>Ga0114952_1000654_pt1 | contig 34583 bp, 26 predicted proteins | sample SidtaG_2_FD_87303 | JGI IMG/M metagenome (GOLD analysis project Ga0114952, IMG submission 87303) | Marine algal microbial communities from Sidmouth, United Kingdom - Sidmouth_Asex2 metaG | ecosystem: Host-associated > Algae > Red algae > Unclassified | place: Sidmouth, United Kingdom | collected...
CGCATGCAATTCGGTAAATGAAGGAGTTAAAAAAATAAGAAGCAAACTACAAACAGAAATAAATTTCGAACAAGACTTATTTTCTGTGAAAAATTAAATGTTAAGCCTGTTTATAATACATGACAAGTTAATTTATAAAAATCCGTAAAACTTTCGGACGGCAGTGAGGGGATATATTAATTCATCTTTTAGAGTAACAAAAAAATAAGGGAAGGATGTTTTTTTGGGGGAACAGTTCCTTCCCTTTACTAAGCTAAGCATAGTATTAGGCTCTTGATTTTTATAAATTTAACTATAAATATTAGCAACCTTTCATTCCTATTTTCTATTTTATTAAATAAGTTTGTCTTAGAAAAAATGCAACCTTTCTGAAGCTTGATATTTTCTAAAATGGATCTAATCTTTAATATGGCTTAGTCGAACTTATTTCAATTAATATTAAAATATTTTAGCGGCTGTAAATATCGATAAAACACATCAAATAATAGAAGAATTTAACTACTATTTAGAACAGAATTAAGATACTTTAACTATAAATGTTAATTTTATAAGCGATTCAGGTATAAGAAAAAATGAAATTTAACAAATAATTTTATTTTTGTAATTAGCAGGAATAGTACCTTATCAATACCTTCAATACTTGATGTTATGCTTTTTCTTTTTATTAAGCAATATTTTGACTTTTTTAGTACGATGTTCGTTTGCAGTAGTAGAAATTTTTCTCAGATATAATTTAAGAGATTTTACTAAATTAATAATAGCAGGCTCCTTGTACATAAATACTTCAGAAGTATTCATTTACTCATTCATGTTTTCTACAATTTTCGGTATCAAAAAAAATGAAACAGCAGAAAATAATATCAGGATAGAGTGTTCAATAAGGTGCTTTTTTACAGGAGAAAATGGGTTTTTTATATAAATTAGAATAAGGGACACAATACATATTCACTGCTTCGTGGAAGTACATATAATTTTCTGTAGCACCAATATTATCAATTATACAAGGTAAGAACCCGTAATAAAATATTAGAATAAAAAGATGTAAAAAATGTAGTTTTTAATTTATTTCGATTTGCAAACAAAAACAACAATATAGCTAAAAATATTTTTTTGTTTAAGTCTGAAATTTTTGTTGAAGATACCGTGTGTAATTAAAATTTATTGTATTTAGGGCGCCTTTTTAGTAAGAAAAAACCGCTAAATTTTTAGTTTAGCGGTTTTAGAATATATAGTTATGAAATGGTTTTTATTTTACCATTTCGTAGCTTCTTTTAATAAAATTAGTAAGCTCTTCCCCTTTTAATAAGCCTTTAGATAAGCGTGCTAAATCTAAAGATTGATTAATTAAGCGCTCTTTCTTTTTAGCTGTTTTAGTATTTAAAATTTCTGAAACTAGCTCATGGTTGGTATTTACAATTAGGTTGTACATTTCTGGCATACTACCCATACCAAACATACCGCCACCGCCACCAGACTGTTGCATCTCTTTCATTCTACGCATAAATTCTGGCTCTGTAATAACAAAAGGTGAAGCCGTGCTATCCATGGCTTCTAGTTGTACGGTGTAACTTTTGTTTTCAATAGTTTCTTCTAGCTCTTTTTTCAATGTTTCTTTTTCTTCATCAGAAAGTTTAGAAATTTGAGTTTCTTCCTTTTTAACAAGATTGTCTATATGATCAGCATCTACTCTAGCAAAAGAAACATTTTCTTTAGCTGTTTCTAGTTTTTGCATTAGGTGAGATATGATAGGAGAATCTAAAAGTAATACTTCATATCCTTTAGCTTTAGCAGCTTCAATATAACTATGCTGAGAAACCTTATCAGAAGTGTAAAGAATAACTAATTTGTCATCTTTATCTGTCTGGTTTGCTTTTAATTTTTCTTGTAACTCTTCAAAAGTATAAAACGAACCATCAACCGTTGGATAAAGTGCAAATTTGTCAGCTTTTTCAAAAAATTTATCTTCGGAAAGCATTCCGTATTCAATTACAATTTTGATATCGTTCCATTTAGCTTCAAATTCTTCTCTGTTATTTTTAAATAACGAAGCTAATTTATCACCTACTTTACGAGTAATATAAGATGATATTTTCTTTACGGCACCATCTGCTTGTAAATAAGAACGAGAAACATTTAAAGGAATATCTGGAGAATCTATAACACCTCTTAACATAGTTAAGAACTCAGGAACTATCCCTTCTACATTATCTGTTACATATACCTGATTTTGGTATAGTTGAATTTTATCTTTTTGAACGTTAATATCGTTAGATAATTTCGGAAAATATAAAATACCAGTTAAGTTAAAAGGATAATCAACATTTAAATGAATGTTGAACAGAGGCTCCTCGAACTGCATTGGGTATAATTCTCTGTAAAAACCTTTATAATCTTCCTCTTTCAAATCTGCAGGTTGTTTAGTCCAAGCAGGAGTAGGGTTGTTTATAATATTGTCTACTTCTTGCGTTGGAGCAGGATCTTCTTCTTTTGCGTCTTCTGCTTTTGGAAGTGTTTCTGTTTTTGTTCCAAATTTTATTGGAACTGGCATAAACTTGTTATACTTAGCTAAAAGCTCGCTTATTCTACTTTCTTCTAAAAACTCTGTAGAGTCTTCAGCAACATGCATAATAATTTCTGTACCGCGATCTTCTTTTTCTCCGGTGGTTAAAGTAAAGTTAGGAGAACCATCACAAACCCAATGAGCTGCAGGCTCATCTTTATAACTTTTAGTGATGATTTCTACTTTTTCTGCAACCATAAAGGCAGAATAGAAACCTAAACCAAAATGACCAATAATACCACTGTCTTTAGCAGAGTCTTTGTATTTATCTAAAAATTCTTCAGCACCAGAAAAAGCAACTTCGTTAATATACTTTTGGACCTCATCTTCAGTCATACCAAGACCTTGATCAATGATATGAATTTTTTTACCTTCTTTATCTATTTTAACCTCAATCTTAGGATTGCCATATTCTACTTTAGCTTCACCGATAGATGTAAGGTGTTTTAATTTTAAAGTTGCATCAGTCGCATTAGAAATAAGCTCCCTTAAAAATATTTCGTGGTCGCTGTATAAGAATTTTTTTATTAACGGAAATATGTTTTCAACAGAAACATTAATCTTACCTGTAGCCATACTTTATTATGATTTTTTATTAGTTATTAACTACAGTCAAAAAAAATACCACAATAGAAGTTAATGACAAACTGACACTCTTTAGTTTTAATAAAAAAATACTTATTATTATTTTGTTCAAATAAAAATAAAATAAGTTAAACATTTTGTATCTTTGAGTGTCGAGAGAAATTGCTATGAAAAAGAAATTATACTCAAGGCAAGTTGTTTATTAGATTGATTGAAAAACGTGCTTTTACAGCACGTTTTTTTAGATACTATGAAATACCTCCTCAATATTTAAGAGGTAAAAATAAATGTTACATTTTTTACTTATCTTAGAAATGGATTAATTCTTAATTTAATCTATAAATTTTATAAAAATAGAAATTACACTTAGCTACAAGTGTTTATTAATACGCTAAATATGTATAATTCAAAAATTATAGGCTTAGGATATTATGTGCCAGAAAACGTAGTAACCAATGATGATCTATCCAAAGTAATGGATACAAATGATGCATGGATTCAGGAAAGGACAGGCATAAAAGAACGCAGGCATGTTGTGAAAGGTGATGGAGATACCACAACAACGATGGGAGTAAAAGCAGCTAAAATAGCTATTGAGCGTTCTGGTTTAGATAAAGATGAGATAGATTTTATTGTTTTTGCAACCCTTAGTCCAGATTATTATTTTCCTGGTCCAGGAGTTTTGGTGCAACGAGATTTAGGTATAAAAACAATAGGAGCATTAGATATTAGAAACCAATGTTCAGGATTTATTTATGGAATTTCTGTTGCAGACCAATATATAAAAAGTGGTATGTACAAAAATATATTAGTTATAGGTTCCGAGTTACATTCTCATGGCTTAGACATGACAACCAGGGGTAGAAGTGTTTCTGTAATTTTTGGCGATGGTGCTGGAGCTGCCATATTGAGTCGTGAAGAAGATACAACTAAAGGTATATTATCTACGCATTTACATTCAGAAGGGCAGCACGCAGAAGAATTAGCTCTAATTGCACCTGGAATGGGAAAACGTTGGGTAACAGATATTATTGAAGATAACGATGTAAAAGATGAGTCTTACTTACCACATATGAACGGACAATTTGTCTTTAAAAATGCTGTAGTTCGTTTTAGTGAAGTTATTATGGAAGGTTTGCAGGCAAATAGCTTAGACACATCTGCTATAGACATGTTAATCCCACACCAAGCAAATCTTCGTATTTCACAATTTATTCAAAAGAAATTTAAGTTAAATGATGACCAAGTGTATAATAATATTATGAAGTATGGTAATACAACAGCAGCATCAATCCCTATTGCACTTACGGAAGCATGGGAACAAGGAAAGATAAAAGGAGGAAACCTAGTAGTTTTGGCAGCCTTTGGTAGTGGTTTTACATGGGGTAGTGCTATTATTAGATGGTAGAAATTATATATGTAAAACAAAAAAAGGAGCTAAGTAGCTCCTTTTTTTGTTTTATGTAATAAGTAATTATTACATACCACCACCATCTTGTTTGGTATTTGAATCTCTTCTTTTTCTTTTAGAAGCCCTATTTTTTCCGCTGCCAAACCTATAGGATATCGCTACATTCACAGTCTGACTTTCCCAGTTAAATTGTCCTTTTTGTTTAAAAGGGCGTTCACCATCAAAAGCAAAGCGCATAGTATTGAAGATGTCGTTGTAATTTAAGCTGACACTACCTTTCCCTTGAGCAAAACTATGACGTGCTCCAATATTTACAAAATACATCGGTTCTCTTATAAATTGAACTCCTTTATTTTTACCTCTATACATACCAAAAGCTTGCAAAGTAAGTTTTTTAGTTACTGTAAAACTATTACTCATGCGCACATTCCATGCTGTATTATTAATTTCTACTTTTTCTTCTATAATGTCTTCTTTAACAGGAGCTACACCCGTAAGTTCTAAGCGTTCAGTAAGGCTTGTTTGTGTTCTGGAAAACAAATCAAAACTACTATTAATACTCCACCATTTTAAAGGTTTGTAGTTGGTAGAGAACTCAAAACCATAAGCAGAAGTATCATCAAAATTATCAAAGGTTAATCGTAGGTTGTTAAAATTTAGTCTGTCTACGTATACAGCTCTACTTATTTCATCTTCAATAGTTCTATAAAAAACACCTGCAGTAATACTTCCTTTTTTTAGTCTTCTTGTGTAATTAAGCTCATAAGAATTGGTGAGTTGTGGAACTAATTCTGGGTTTCCAAAAGATGATAATTGTGGTGTAGACCATTGTCTTATAGGATTTACTTGTCCTAATCCAGGTCTGTCTATACGCCTGCTAGTACTCAATTGAAATTGATTTTTTTCTGATGGTGAATAGGTGAAAAAGGCTGAAGGATATATCTGAGTATACTTATCAGTAAATGTTCTAACCGTATTGGTATCTGCTTTTACTGCTACGTTTTCTATGCGAATACCAACCTGGTACGACCATTTTTTGTATTTCTGACCAAACGTAGCATAAGCAGAATAGATGTCTGTCGCATAAATAAAATCTGTGCTAGGAGTAGGAGCTATTTTTCCTTTAGAATTAAATGAAAGCCCTGTGGAATTATAATCCATATCAGTCTCAAAAACTCTAGCTTCAACACCCACTTCTAATTTGGAAATTGAATCCAATGGATTCACATAATCTAAATTTGCTATAGTTTGGGTTCTCTTAGTATTTGTGAAATCCTTGTAATCAGGAAAAAGGGTAGGTCCAATTGTTTTGTATGTTATGTCATCACTACTTTTAAATGTATTGCGATCCACTTCTAATTCTATATTATGACCATCTTTTTTAAAATCTAACTTGTAATCAAAATTATATTGCTGACTTCTATTATCATTTAAATTTATGGTTGACTGTGCTATATTATCTGAAGGGTTGTTGTTAAATAAAACAGAATTATCACTTCTTCCTTTCCCATCAAATACATTTTGATTGGTAAAAAAAGAAATCGTGTTTTTGTCATTTAAGAAAAAATCTATTCCAACTTTGTACAAATGAGATTTGTTATTATTGGAAAAATCGAATAACTGCTCAGAGTTTTGGCTTATTCTTTTTATGCGACCATTGTTTACATATTTTCCAATATTATTTCCGTAATTACCATAAAGATTAAATTTTCCGTTGCGGTAATTTAAATCAATAGAATTATTAAATTTAGCTTCTTCACCCATTGTGAATCCATTATTAATGGCGCCATTAAAACCAATATTTGCATTTTTATGAAGCACAATGTTTATGATGCCACTCATACCTTCTGGATTATATTTTGCAGATGGGTTGGTTATTAATTCTATAGATTTTATAGATGTAGAAGGTAATTGTTTTAGTAATTGAGCTACTGGTACATTAGATAATTTGCCATCTACCATAACTCTAACATTAGAGTTCCCTCTTAAACTCAAAGCACCAGTTTGTTGGTCGACACTTACAGACGGAATGTTATTCATGATATCAGATGCAGTTGCGCCAGCAGTAATTAAGTCCTTACCAACATTGATTACCTTTCTATCAGTTTTTTGTTCAATAGTTGTGCGTTCGGCAACTACTTCAACCCCTTGTAGTTGTTCTGTGTTTTCTTCCAAGTAAATGTTTCCAAGAGCTATTTTAGTATTGCTTTTAGAAATAGTAAACTGTTTAGAATATGTTTTATAGCCAATAAACTGTACTTCCAGAATTAAGTTACCTTCTGGTAATTGTTTTACTTCAAAAGTGCCATCTTCTTTTGTTATTGCGCCAGTAATGGTTTTGTCATCTAAGGACTTAATTACAATAGCAGCATAGGCGATAGGTTGCTGTAGTGCCTTATCTATTACTTTCCCTTCTATACTCCCGTTTTTTAAGTCGATTGGATGGTGATTAGCCATTATAATTCCATTCAGAAGGAATAAGAAAATTGTAATTACTTTTTTCATTTGTCTTTTGTCTTTTTATTGATTGATGAAACTCATTAAACAAAAAGTATAAAGGTTTCAGCTAATAGACTATAACATTAGTAAAATGTTACAATACATTTTGCTTTTAACTAAATTTAATGAGGGAAACAGGTGCATGAAGAAAGTTTTGCATTAAAAATTTACATAAAACAAAGCCCAAGGCATATACCTTGGGCTTCTGTTATTGATAATCTATACTAAACACTAACCATTAACTATAAAAATATAGTATTATCAATAATCAAAATTATACTATATAGACGTAATTATTTAAGTTTGGTTACAATTATTAACAAACTTTAACATAGCAAATTAAGTTATGTTTTTTTAAGCCTATAATTATGTCATTATTTCTACAATGCAAATAAATATTAATTTATAATACTTTCAAAATATACTTGCTGTTAGCACCTATTTTATCGTTTAAAGAAGCATTTTTTTTTAAACATATAATACAAAAGTATTTTTTTAATAACTGTATTCTTTTATTTTAGTTAACCACTTTATTTAAAACTAAAATTTGATTGTATTTTTCATTATTTGAATATATATATGAGAAATTCGTAAAAATGAATTATTTTTTTATTTTGTCTTAATTTTTATAGAAAGCAGGCCTAAAAACATGGATACTCCGTTGATTAATAGTAGTTCATGACCAAAAACGTAGTAATTGTCTTTCGCATATTTACTAGCGCAGTCCCAAGTAGTATTTATACATAAATTATTGTAGTATGCAAGTAAAGTAGGAAAGTTGGTAATGATTGTAGTTACTAAAATAGAGCAAATAGCTACCAACCAAACATAATTGTCCTTAATACTATATTTTGTGAAAATACCAAATGCAAATAGCCCCAATAAAGGTCCATAAGTATAACTAGCGGTAGTTAGTAACGTGTCTATAACACTTTTATTTAATAGGTTTTTGAAAATTATAATTACAATAATTAAAAGAACACTCATGCTAACATGTGTTAGTTTTCGTATTTTTTTTTGTTTTCTAGGAGGTTTATTTTCAATAGAAAGAAAATCAATACAAAAAGAAGTTGTTAAAGAAGTAAGGGCACTATCTGCACTGCTGTATGCTGCAGCAATAAGACCTAACATAAAGGTAATGGCAATGGTAATTCCTAAACCGCTATTGAGTGCAATTTCTGGAAAAAGTAAATCAGATTTTGGTTTGCCATCCATTAATGGGGTGGCAATATTAAACTTGTTAGCGTAAATAAATAATAAGGCACCTAAGAGAAGAAAAATAAAGTTTACAACTACTAATACTAAGCTAAATGACATCATATTTTTCTGAGCGTCTTTTAGGCTTTTGCAAGTCAGGTTTTTTTGCATCATATCTTGGTCAAGACCCGTCATACAAATTGCAATAAAGATTCCGCCAGTGAAAGATTTTATAAAGTGATTCTTAGCAAAGAAATCATTCTTAAATAATATCTTACTGTATTGTCCTAGTTCATCAGAAGCTAGAAATTCAGAAAAACTCCAGCCTAGCCTTTCATTGATATAAAATATAGACAACCCAACAGATACTAACATAAATAGTGTTTGTAAAGTATCGGTCCATACAATAGTTTTAATTCCTCCTCTAAACGTGTATATCCAAATTAATAGAATAGATAATATAACAGTAATTTCAAAAGGAATATTTAAATCGTCAAAAACAAATTGTTGTAAAACTATAGCCGCTAAAAATAACCTGAAAGAAGCTCCCAATACTCTAGATATAAAAAAGAAAAATGAACCAGTTTTATAACTAACAATCCCAAAACGTTGTTTTAAATATTCGTAAATAGAGGTAACATTTAGCTGGTAATATATGGGGAGTAATACATATGCAATAATAAAATAGCCTACTAAATAGCCAAAAACTATCTGCATATAACTAAACTGAGAGCTTTCTACCCATCCAGGAACAGATATAAATGTTACTCCAGATAAAGAGGCACCCACCATACCAAATGCAACTAAATACCAAGGAGATTTTTTTCCTGCTTTAAAAAAATCAGCATTAGAGTCGTTCTTTCCAGTAAAATAAGAGATAGCTAAAAGGACTATAAAATAGCATCCTATTAAAATGAGTATATGTGTTGCAGTCATAGAATAAATTTAAAAACGCAAAGTACAAAAAGAAATATAACAATCTACTGCGTTATTTTTTAAGGTAAAGGATGTAGATTTTGAGTGTTAAAAAAAGAAAAGTAAAATAAAGTGTCACATTTTTAAAGTTTTTGTAACTAAAATAGTAGAGATAAGTAATTCGTATGACAAAAGAACTTGAAAATACATTTTTAGACGGAATAGAATTAAACAAAGAAAAGTTACATAGAATTTGTTCTGTTTATGCAACTGATAGAGAGACAACAAAAGACCTTTTCCAAGAAGTACTTATTGCTATATGGGAATCTATGCCCAACTTTAAAAATAAATCATCATTAGGAACGTGGATGTTTAGGGTAACGCTTAATGTATGCCTTCGTTTTAAAGATAAGAATGGAAAAAAGCAAAGTAAAACTATGAGAATGGATAGTATTATGATTGCTAATATTAAAGAAACAGAAGTAGATGAAGTCCAAAACGAACAGTTAATAAGTCTTCGAAAGTGTATTAAGTCACTTAATGAAGCAGATAGAGCTGTTATTACTCTTTATTTGGAAGAGTTACCGTATAAAGAAATTTCTAATATTTTGGGACTTACAGAAAATACTATCGCTGTAAAGATAAAACGAATTAAAAGTAAATTGTTGAATTGTATAAATAAGAAGCTATGGTAGAAGATGAACTTATAAACATATGGCAAAGCTCTAGTAATCATGAGCAAATAAAATTTAAAAAATCAAAGTTGATGCTTGAGCTTAAGTATAGTTTAAATAGTTTTCAAAAATCTTGGAATAATATGGAACTAAGAGAAACTATAGCGGCGATAATAGGGATGTTGTTTTTTGGGTATAAACTCTATTTTCTTTCGGATTTAGTGTTAATAATAGGACATATTTGGATTATTCTTGCTGGTATATATATAATTATTCGTTTAAGAGGAGTAAAGAAATATAAAGAAGCTTCTTATGCAGAAAATTATGTAGACTATTTGCAAAAAACAGGTAACTATTTAAATGTTCAGAAGAAAATATTAGATAGTGTAATTTATTGGTATTTTTTGCCAATAGGAATAGGTATCCTAATAGTATTTATAGGAAGTACTGGAGATGCTAAAATGCTTGCTTTGAAAATTATAGGGTTAATTGCATTAGGTCTTTTTACTCATTATTTAAATAAATGGTCAGCAAAGAAATATATAACTCCTAGGTTAGAAAAAATTGAGAGTCTTAAAAAAATAATGGAGGAATAATTTTAATCCCACATTGTGGGTTTAATTTCCCATGGCTTACCCCAATGCAGTTAATTTAATTAATAATAGAAATTTTAAAATAAAGAAAGAAAATGAAAAAAATAATATTAGCTACAATAGTAATGTTATTTGCTATTACATTAACAGTAGGACAAGAAGAAATTACTGGAAAGTGGAATGGTGTTTTAAACATACCAGGAAGCCAATTACGATTGGTTTTAGATATAGAGAAAACAAATACAGGTTTTATGTCTACATTATATAGTTTAGATCAAGGCGGACAACCTATTCCTGTTACAACCACAACATTTGAAAATTCAATTTTAATTTTTAAAGTAGTTGCTATAGGAGCAAGCTATCAAGGCAAATTAGTAGGTGCTAGTATTAAAGGAGATTTTATACAAGGAGGGTTAAACTTACCATTGGTTTTGTCTAGAGAGGAGAGTAAAAAAGTACTACTAAAAAGGCCACAAGAGCCACAAGAGCCATTTTCTTATTATTCTGAAGAAGTAACTTTTAAGAATGAAAAAGCAGCTATATCCTTATCAGGAACTTTAACCTTGCCAAGAAAGGAAGGGAAATATCCTGCTGTAATTTTAATTACGGGAAGTGGACCGCAAGATAGAAATGAAGAATTAGCAGGACATAAACCTTTTTTAGTGATTTCAGATTATTTAACTAAAAAAGGGATAGCAGTATTAAGATACGATGATAGAGGTTTTGGTAAATCTACAGGAGATTTTAAAGCCGCAATATCAGAGGATTTTGCTGTAGATGTAGAAAGCGCTATTTCGTATTTAAAAACAAGAAAAGAGATACATAAAAATAAGATTGGATTAGTTGGTCATAGCGAAGGGGGGTTAATAGCACCTATGGTAGCAGCTAAATCTAAAGATGTAAATTTTATAGTATTATTAGCAGGTCCAGGAATTCCAGGGGATCAGTTATTGTTGTTGCAAGGCGAATTGATTGAAAAAGCAATGGGAAGAACAGCCGCGGAAATAAAAAGCTCAAAAGAAATGAAAAATGAGTTGTTTAAAATGATTACAAATTCTAAGGATGTAAATACTTTAAAGAAAGAAATGAATGATTATTTATTAGTAGCTTTAAAGAATGATACAAGCGATATACCTAAAGGAATGTCAGTGCAAAAATTTGTTTCCAATCAAATAAAGGCGCTAACAAATCTTTGGATGATAAATTTTATAAAGTATGACCCAGCTATAGCACTAGAAAAAGTAAAATGTGCAGTACTTGCAGTGAACGGAGAAAAAGATTTACAAGTGCCACCAAAAGAGAATCTAGGGGCAATATCCAGTGCATTAAAAAAAGGAGGAAATAAAAAAGTAACCTTAATAGCGTTTCCAAAATTAAATCATTTGTTTCAAGAAAGCGAAACAGGTTCTCCTATGGAATATGAAGTTATAGAAGAAACATTTTCAGAAGAAGCTTTAGCTAAGATAGCTGCTTGGATACAAAAACAAGTAAAATAAAAGGTTTCTAGACTAATTGGAGCAATCAAAATGTTTTAAAACGATAGAAAAATGCTTGTAAAGTTGTAATTTTACGGCTATGGAATTTTCATCTAAACTTTTAGAAAATGCTGTGTATGAAATGTCTCAATTACCAGGAATAGGTAAAAGAACAGCACTTAGATTAGTTTTACATTTACTAAAGCAACCCAATGAGCAAACTGTAAAATTGTCCATGGCATTGCAAAATCTTAGAGAAGATATTAAGTTTTGTACTAGTTGCCATAATATATCTGATGTAGCCCTTTGTGAAATTTGTGCTAACCCTAAAAGAGACGAAAGTGTGGTCTGCGTGGTAGAAGATATTAGAGATGTAATGGCCATAGAAAACACCAATCAGTTTAATGGGTTGTACCATGTATTAGGAGGTAAAATTTCTCCAATGGAAGGAGTAGGGCCTAATGATCTAACAATAAGCTCTTTGGTGCATAAAGTAAAACAAGGAGAAGTAAAGGAGCTTATATTTGCGTTAAGTTCTACAATGGAAGGTGATACTACTAATTTTTATATCTATAAGCAAATAGATGGTAGCAACGTAAATACCTCTACAATAGCAAGAGGGATAGCAGTAGGGGATGAGTTAGAATATGCAGACGAAGTTACTTTAGGAAGAAGTATTATAAATAGAATTCCATTTGAAAACTCCTTAAAGACTTCTTAATTAAGAAACTGTTTTTGTTATTTAAAAATAAAAGTATTTTTGTAAAACAATAATCTATCAAAGAATATTAAATAGAGAAATGTCAAAGTTTGAATTAAAATTGCCGCAAATGGGAGAAAGTGTTGCTGAAGCAACATTAACCTCATGGTTAAAAGAAGTAGGGGATACTATAGAATTAGATGATGCTGTCTTTGAAATAGCTACAGATAAAGTAGACTCTGAAGTTCCTAGTGAAGTAGAAGGAGTGTTGTTGAAAAAACTCTTTAATGTAGATGATGTTGTGGCAGTAGGACAGACTGTTGCAATTATACAAATGCAGGGAGAAGTACCAGTAAAACCTGTTATTGAGGTAGAAGAAGAAACTAAAGTAGAAGAAACTGTTGCTGCATTAGAAAGTAGTGTTTCGGCAGTTATACAAACTGTTACCGCACCAGTACAGGATTACAGTAGTACAGAGCGGTTTTATTCTCCATTAGTAAAAAATATAGCAAAGGAAGAAGGGATATCTATTTCAGATTTAGATACAATAACAGGAACAGGAAAAGATGGTAGAGTAACTAAAATAGATATTTTAGACTATGTAGCTAATAAAGGAGCTTCTTCACCAGTAGTAGAACCAAAAACTACTACAATAGAAAAAAAAATCTCTCCTAGTGAACCAGCAGCAATACCAACACCAATAGTAGAGAACAAAGAAAAACCAGTTTCAAAGATAAATACTAATAGTAAAGATGAGGTAATTCCCATGTCTAGAATGGGAAAAATGATAGCGAAACACATGGTAGATAGTGTTACGACATCTGCACATGTGCAAAGTTTTATAGAGGTAGATGTAACTAATATTGTTACCTGGAGAAATAAGCATAAAAAATATTTTGAAGAAAGAGAAGGTGAAAAGTTAACGTTTACACCAATTTTTATGGAAGCTGTAGCAAAAGCATTAAAGCAGTATCCACTAATGAATGTTTCTGTAGATGGAGATACTATTATTAAAAAGAAACATATAAATTTAGGAATGGCAACTGCGTTAGCAGATGGTAATTTAATTGTGCCAGTAATAAAAAATGCAGATCAGTTAAATCTGGTAGGAATGGCAAAAGCTATTAATGATTTAGCAGTAAGGGCAAGAAACAATAATTTAAAACCAGATGAAGTAAAAGAAGGTACTTATACCGTAACTAATGTAGGTTCATTTGGAAGTGTTTTTGGCACCCCAATCATTAATCAACCTCAGGTAGGGATATTAGCTTTGGGTGCTATACGTAAAACACCATCGGTAATAGAAACTCCAGACGGAGATTTTATTGGTATTCGTAGCAAAATGTTTTTATCACATAGTTACGATCACCGAGTTGTAAATGGAGCTTTAGGTAGTATGTTTATTAAAACAGTAGCCGATTACCTAGAAGCTTGGAATGTAAATAGAGAACTATAAAAAAAGCCTTGTGAAACGTCACAAGGCTTTTTTTAATGTCTATTTTCTGTTCAAATTGGTATTATCAGAATAAAAAACATAAGATTTTTAACTGCTAAGATTTAAGAGCCTGTAAAACTTATTGTAAAATGAATGAGTTTTACTGGGTTTTCCTATTATTATAATTAACATAGTTGATTTCCAGAAACTTAAAGACTTTTCTAACTAGTCAGTTTTAGTTCAAAAACCACTATTTTAAAGTAATTGCTATAAAAATTGAGATTTTTAAGCCTTATTGTTACCAATCCCTTCACAAGTTAGCTCCTTTTTTATAATAGTTTATTGAATAAGCTAAACTATTTAATCTCTTCGGGTTTAATTCCCATAGGCTTGCCTCGTGTGAAAAGGAAAGTTTGAAAACCTAAGGTTTTTATAAAATAAATTAGAATTCAGAGAAATATCTCGTATGCTTGCATTGAGGTATTTTAATAAGTCAAAATATGCTTTAATATTTATTTAAAAGTAAATTTTGACTTATTTTTTATTTTATTTAAGTTATATTTTGTTTTTTAATATTTTAAGTCTTAGCTTTAAGAAGTAAAATAAAAGATATGCATCCAATTGATGAGTTTGATAAAAAAATAATTAGCATTCTAAATAAAGATGGTAGAATGTCTTTTTTAAATATTTCTAAAGAATTGGGTGTATCTAACACAATGGTACACCAAAGAGTTAATAAGCTAATAGATAAGGGAATAATAACATCCATACAGCCAATTCTTGATGAGAAAAAGATGGGATATGATTTAAGTTCTTTTACAGGTATAACATTAGAGAAAGATTATGTGCATGGAACAGTTATAGAAGCATTAAAAAAAATACCGGAGGTAACAGAATGTTATTTTGTAGCAGGTGATTATACTTTTTTTTTAAGAGTCGTAGCAAAAAACAGCGATGATTTAAGAGAATTGCTATATGAGAAAATAGATAAAATTCCAGGCGTATATAAAACGGTATCTATGATAGATTTTGGATGTGCTTTTAAAAGGAATGTTAAAGTAGAATAAAGACTTCGAAGTGTACTATTTATTAAAATAATTAAAGATGACTGTATTAGATAAAGTTTTAAACGGGTTAATGTCTCGTTACAGAGAGCGAGTTGTAGATGTGTCTAAAATAACACAAGCGTTAATTCATGAAAAAGTTTTAAGTAATGAAAAAGACATCGCAAACGACCACATTGCTTTTAGAACAATGGGAGTGCCACAATTAGGAATTAATTCTTTTGAGAAAATATTTATGCATTACGGATATACGGCAGAGGATACTTATTTTTTTAAAAATAAAAAAGTAAATGCACGTTGGTATGCACCACCTAAAAATTATTTACCTCGTATTTTTATAAGTGAATTAATGGTAGATGATTTTTCACAGGAAATTAAGGACATTATTTTATCTTATACAAATGAAGTTATAAAAGATCCTGTAGATAGTATAGATTTAGATAATGCTACTGAGGTAGATGCTTTTTTGCATGCAACTTTGTGGCGTACACCTACATGGGAAGACTATCAAAAATTGCAAAGCGTAAGTGAGTATGCAGCTTGGGTAATTTACAATCGCTATTACCTTAATCATTATACAATTAGTGTACAAAACTTATCAAAATACAATACGTTAGAAGCATTTAACGCTTTTGTAGAAAAAACAGGGGTATTATTAAGTAATGCAGGCGGTACTATAAAAACCAGTAAAGACGGTTTGTTATTGCAAAGCGCTACCGTATCAGAAATGCGAGAAGCAATTTTTTCTGGAGGAGAAAAAAAATTAATATCGGGAAGTTATGTAGAATTTGCAGAGCGTAAAATTTTACCAGAATTTGCTCATTTACCAATATCTGAGATTGAAAGAAAACATAGAAGAGAAGGTTTTGAAACTAGCAACGCAGATAAAATTTTTGAAAGTACATTTAGCAGTCAAACCAAAAGAAAATAAGATTAAATCATAAAATAATATGAAAAAAATAGTAACCTTAGGTTTAGGAAAAGTAGGAACATTAGTAGGGGTGTTATTAAGTAAAAAGTTTGATGTAACTGGTGTTGATATTAAAAAACCACATTACGGATTTCAATTACCTTTCAATGTTATTGAAGCAGATGTTACAGATGTGGGTTTTATGACCAAAATTATTAGTGATAACGATGCTGTAGTATCAGCATTACCTTACTATTTAAACAGGGAAATAGCAAAAATAGCCCATGACAATGGTGTGCATTATTTTGATTTAACCGAAGATGTAGAAACTACCAATTATATTCGAGAACTAAGTAAAACTGCAACTTCTATTATGGCACCACAATGTGGATTGGCACCTGGAATTATAGGGATTATTGGAGCGGATTTAACTAAAGATTTCACAAAACTTAGAGACATAGAACTGCGAGTAGGAGCATTGCCTAAATATCCTAACGGACAAATGGCGTATTCATTTACATGGTCACCAGCTGGGGTAATTAATGAATATATAAATGATGCAGAAGCTATACATAATGGCAAACGAAAAATGGTAACATCTTTGGAAGGACTAGAGTATATAAATATTGGCGGAAGAGAGTTTGAAGCTTTTACAACATCGGGTGGTTTAGGAACTATGTGCGAAACTTATGAGGGTAAGGTAGATACTTTAAATTATAAAACAATACGCTACCCAGGTCATGGTAAGTTAATGAAATTTTTAATTCAGGAATTAATTTTAAAAGAAGACAAAAAATTGTTATCCAAAATACTAGAAAATGCCAAACCGCCTGTAAAGGAAGATGTGGTGTATATTTATGCAGTAGTAGAAGGTTGGAAAGAAGATAAATTGTTTAGAAACGAATATTACAAAGCATTTTCTCCTATGACTATAGATGGTAATGAATGGAGAGCAATTTCATGGACAACGGCAGCTTCTATAGCTGCTGTAGTAGAAATGGTATCTAATGGAAGTCTACCTTCAAAAGGATTTATTAAACAAGAAGAAATTCCGTTTGATACATTTATGAAGACAACTAATGGGAGTCTTTATAACCAATAAATAAAATCTAAAAGATGAAAAATATACTAGAAAAACTTAATCTTACAGCACCTTTTAATGCAGTGAGTACAGGACAAGAAAATTGGGAAGGTACAGGAGAAATGTACCAGGTTTTTTCTCCCGTAGATGGTTTGGAAATAGGAGAAGTAAAAAGTGGTTCGGTTGCAGATTTTGATAAACTGATAGAGAAATCAGAAGAAGCTTTTAAGGTATGGAGAACTAAACCAGCACCCTTGCGTGGAGAGATTGTGCGCCAGTTTGGAGATGAATTAAGAAAACACAAAGATGATTTAGGAGCCCTTGTAAGTTATGAAATGGGTAAAAGTCTACAAGAAGGCTTGGGGGAAGTACAAGAGATGATAGATATCTGCGATTTTGCGGTAGGTTTGTCGCGTCAGCTTTACGGACTTCAAATGCACTCAGAACGCCCAGGACATCGAATGATGGAACAGTGGCATCCTTTAGGAGTAGTAGGAATTATTTCAGCATTTAATTTCCCTGTAGCAGTTTGGGCATGGAATGCTGCTATTGCATGGGTATGTGGTAATGTATGTATTTGGAAACCATCAGAAAAAACACCTTTTACAGCATTAGCTTGTCAGCAAATATTTAAGAAAGTATTAGTAGCTAATGATTTGCCAGAAGGTATAAGTAATCTAATTATTGGCGGTAGGGATATAGGAAAGCAAATGGCTTCAAATACCAAAATAGCATTAGTATCAGCTACTGGTTCTACTAGAATGGGAAAAAGTGTCGCGGAGTCTGTAGCAAAAAGATTAGGGAAATCAATATTAGAACTAGGAGGTAATAATGCCATTATTGTTACAGAGAATGCAGATTTAAAACATGCTATTCCTGCAATAATATTTGGAGCAGTTGGTACAGCTGGCCAAAGGTGCACTTCTACACGAAGACTTATTATTCATAACAATCAATATCATAATTTGGTGGCTTCCTTAATAAAAGGGTATGGTCAGTTGCGTATTGGTAATCCGCTAAATCAAAATAACCACATGGGGCCTTTAATAGATGTAGAAGCGGTAGCAGCATACCAATCCGCGATTAATAACGCAATAGAACAAGGAGGTAAAGTACTTTGTGGGAATGAGGTTTTACAAGGAGATGAATATGGTTCTGGTTGTTATATAAAACCAACAATTATAGAGGTAAATGCAACCATGGCTATTGTAAAGCAAGAAACCTTTGCGCCTATTTTATATGTAATGAAATATACAGCCTTAGAAGAAGCAATAGAAATACAAAACTCAGTACCGCAGGGGTTATCGTCTTCTATATTTACACTTAATATGAGAGAAAGTGAAGTGTTCTTATCTTTTGCAGGTTCTGATTGTGGGATTGCAAATGTAAACATAGGAACATCAGGAGCAGAAATAGGAGGCGCATTTGGTGGCGAAAAAGAAACAGGTGGCGGTAGAGAAAGTGGCTCAGATGCTTGGAAAGCGTATATGCGAAGGCAAACATGTACATTAAACTATAGTACTCAAATGCCTCTAGCACAAGGAATAGAATTTAATTTCTAAAACTATTTTTTAATTTTTATGAATCCCAAAAGCAAATTGTTTTTGGGATTTTTTTATGCTCAACTCAGAAATAGTCAGTTTTTAATACTTTTTTTTTGGGATATTAAAATATAAAATAGGTAAGATTAATGAAACGATAAAAATTAATAAAAAGTATGCATGTCATCGAATAAATTTAACAATAAACGATTAAATTGTTAGTTTTGTGGGAAATTTAACTCAAAAACGTAAAATAAATGAAAAATTTTCTACTTGCATTACTGTTTATTTTTAGTACGACGTCTGCCTTTTCGCAAAGTAATTCCTTTTGGAAAAAAGCGGTGTCAAAATCTAACTCTAAAATAAAAAGAACTCAGAGAGGTATAAGCAACCCGGCTATTTATACGTTGGACATTAAAAGCTTAAAAGAATCACTATCCCTAGTACCAAAGAGGCGCACAGTTTCTCTAAAGTCACAAACCATTATTAGTTTTCCAAATTCTAAAGGAGACTTAGAGAGTTATAGAGTTAAAGAGGCTTCTGTAATGCACCCAGATTTACAATCAAAGTATTCGGATATTCGTTCCTACATAGGGCAAGGAATCAACAACCCTTTGGAAACAATTAGATTTAGTGTTTCGCCAGTTGGTCTTCATAGCATGACATTGTCAGGGAATAATCATGCTACTTTTATAGAACCATATACAGAAGATTTAAAATATTACAGGGTTTACAAAAGGTCAGAAAGAACAGATGAAGATAAATATTTTGAGTGTGAGGTAACAGCTCAAGTGAATAAAACTATAGAGAAAGGTTCATCATCAACATTAAAAAATGCAGATGATGGTGTTCTAAGAACCTACCGCCTTGTAGTATCAACTACAGGTGAATACACTCAATATCATGGGGGAACTAAAGCTTTAGCTCTTGCTGCAATGAACACAACAATGACTCGTGTGAACGGTATTTTTGAAAGAGATTTTAATGTTACATTGAAGCTAATGGCAGCTACAGAGAATGTAATTTACACAAATAGAAATACAGACCCCTATGGTAATACTTCATTGCGTTATGGTGACGAGTTGCAATCTACATTAACTAGTGTAGTGGGTGAAGCTAATTATGATATAGGCCATTTATTTGCAGTCTATCGAAATAGTGGAAATGCTGGTTGCATAGGTTGTATATGTGTAGATGGGGTTAAGGGTAGTGGTTGGACGTCTCGTACGACACCAGAAGGAGACCCTTTTGATGTAGATTTTGTTGCTCACGAAATGGGGCACCAATTTGGAGGAAATCATACTTGGACTCATAGAGGTAATGAAGGTACGGGTGTGCAGGTAGAGCCAGGTAGTGGCTCTACAATTATGGGCTATGCTGGTATAACTGGACCTAGAACTGATGTGCAATCTAACAGTGACCCCTATTTTCATGCTATATCTATTCAGCAAATTACAAATTATATAAAAACTAAAAATTGTCAAACAAATACTAACACGGGTAACGCAGTACCTACTGCAGATGCTGGGGCTAATTATACCATTCCCAAAGGAACCCCCTTTGTTTTAACAGGTGCAGGAACAGATCCAAATTCAGGAGATATTCTAACCTACAGTTGGGAACAAATGAATAATGGTTCCTCATCTACGACTATACCTAGCTCAAACGCAACTTCTGGCCCTGCATTTAGAGCTTACAGTCCAACAACAGATACCAAAAGATATTTTCCAAGATTAGAAACTATAAAAATTGGAGCCACATCATGGAATTGGGAAGCGTTGCCAAAAGTAGCAAGAAGATTAAATTTTAGATTAACTGTTAGGGATAATGTAGCAGGGGGAGCTAATAACAATAGTGATGATATGGTTGTGACTGTAAACGGAACTGCTGGGCCATTTGTGTTAAACACACCTAATACAAATGTAACTTGGAATGCAGGAACAATACAAGCTGTAAAATGGAATGTAGCTGGCACAACAAGCAATGGCGTAAACGCTGCTAATGTAGATATTTTCTTATCTACAGATGGCGGGGATACATACCCTATAGCTTTGGCTAGAGGAGTAGTCAATAATGGTTCTTATGATGTGTTAATCCCTAATAATCAAGGAACTCAAAATAGAATCATGGTAAAAGGTTCAAACCATATTTTTTTTGATATTTCTAACACTAATTTTACTATTGCAGGGCCTGTTTCATGTAATGCTGTAACTCCAACAGGTTTAACTACTGTTGATGTAAACACAAATTCTGCAACACTTGGTTGGAATGTTGTTTCAGGAGCTTCTTCTTATGATGTGCGATATAGAGTAGTTGGTAGCAGCAGTTGGACAACAGTATCGGTTAATGGACTTTCTGAAACAATATCAGGGTTAAGTTTAGCTGTCCAGTATGAAGCTCAAGTAAGAAGCAAATGTTCAAATACATCAACATCAGCTTATAGTAGTAGCGTTAATTTTACAACTTCGTCAAATTTGGGATGCACAGGAGGAATTTCTAGTTATCCATATACCGAAAGTTTTGAAAACACATTTGGTGCATGGACACAATCTAGTAATGATGATATAGATTGGACGGTAAATGCTAGTGGTACACCTTCATCAGGTACAGGTCCGTCCTCGGCAATAGATGGTTCATATTATATTTTTGTAGAAGCATCTGGCAATGGAACAGGCTACCCAAATAAAAGAGCAATCATTAATTCCCCTTGTTATGATTTAAGTAGTTTATCTGAAGCTACTTTTAGTTTTAATTACCACATGTATGGCGCTGCAGATATGGGGACTATAGATTTGGAAGCAAGTACAGATAATGGAGCCACTTGGTCCAGTATTTGGAATTTATCTGGAAATAAGGGTAATTCTTGGTCAGTGGAAGCTATAGATTTAGGAGCATATGTTGGTGGTAATGTTCAATTACGTTTTAATAGGTTTGTAGGAAGTACTTGGCAAGCAGATATAGCAATAGATAACATTAATTTATCTAGCGTTGGAGGAAAAGATACTACAGCGCCACTAATTACATTGATAGGAAATTCAACTATTAATTTAAATACAGGAAGTACTTATACCGAACAAGGCGCATCAGCTATAGATAATATAGATGATGATATTTCTGGAAGTGTAATAACGGGAGGAGATGTAGTTAATACGAATACAGTTGGAACATATGTAGTTACTTATAATGTTACAGATGCTGCAGGAAACGTAGCAGTAGAAGTCATTAGAACTATAAATGTAAGTTCAGCAGCGTCAAATGTGGTACTGAATGAAGGTTTCTTTGAAACAGGATTAGATGGTTGGACAGACGGAGGAACTGATTGTACAAGAGTTTCAAGTACCTATTCTTATGAAGGTGATTACTCAGTTAGAATAAGAGACAATACAGGAGTAGCTTCATCTATGACTTTATATAATATAGATGTGACTCCTTTTACAGAAATTGAGGTTAGTTTTTATTTCTATGTATTAGGTATGGAAAACAATGAGGACTTTTGGTTGAGGTTTTATAATGGTTCTTCATGGAACACAATACAAACATGGACAAGGGGTGTGAATATAAATAATAATACTTTTTACACTGCAACAGTATCAATAACACCGGCACAGTATAATTTTGCTGTGAATTCAGGTTTTAGATTTCAGTGTGATGCTTCAGGAAATAATGATAGAATTTTTGTAGATCAAGTTACTATTACTGGTATTTCTGGAACATCAAAAAGTAGAGAAAATAGTTTAATAGCACTTGGCAGCGGATTCAATAGGCTAAGATCGGATAGTAGCAATGCTAATTTTTCAGAGGAAAGTGATTTTGTAATACATCCTAATCCAGTTTCTGGAAGTACTTTAAATGTGAATATTTCTGGTGCAGATAAATTTAGTTATAGAATTTTAAATATAATTGGTCAAGTTGTTTCACAAGGAGATTCACAAGGAACAATAAATGTAAATTCTCTACAATCTGGATTATATATTATAGAAATCAACGATGGTGAAGAAGTAATGAATACAAAGTTTATTAAACAGTAATTAAAGACTGTTATCTAAAATAAATTTTAAATATGTTTTCAAAAAACCCAAAAGCAATTTACTTTTGGGTTTTTTATATAGAAGTTTAAATAACTTAGGAATCTAATACGCTTCAAACCAATTAAAATGTTCTTTAATAATTAGGTCTTTATTTGTTTGAATGTGTTCTACAAAAGCTTTCGCTACCGTAGAAAGTTTTTTTGATTTTAGCCAAATTAAATTCCAGTTGGTCTCTATAGGTAGTCCTTTTGAGGGAATAATTTTTAGCTCAGAAGTGTGAAGAGAGTTTTTAATACCTATAAGAGGCATAATAGATACTCCTAAACCAGCAATTACGGCTTGTTTAATGGCTTCATTGGAAGTTAATTCCATTTTCTTGTAGATAGAAATTTCATTTTCAGCAATATATTTTTCCATTATTAATCTAGTAGCAGAACCATTTTCTCTGTAAATTAATGATAGCTTTTCGAATTGTTTTTTAGAGATATTTTTTTGATTTGAAGTAAATTTTTTGGAACCAACTAAATAGAGTTTATTTTTCATAAGTTTTATATTGTTGATTTTTAAATTTTTGGGGATTGTAGAAACCATTGCAAAGTCTGCTTTATTATTTTCTAAACTATTTAAAACAGTTGCTTTATTGGTAACATCCATTAATAAATCTACCCCTTTGTTTTGATGCATAAAATCGGAAAGCAAATATGGCATAGCATATTTTGCCGTGGATACGATAGCTATTTTGAGTTTTCCGGCGAGTTCTCCTTTATATTCCAGCGATTTATAATTAATAGCAGCTACTTCATTTAGAATTTTTTGAGCCATGAGAGCTATTTCTTCGCCAAAATCTGTAATGTAAAGTTTTCTACCAACCACTTCAAATAAAGGAATATTAAATTGATCCTGAAATTTTTTGAGCTGTATAGAAACAGCTGGCTGTGTTAGAAATAATTCTTCAGAAGTTCTTGTAACACTTTTAAGTTCAGCTACTTTATTAAATATCTCTAATTGATGCAGTGTATAGTTCATAAATATTATTAATGTATATCATAATAAATATAAATAAAAATATATGAATTTTACTTCTAATATTTGTAAAAAAAAATAATATGAAACCATACAATGATAAAAAAGAGCAGTACAGCCAAGTAAAAGTAATGTCTATTAATTTAGAGCAAAAACAAAAACATCTTTGCTTTTTATGTATTGCGGTAGTTGTACTATGTTTAAATATAACAATATATAATATTATAAGTAACAACTTTAATTTGTATTAAGTAATTATATAACAGTGTGTTAAAATCATACTCTTAATAATTTAAAGCTAGAGTAGATAGTAAAAAAATAATTAAAATTAGCATTATGAAAACAAAGGAAACACTAAAAAACACAAAAACAGAGCAAAAAATTAACCTTATTAATGGTTGTTTTACCGTTAGTGAAGCTTCAGATATTGTTAGCGATATATTAAAAGTGAAAATTAACTTTCACAAACTACAGAGCCTTTCAATAACAGAGGGGAATATTAATGATCCTTGTGAATATGATAATACACGAATAAATGAACTATTAAAATCGCAACAAACAACAAAAGAATTTTTTAAAGATGCTCGCCTAAGTGGTAAAAAATTAAAAATTAACAGCGTAATTCAAATATCAATAGAAGATTAAACAAATAAATATTATTTCATGGATTTACACTTTTTAATTAATAACCTAACAAACCCAGCGTTATTGTTTTTCTTCTTAGGGTTAATTGCCGTACAATTAAAAAGTGATCTTAAGATACCAGAAAACTCTTCTAAATTTATATCACTTTATTTATTATTATCAATAGGCTTTAAAGGAGGGCAAGAGTTGTCACATAGTAATTTAAATTCAGAAATTTTCTGGTCTTTGCTTTTTGGAATATTTTTAGCAACAGTAGTTCCTATTTATGCCTATTACATACTTAGAAGAAAATTTAGTGTTCCAAATTCTGGAGCAATAGCTGCTGCTTATGGGTCTGTTAGCGCGGTAACTTTTGTTACTACTATTTCATTTTTAGAGATGGAGCAAATACCATTTGGAGGTCATATGGTAGCGGTAATGGCATTAATGGAAGCTCCTTCTATAATTGTGGGTATGTTGCTTATATCAATATATAATAAAAAGAAAGAAGATTCTCTTTCAATGTCTAATGTTATAAAACACTCATTAACAAATGGTAGTGTGCTACTTATTTTAGGAAGTCTTATGGTAGGGTTTTTAGCAAATGATGCACAAGCAGAAGGTATAAAGCCATTTACAACAGATATTTTTAAAGGGTTTTTAGCGGTTTTTTTGTTAGATATGGGAATCGTAAGTGGTAAAAAATTGTCAGATTTTATTAAAAAGGGTTGGTTTGCTGTAATATTTGCTATAGTTATTCCTATAATAAACGGTTTAATAGTGGCTATTGTTAGTGGTTTTTTTGTAGCAGAAATAGGTAATAGGTTGCTCTTTGCAGTACTAGCAGCAAGTGCATCTTATATTGCTGTACCAGCGGCAATGAAACTTGCTGCGCCAAAAGCAAACCCCAGTTTGTATATCCCAATGGCGCTTGCGGTTACATTTCCATTTAATATAACATTAGGAATACCACTGTATTTATGTGTCATTAATTACTTTTAGTTTTTCTTTAATTACTATTAAGTCAAAATTATAATAAAATGTATTAGGGTTTTAATATAAAATAACCCTAATACATTCATAAATAAAAGTTAAACTACTTAAAAACGATAGTAATACTATTATATTTGTGTGTAAATAAGTATTATGGAAGAGCTTCTTAAAAATATACAGATTAAAGTCAATGAAAAAACCTATCTAAAGAATCCAGAATCTTCAGATTTAGGAAGGCGTATTGTTGAAAATAGTATTTCATTAATTAATGAGATAGGTTTTGAAGCTTTTACTTTTAAAAAGCTGGGGGGACTCATAAAGTCTAACGAAAGTTCTGTTTACAGATATTTTGAAAATAAACACAAGTTGTTACTGTATTTGGCTTCGTGGTATTGGGCTTGGATTGAGTACCATATAGTTATTAAAACATATAGCATGAGTGACCCAATAGAAAAACTGAAGCAGATCATTTTATTAATAACTCGCACTGTTGAATCGGATTCAAATTTCTCGCATATAGATGAAATTAAACTTAATAAAATTGTAATTAATGAGTATTCTAAATCATTTCTAACAAAAGAAGTAGATAAAGATAATAAGGAGGGGTATTTTTCTATATACAAACGATTAATAACAAGAGTTAAAGATGCTATTAATGGGGTGGATTCTGAATATGAATTTGCAACAACTTTAGCAAGTACAATTGTTGAGGGATCTTTGCATCAGCATTTTTTAAGGGAACATTTTCCTACTATTACGGATTGTAATGACAAAATTGAACCCACAAATTTTTATACTAATCTAGTGTTTAACTTACTTAATAAAAATATTTAAATGAAAGAAATTATGACTCCATGGGAGCGTTTTGTTGGATTGTTACAGTTAGATAAACGCGATATTAAACAAATATTTTATTATGCTATTTTTGCAGGATTAGTAGCTTTATCGTTACCTCTGGGTATACAAGCAATTGTAAACCTAATTCAAGGAGCCCAAATATCTTCTTCTTGGATTGTATTGGTTGTATTGGTAACATTAGGAGTAGCTTTTCAAGGGGCGTTGCAATTAATGCAAATACGTATTCTAGAAAACATTCAGCAGAAAATATTTACACGTTCTTCTTTTGAATTTGCTTTTCGTTTCCCAAAAATAAAAGCTAGTGAGTTGCATAACTATTACCCGCCAGAACTTGCAAATCGTTTTTTTGATACATTAACAGTGCAAAAAGGGTTATCAAAAATTTTAATAGATTTTCCAGCAGCATTTTTGCAAATTATTTTCGGAATTATTTTACTTTCATTTTACCACCCTTTCTTTATTGTATATGGTGCGCTTTTAGTTTTATTAATATACGTGGTATTTAAGTTTACAGCAGAAAAAGGTTTAGAAACAAGCCTTTTAGAGTCAAAAAGTAAATATAAAGTAGCTAATTGGATACAAGAGATTGCACGCTCACTAATAAGTTTTAAACTATCGGGCAATACAAAACTAGCAATGGAACGTAATGATAAATATACTACGGCATATTTAGAAGCAAGAGAAAGTCATTTTAAAATTTTATTGCTTCAGTTTGTACAAATGATTGGGTTTAAAATTTTGGTAACAGCTGGGTTATTAATAATAGGTGGTTTGTTGGTATTAAATCAGCAAATGAATATAGGACAATTTGTAGCAGCAGAAATAATTATATTATTAGTTATAGCATCTGTAGAAAAATTAATAGCAGGCCTGGAAACTTTTTATGATGTTTTAACTTCATTAGAAAAAATAGGGCAAGTAGTAGATAAAGAATTAGAACCACAAGAAGGAATAAACCCTTTTAAAATAGATCAGCCATTAAAAATAGAATTAGAGAATGTTACCTATACTACATCAGACGGCATAAATCTATTAAAAAATATTAGTTTCAATGTTGGTGAGAAAGAATGCTGGTTATTAGAAGGTAGTTCTGGTTCTGGAAAAACTACATTGTTAAAATTATTATCGGGAATAATTTTTCCAACAGCAGGATCATTATATATTAATAATAGGTCTATTGTTGGGATATGGACAAATGTATATAGGAGTAGGATTGGTCAGGTATTACCAGAACAGCATCCTTTTGAAGGATCAATTTTAGAAAATATTACCTTCGGAGATGAAACAATATCTAGAGATCATATAAACGAAGTTTTGGAAAATTTAGGTTTGCTAACGTTTGTTAAGCGACAACCAAATGGTTTAAGAACAATGCTCTATCCAGAAGGTCAGCAAATACCTTACACTATTGCAAAACGTATTTTATTGGCACGCGCAATTGTACATAAACCTAGATTACTTTTACTTAAAGATCCTTTAGAGCATTTTGAAGCCGCAGATGCAGCTGCTATTATTAATTATTTAACAGATAAAAATAAGCCATGGTCTATTATTGTTGCTACAAATAACCCTTTATGGAAAAAACATGCTGTACGTACGCTGAAATTAGAGAAAGGAACTTTAAAAACTGATAAAGATGCTTAATATATCAAACAATCAGATTAATGAAAAAGTAACGTTAAAAGGGTATAAAGCATATTCTAAGGTGTTTAAAGATCGACACTTTAAGATGTTTAATAGATTTTTACAGGTATTTGGCGTTATTGTATTTATATTTCTTTTTTTACCATGGACACAGAATGTAACAGGTAATGGTTATATAACCACGCTTACACCAGACCAACGTCCGCAAACAATACAATCTCCTATACCTGGGCGTATAGAAAAATGGCACGTACGTGAGGGTGATTTTGTAAAAAAGGGAGATACCATACTTTTTATTTCTGAAATTAAAAATGAGTATCAGGATCCACGTTTGGTAGAACGTACAAAAGCACAGAGAGACGCTAAGAGTCGTTCCGTTAAATCCTATAAAGGAAAAATAAACGCACTAGGAAATCAGATTACAGCTCTTAATCAAGAACGTGGACTTAAATTAGAACAAGCTCAAAATAAATTAGCACAATCATATCTTAAAGTGCAATCGGATAGTATTGATTTACAGGCGGCGAACACAAATATAGAGATAGCAAAAAGGCAGTACGATCGTACAGCAACTCTGCAAGAAGAAGGGTTAAAGGCGGTAACTGATGTAGAAGAAAAACGACTTAAGCTACAAGAGACACAAGCCAAATTAATATCACAACAAAATAAATTGTTAGCAAGTAAAAATAATGCGATAAATGCTAAGATAGAAATAAGTCGTATTACAGCAGAATATGCAGATAAGATTGCAAAATCTAGTAGTAATAGATTTACAGCAGAATCCAGTCAGTTTGAAGCGGAGGCTGAGGTTACAAAATTAGAGAACCAATCTACCAATTACGAAATGCGAAATGCACTGTATTACATTACGGCACCACAAAACGGTTTTATTAATAAAGCATTGCGAGCTGGTATTGGAGAAACTTTTAAAGAGGGAGAGAAATTGGTGGGAATTATGCCCTCTGTTTATGATTTAGCCGTAGAAACTTTTGTAGACCCTATAGATTTACCGCTTATTCATTTAGAAGAAAGCGTGCGTATTCAGTTTGATGGCTGGCCAGCAATATTCTTTAGCGGATGGCCTAATGCATCTTTTGGAACTTACGCAGGGAAGGTGGTAGCAATAGAGACTTTTATAAGTGATAACGGTAAGTTTCGCATACTTATAGCGCCAGATAATAATGAAGAAAAATGGCCTAAAAACGTTCGTGTAGGTTCTGGAGCTTATACCATTGCATTGTTAGAGGATGTGCCTATTTGGTATGAAATATGGAGGCAACTAAATGGTTTTCCACCCAATTATTATACGCCAAAAGATAAGCAAATAGTAAAAGATAAAAAATAGATGAAGAAAATATTAAAATATAGTATAGTATTGATCTTATTCTCTTTGCTTCAACCAGTATTTGGGCAACCAGATACATTACCAAATTATAAAATTGAAGAAAGGAAAGCACTAAAAGAACTACCTGAAGAGGTAAAGTATGTTTTAACCTTTGAAGAATATTTAGGCTATGTAAAACAGCATCATCCGTTATTAAAACAAGCCAATTTAAAACTAAGTGTAGGTGAGGCAAATTTGTTGCGAGCAAGAGGTGGTTTTGATCCAAAGATAGAGGTTGATTATAATCGTAAAAAGTTTAAGAATACGGAATATTACGATGAGCTAAATACAACGTTCAAAATACCTACATGGTATGGTATAGAGTTAAAAGCAAATTTTGAGGAAAATACAGGTCAATTTTTAAATCCAAGTGTAACAGTTCCAGAAGGGGGGTTGTACAGCGCAGGAGTTTCTTTTTCTTTAGCACAAGGCTTTTTCATAAATAAACGAATGGCTACACTTAAAAAGGCAAAGTTTTTCTTAGATCAAACAGCAGCTGAGAGAGATTTGCTAGTCAATAATCTTATTTTTGAGGCTAGTAAAGCCTATTTTGAATGGGTTAAAGCATATAATGAGCAAACTATCTATGAAAATTTTCTTTCAAATGCAGTTATGCGTTTTAAAGGAGTAAAAAGGGGGGTAGATGTGGGGGATAAAGCTGCTATAGACTCTATTGAAGCGAAAATTGTTGTGCAAAATAGGCGTTTAAATTTAGAAGCTGTACGTTTAAAAACAAGGAAAATAGCTTTAGAAGCCAGTAACTATTTGTGGTTAAACAGCGTGCCTTTGCAAATACGAGAAAAAATTGTACCAGAATTGCCAAACAAAGCTATTTTATCCAATCTTTTGTATTTAGAAGGTATTACAAGCATATCACAAACAAACCATCCTAAAATACGTAGCTTAAATGCAAAAATTACAGGTCTGGAAATTGATCGTGCATATAAACGTAATAAATTGTTGCCTAAGCTAGATTTACAATACAATTTTATCACAGCTGATATGGGTAACTTTGATAACTTTAATACTTCAAATTACAAAGCAGGTGTTAATTTTAGTTTTCCCTTGTTTTTAAGAAAAGAGCGTGGAGAGGTAAGGTTAGCAAATCTTAAGCTGCAAGATGTAAATTATGAACGCATTGCTGCATCACTAAATATTCAAAATAAAATAGATGCTGTATATGCAAGTATTGATTCGCTAGAAGAGCAGCAGGAATTAATTAGTGACATTGTAGTAAATTATGAAACATTGCTTATCGCAGAGGAGAGAAAATTTCAATTAGGAGAAAGCTCTTTATTTTTAATTAATTCAAGAGAACAAAAACTTATTCAAGCAAATTTAAAGGCAAATGAATTACAAATTAAATTTTTAAACGCAAATGCTAGTTTATACAATGCATTAGGAATTTCAGAGCAATAAATTTAAAATTAAATCAAAAAAATAGCGAGGTTGTAGACCTCGATATTTTTAACTTTAAGTTAAGAAATTATTATCTAGCTGTTTGAATAGTTGTTTATCAGATGTTTTACTGCTGTGCCTAAATTGTGTTATATCTTTTTCTTCGTTATTTTAATATATTATCTATTAGTTCTTTTATGACACAAGTACTAGGTGTAATAGAGTTGTCTAAGTCTACATTAACAATAGAAGAGGTATTAACTAGTTTAATATTTAAATCAAGTTTATTGTTAACCCCAATTGCCTGAATATCAAGAATCGTTGACTGGAGTTGTTTTTTGTTCTGCTATTGAATATTTTATTTAGTCAGGGTTTTGTGTAAAAATCAACCCTTTCTCTATATTTTTAGCTTTTTCATAAAATTCATTAGTTATTGTAATGCTTTAAGTTGTGTTGGAAGTATTCTGTAAAGTAAATTTTAGTTACTTTACAGCTTCCCATGATATACCTATTCACAGATTTTGAAACGTTATCCTTATTCTTTGTTGCAACTAGTAAATAATAATAGGTCGGATATTAAATAGCTCAACGCTCTTAATTTTTCATTGCAGGAGTTTGGTTCAAATTCTAATTCTCATTAGTTGAAGGAAATTATTCTTGCATGTTATTCTATGATTTTTTGACTCAACCCTAGTTTTTGTGTAAAATCTTTTAATGCGATTTCTAAATCGATACAAATGCATTGTAAGTCAATATTAAACTACTTTAATGATAAAAGTGTTTATACTTATTGGCTACCCTTCAATAAAAAAAGAAAAGCTTTTAGAGGTGTTAAAAATGTAGAATTCTTCTTTTTTCGACTAGCTAATGTTTTTGCTTAGTTTGCAAATACTACAACTTTTAGACTTAATTATGTAGTACCTGAATGATGTAGTATTTAAAATAAAAAAGTCTTAACAAATAATGTTAAGACTTTTTTTGTGACCGGGCTGGGGCTCGAACCCAGGACCCTCTCCTTAAAAGGGAGATGCTCTACCAACTGAGCTACCAGGTCATTATTTCAATGCTAACATATGTTCCTGTTAGCGGGTGCAAATATAGTATCATTATTTTATTTCACAAAGTTTTTTTTAAAAAATTTTATTTTTTTTGTTTTTCCTTTATTTTAACTCATTTTTACAAAAAAAATAGAGATGAAAATAGTCTTGGTGGGGTATATGGGTAGTGGGAAAACTACCGTTGGTAAAATTTTATCTAAGGAGTTGGGAATCAATTTTTTGGACTTGGATAATTATATAGAAGAATCATTAGAAATGACTATTTCAGATATTTTCAAACACAAAGGAGAGTTGTTTTTTAGAAAAAAAGAGCATGAATATTTAAAAGAAGTGCTCACAAAAAAAAATAATTTTATTCTTTCTACAGGTGGTGGAACACCTTGTTATGGAAATAATATGGATACAATTACTGAAAACACATCTGATGTATTTTATTTAAAAGTGTCAATACCTGGATTAATAGAACGTCTTTCTAAGGAGAAAGAGACTAGACCGCTAATAAAAGATTTGTCAAAAGAAGATTTTCCGGAGTTTTTAGGAAAGCATTTGTTTGAAAGAAGTCCTTATTACTCAAGAGCAAACCATAAAATAGTGAGTGATAAAAAAACTCCTAAAGATATAGTGGCAGAAATTAAGCTCTTGTTAGGATAAGTAAACGCCATCATTTTTAGCACTGAATTCTACAATAATATGCTCCTGTAAAGAGGTAGATAAAGAAATTCCTTTATAATCAGCTTTAACTGGGTATTTTTTATGATTTCTATTTACGAGGACAGCAGTTTTCAATTGTTTTAAAGGTACTTTTAAGAAATGATGCACGCCGTATATTAAAGTAGAGCCAGAATTTAAAACATCGTCTACTAGTACAATAGATTTGTTTGTATACTCTTGCATAGGTTTAGAAGTTTGTACGCCACTTTCAATAGGGTTCTTTTTATCCATACTTACTTTGCAAAGAGTAATTTTGGCTTTGGTAATTTTATTAAGAACGCGTTGTATTTTTTTTGCAAAAAGTAACCCACCACCATCTATGCCAGCAATAATTATTTCTTTTTCTTCAACATTAGCTTCATAGATTTGGTAGGCAATTCTATTTGTTTTATGTTGTATTTCTTGGTGGGTAAGTATCCTATTTTGCATATGGGTGACTATTGTGCTACATCAAAGATAAAGAAACTCTTTGTTATTCGTATTAAGAGTTAAATTCATAGCGTTGAGTAATGTTAATAATTTTAATTTTCGGTTTCTAAAGAAGTGTCATCTGTATAGTCATCTATATCTCTTCGGTCTTTTTTTGTAGGTCTCCCAGTTCCTTTTTTTCTATAGTAGTCTTTGGAGTATTTTAATAATTCGGTATGTTCAAATGCTTCAGCGGGTGTAGTATCTTTTCTGTAGATATCAACCAATTTGGCGCCCACTCTGCTTTTAGGGGTGTCTAAAACAATAAGTTCGTAATTTATTTGGTTTTTACGTACTATTATTTTGTCTAGAACATATACTTCTCTAGAGGGTTTAACAACCTGTGTATTTACTTTTATATGCCCTTTTTTGCAAGCTTCGGTGGCGATGCTTCTGGTTTTGAAGTATCGTATGCTCCACAAGTATTTATCAATTCGCATAAACTATCGTAATTCTTTCTTAATGTATTCTACAAAAATAAGGGAAAATTGTATCTTGCTACACTATAAAAAAGATATACATGAAAATGAATAGAATAGTTGCATTTTTTTTGTTAGCAATATTTGTTACTTCCTGTAAAAAGGATGATGGAGGTGGTATACCACCAAGAGAACCGTTGGATGAAGTACAATTAAAAGATGAAGCAGCATTGCAGGCATACTTACAAACCCATTTTTATAATTACGAAAAATTTAATGCCCCAGTAGATTCTGATTTTGATTATAAAATAGAATTTGGTGTTATTGAGGGAGTTAATGCAGATAAAATACCATTAATTGATCAGGTAGAGTCAAAGGAAGTTACTGTAGATAGCGATAAAGGGAAAATAATAGCTAAGGTGTATACTTTGAAAGTTAGAGAGGGAGATTTGGGTAGGTCATCTCCTACTGAAGTGGATTCTGTCTATGTAAATTATCAAGGTATATTACTAAATGGAACCATATTTGATACATCAGCTCCAGGTGTTCCTGTTTGGTTTGATTTAGTTAATACAGTAAGAGGTTTTTCTGTTGGAGCAGAAAGTTTTAAACCTGGTATATTGAAGTCTTCAGAACCTGATGATGGATCTTTTTCTGTAGAAAATTATGGCATAGGAGCTATTTTCATGCCTTCTATTTTGGGTTATTCATATAATTTTAATAACGCATCAACTAGAAATAAGATACCCGTTTATTCTCCGTTAATTTTCACAATGGATTTAATAGCAGTTAATGACGATACGGATCACGATAATGATGGAGTTCCTTCTAAAAATGAAGACTTGGACGAAGATGGTTTGGTTGGTAATGATGATACAGATGAAGATTCGATACCTGATTATTTAGATGCAGACGATGATGGTGATGGTAAACCAACTAGAGATGAAATTACAGATGGGAATGGAGAAATTATAACTCCCTATCCGGATACTGATAGGGATGGAAATCCTGATTATTTAGATAGCGATAGTTAATAATTACTTCATAATAATATTCAACGCCCAATAGCATAAAAGTTATTTGGGCGTTTTTTATTTTTTATACGTGTGGAAGTTATTCCATAAAAGTAGAGCAAGTTCTTTACAAGCCTTTAATGCTTAGTAGTGCTTTGTTATACCATTTAAACTTTGAAAACGTTAGAAAAAGCCTTGGCATAGAATTGATAACCTGTTATTGATTTAATTATTTCATTTTCAGCATTTTGTAATAGTTGTTCTATTTTGTTTTCTAAATCTTGTAATGTATCATATATTTTCATTGCAGTTTTATCTTTCA
>Ga0114952_1000656_pt1 | contig 34523 bp, 26 predicted proteins | sample SidtaG_2_FD_87303 | JGI IMG/M metagenome (GOLD analysis project Ga0114952, IMG submission 87303) | Marine algal microbial communities from Sidmouth, United Kingdom - Sidmouth_Asex2 metaG | ecosystem: Host-associated > Algae > Red algae > Unclassified | place: Sidmouth, United Kingdom | collected...
GACGTCGTGATCGAGCGAGCGGCCATCGGTGGCGCCCATCTTGTTCTTTCGCGGTGTGCTCGTTTTCCTGGTCATGCCAACAGCGTGAGGACAGATGATCCAACTTTCAATCGGCTTAGTATCGCAGGCTCCGTGCGAGCGCGGGGTCCTCGAACGCGAGGTGACGCTCCTTGTTCGACTTGCCCGTGAAGTCGAGCACGATGCTGCCGTCGGGCTCGGCCTCGACGTGTTCGCGACGTAGCGTGGTCGCGCCGTAGGTGCCGTTCGCGCGCGCGTAGGCATCGTTGCCGACCCGCACGAGACCACGGTCGACCAGCCGGACGGCCGACGCGACCACCCGCCGGCGCGAGAAGCGTGGCCCGGTCATGTCGCGCTCGATCGCGTCGCGGATGCGGTGCAGGCGTGCGGCGAACTCGACCAGACTCTCGAACTTGCGCCGGTTGCGCCACTCTTTCCAGAGCGGATGGTAGAGATACTGCTTGCGCCCGCGCTCGTCCACGCCCGTGCACTGCACGTGGCCGTTCGTCTCGCGGCAGATCCAGACGTCCTCCCAGGCGGGCGGGATCACGAGCGAGCGGCAGCGTGCGGTCGCCGCGTCGTCGAGACGCTCGCCGTCGGAGTCGAGGAACACGAACCCGCGGCCGTGGCGGCGACGGCCGTGGCCTGGCTCGCCGAGATCGCTGTGAACGAGCCCGGGGGCGCCGTCGAGCGCGACATCGATCGTTCGCGTCGTCGTGCTCACACTCGTCGCGGTGGCTGCTCCATGGCTGCGGAGCATGGCCGGGACACCCCGCGTCGCGAGCGCCCCGGCAGGAATTACAGTGTCGCGATCACGGGCTGCCGGCACGGCGCGTGAAGACGACTTCCTCGCTGACCATCGTCGGGCGCCGCTCCGGATCGGTCTGCGAGCTCACCGTGCCGAACAGCAGTCGATCGTCCGGTCGCGCCTCGCGCGTGTTCCCTTCGGTGGAACCCTCGTCGACGAGGAGCAGGTTGAAGTCGGTACGCGGAGCGGTGGTGTCCACGTCGATCGTGCCGGTCTCGTCGACGCAGCCGGAGATGTCCTGGCTCACGCCGGGCACCCACTCGGAAGCGACCGTGTCGCACAGCATGGTCATGTTGTAGCGCATGGCCACCTGCAGGAGCCGCGGCGTCAGCGTCACCTGATCGATGGACAGGTCGACCGGCTTGCCGTCCTCGATCCGGCGACCGTCCTCGGGCAGCCGCTCGGCGAAGGTGCCCTGGGTGTCGATGTCGCGCAACGCGCTCTCGTCGTCGCAGTTCTGATCGCCGTAGGTCGTGTCACCGAACCTGAACGCCGTGCCGGTCACCGTCACGACGTAGCGGCGCGAGGCGGCGGGTGAACCGGCGGGGAAGCACGCCGTCTCCCAGATGCCCTCCTCGAGGGTCTCCGGCACCTCCGCGAGCGGATCCATGCCCGTCGGATCGGGCGCCGGGGTCACCGGATCGCTGCCACCGCCGCCGCAGGCGCCCAGCAGGAACACCAGCGAGATCGAGAGAAGGATCGGGGCTGTCTGAGTCATGCGGTAATGCTCGGTCCGGAAACGGAGGGCACCAGCATAGAGCCTTCGGCCGCCGGGCGGTTCACCGGGACCGCGCGCGACTGGCCGCCACGGCGAGGACGACGGCCGCCGCTCCACCGACGTTCGCCCACCAGAGAAGCGGCATGAAGGCCCCGGCCCCGCCGACGACGAGCAGCAGCCAGCCCCACCACGGCACCGGTCCCTCGGCGTGACGCTGGATGAGCGCGTTGAGCGCGTAGATCCCGAACAGCGCGAAGAACCCGATCCGGGCCGCCTCGAACGTCGACGCCCCGATCAGCGGGGTGTAGGCGAACATCAGCGGCACGATGTAGAGCCCCTTGGCGATCTTCCAGGCCTCGACCCCGGTGGCCATCGGGCGCGAGCCGGCGATCCCCGCCGCCGTGAACGCCGCCAGGCACACCGGCGGCGTCACGTTGCTGTCCTGGCTCAGCCAGAACACGATCAGGTGTGCCGTCAGGAGCAGCGTCGTCATCGTGCCCGTGTCCACGAGCACCGGCCGGAGCGCGACCGCCGCCTCGAACGGGATCGATGCCATGACCGCCCGCGCCTCGGCGAGCGGCATGCCGGCGGCGACCCGCGTCGCGAGCTCGGGATCGACGAGCGCGAAGGCCATGGCCGCCCCCGGGTCGCCGATCCCGACGACCAGCTGCTGCACGATGACGAGATCGGCGAGCATTCCGGCGAGCGCCGGCGCCGAAAGGATCGACAGGACGATGTAGGCGGCGGTCACCGGCAACCCCATTCCGAGCACCAGCGACGCGACGGCCACGAGCCCGAGGGCGATCAGCAGCGACCCCTGGGACCATTGCGCGATCATCAGCGCGAACGTGTTGGCGAGCCCCGAGGTCGTCACGGCGTTGTTCACCAGCCCGACCGCGACCAGCAGCACCGCCGTCATCACCGACGTCGACACCCCGAGCGCGAGAGCCCGGACGATGTTCCGCGGCCCCATCCGGTTCGGCGTCGCCCAGCTGACGACCACGAGCGTGCCGATCGCGTAGGCCGCGGCGAAGCTCGGCGTGCGTCCCGAGACGAGCATCGTCGTCATGACACCGAGCGGCAGGACGAAGTTCAGCACCCCCGCGAACAGCTTCTTCCTGTCGACAGGCTCCACCTCGTCGGTACCGATGTGGTGCTTGATCGCCTCGATCCGGACGATGAACGCGACCGACAGGAAATACAGCAAGGCCGGTACCACCGAGACCGCCACGATCGTCGCGTACGGGATCCCGGTGTAGCTCGCCATGACGAACGCGCCGGCTCCCATGATCGGCGGCATCAGCTGCCCGCCCGTCGATGCCGACGCCTCGACGCCCGCCGCGAACTGCGCGCGAAAGCCGTTCGACTTCATCAGCGGGATCGTGATGACACCGGTCGAGGCGGTGTTGGCGATCGCCGAGCCCGAGATCGTGCCGGTCAGCGCCGACGAGATGACCGCGACGAAGGCGGCCCCGCCGCGCAGGCGTCCCGCCACGATCTTCGAGAGCTCGATGACGAAGTCGGACGCGCCGGAGACGAGCAGGAACGCCCCGAAGATCATGAACAGCGTGATGTTGGACGACGAGATCGTCGTGATGACGCCGAACATGCCCTCGTCGTTGTAGAGCGAGCGGAAGAGCACGTCGTCGAGCGGCAGGCTCGCCGCCCGGAACGCCCCGGGGAGCATCTCCCCCAGGAACAGGATGTAGGCGAGCGAGAACGCGATCAGCCCCGGAATGATCCACCCGGTCAACCGCCGTGTCAGCTCGACGACACCGAGCACCACGATGGCGCCCGCGAGCCAGTCGACTGGCCCGAACTGCCATGACAGCCCGGTCTTCGCGAGGGTGCGCTCGTAGAGACCGTTCTGAGCGTGGGCGATCCACAGCGCGGAGGCCGCGATCGCCAGCCCGAACAGGAGGTTCAGGGCGAACGCCCAGGGGGGTTGCTCACCGCGTCCGAACCCGCGCGTGGTGACGGCGGCGATCAGCGCGAAGCCGGCGAAGTGGATCGCGTTCTGCCAGAGCCCGCGCTCGTTCAGCCAGATGTTGGTCAGGAGATGCCAGAGACCGAAGGCGACGATCATCGCGAGCGTCAGCGCGTACGGCCACGGGCGCTCGATCGCGCTCTCGAGCGAGAACAGCCGCTCGCGCCGGGCGGTCAGCGTGTCGGATACCGCGTCGTTCGTGCCGGGGGGCGCCACGGCGAGGTCGGCCGCCGCCTCACCGGACGCCGGATGCCCGGACGCCGGATGCCCGGACGCCGGATGCCCGGACGCCGGACGCTCCCCTTCGGACGAGTCGGACCGGGATTCACTGGACACGGGCATCGCTCCACGGTCGACGGTTCGGGATAAAGGTCGGCGGCCGGGCAACATGGATCGCCCCGGCACGCCACCCTGCCCGCCCCACCGGGAGCTCTCCCGGCGGAGCGGATTCGCGCGGTCCTACTCGGCGATCAACGCCGCCGGCACATCGACCCCGGCTTCCTCGTAATAGCGCACGGCCCCCGGGTGCAGCGGCACGGGCAATCCGGCGAGCGCCTTGTCGAGCGCCATGGCCTTGGTGGCCGGGTGGATCGCCTGCAGGAACGGCAGGTTCTCGTAGAGGGTCTTCGTCAGGAGATAGACGTGGTTCTCGTCGACGTCCGCGTTGACGGCGAGGAAGTTCGGCTGGGCGACCGTCTCGACGTCGGCCTCCTGCCCGGGGTAGGTACCGGCGGCGATCGTGTAGGGCGTCCAGAGCCCGCGTCCGCCGTCCATCATTTCCGCCTCCTCGGCGTTGACCGAGAGCAGCGTGAACGCGTCGCCGTTCGAGGACAGCAGCTTGGTGATCGCGCTGGTCGGCGGGCCGGAGGGGATGCCGGCGGCGACCGCCTGACCGTTCGCCATCGCGTCCACCGACGGGCCGTAGCCCGCGTAGACGAACTCGAAGTCGCTGGCGAAATCGACGCCGAGGCCCTCGAGCAACACCTGGTTGGAACCCAGCGTGCCGCTGTTCTCGCTGCCCATGGCGACCGGCTCGCCCTTGGCGTTCATCAGGTCGGAGACGGTCCCGGACTCGACCAAGTCGTTGGCGAGCAGGAACTGCTCGACGTTCTGCCACAGCATCGACACCGAACGCAGTCCCGTCTGCGGCTCGGTGATCGGCCCGGTGCCGGTGGCGGCGTACGAGCCGTAGAGACCCTGCAGGATCGCGAAGTCGGCGGTGCCGGCGGCCATCGCCTGCACGTTGGCCCCGGAGCCGGCCGAGTTGACCGCCGTCAGGCTGAACTTCTCGGTCGGCAGCAGCTTGACCTTGGAGAGCGTCGCTATGGCCGTGCCGACGGGGTGGTAGGTACCGCCCGTCGAGGCCGTGCTGAGCACGTAGTCGGCGTCCTGGGCATGAACGGGCGTGGTGCTCGCGACGGTGCCCAGCACGGCCGCGGCAAGGGTCAGGACGGTTCTTCTGTTCATCGTTTCTCCGGAGTCGGTGGGGGATCGGTCTGTCGACACTCATTCTCCGGAGCGGCCGGCGAGTCCACAACCACCGCCAAGCCATTGAATGAAAAAGGAATCGATGCGCCCGGTCGACGATCCGCGAACCGCAAGGCTGCCGATCGGCAAATTATTGCCGATTCATCACGACTCTTCGCCACGGACGGACTGTCGCCGGATGCCGAGCTTGGCCATCTTGTCGTTGAGCGTGCGGCGGTTGATCCGGAGCGACTCGAGCACGTCGGCCACCGACCCGTCATGGCGGTGCAGCGCCGTCTCGATCAGGTGCTTCTCGTAGGCCCGCACGCGAGCGCGCAGCGACGTGCCGTCCGGGGGCGCGACGAACGCCTCGCGCTCGACCGGAGCCCCGCCGCACGCCTTCGTCAGCTCCACGAGCGTGTCGAGCAGCAACGCCGGGTCCACCGGTTTCTCGAGAAAGTCGACGGCGCCGAGCTTCATCGCCGCCACCACGTCGGGGATCCGCGCGAACCCCGAGAAGAACAGGATCGGAACGAGCGGTCGCACCGTCCTGGCCGAGCGCGCGAACGCGAGCCCGCTGCCGTCCGGCATGCGCAGGTCCGTCACGATCACGTCGATCGGCTCGTCGACCAGGCGGGCGAGCGCCGCATCGGCCGAGTCGGCGACGATGACATCGAGACCGCTGACGCGCAGGAACCGAGCGTTCGCCCCGAGCACGTCGTGGTCGTCGTCGACGAGCAGCACGGCGATGCCGGCGCACGGCGAGACCGGATCAGGCCCGGACACGTCTTTCCGTCATGCCGGCGCCGCCCCCCGTCGCACCGGCCGCGCTCGCGAGCGGTATCTGCAACTCGAAACGGCTGCCGCGACCACCGCTCCGGTGCCGCAGCTCGCCGTCGTGATCGACCGCGATCTGGCGAGCGAGGGTCAGACCTAGCCCGAGACCGCCGGCGCGGGCCGGCGAGCTCGCGAAGGGTTCGAAGAGTCGCTCGGCGATCGCCGGATCGATCCCCGGACCATCGTCCTCGACGATGAACCGCGCGCGCTCGCCTCGCTCCGTCTCGGCGCGCTCGAGCGTCAGCACGACCCGTGGCGAACCGCCGCCGGCCACGGCATCGAAGGCGTTGTGCAGCAAGTTCAGCAGCGCCTGTTCCAGCAGCACCGCGTTGCCCTCGATCGCGAGAGCCGCGACCGGACGGAGGACGACGAGCGCGTCGGCCGACGCCGCCCGCTCGCGTCTCACCGTCGCGACCACGTCGTCGAGCAGCTGCCGGGCGTCGAGCGTCCGACTGGTGCCGCCCGGTTGCCGGGCCACGCTCCTGAGCGTCTCGATGACGCGTGCGATGCGGCGCGTCGTGCGGTCGCCGTCGACGACGGTCTCGCGGATCTCGTCGAGCGGTGGATCGTCTTTCGCCGTCAGCGTCCTGAGCGTCGCCAGGTCGAGCCGGAGACTCGCGAGCGGCTGGTTGATCTCGTGGTTGATCGCGGCGGACATGCGTCCGAGCATCGCGAAGTTGGACTCGGCGATCAAGGCGCGCTGGGCCGTCTCGAGCTCGACGGTACGCCGCGTGACGAGGTGCTCGAGCTCGCGCGCGGCCCGCTGCTCGCTCGACGCGAGCCGCCGCCGCTGACGGAACAGCCGGACGAGCAGCAGCGCGATCAGGACGATGCCGGCGACGGCGGCGGCGGCGAGCGCGGCCCGGGCCGCGAGCCGGGCGCCGGGCACGAGCAGGTGCAACGTCCACGGCTCGTCGACGAGCGCGCGCGAGACCGCGAGCTGGCGCGCACCGTCGAGACGCGCGTCACCGGACACGTCCGGATCGATCGGCAAGGTCAGCAGATCGCCCTCGACGACCGCGTAACGGCGATCGGCCGAGAGTCGCGCACGCGCCGCGGCATCGAGCGGAACGGCGGCGCGGTAACGCAGCGCCGGATCGCTCGACAGGATCACCACGCCGAGCTCGTCGGTGACCAGCGTCCGGTGGGAAAGCTCGCGCCACCCGTCGACCAGGGCCTCGAGCGAGACCTTGAGCACGACGACCCCGAGCGCCCGCTCGCCCGCGAGCACCGGATCGGCGACGAAGTAGCCGGGTTCGCCGGTGGTCGCGCCGATGGCGAAGAACGTCGTCTCGCGCCCGGCGATCGCTCCACGGAAGTAGGGGCGGTAGCCGTAGTTGACGCCGACGAAACTGAGCGGATCGCGCCAGTTGCTCGCCGCGACCGTGGTGCCGCCGGCGTCCATCAGGAAGACGAACGCCGCGCCGCTGTGTGTCTGTACCTTCTCGAGCAAGCGGTCGGCGATCTGCCGTGACGCCGCTCCGTCGTCGCTCAGCGCGGCGACGATGCGCGGATCGTCGACGAGCAGTCGCGGCACGACCGCGAGCTGGGCGAGCTGCCGATCCAGCTCGCTGGCCTGCGCGGCGACCACGCGCTGCTGCTGGCGTTCGACCCGCCAGTACTCGAACCGGGCGACGAGCGCGACCAGCAGCGCGAACGCGCATGCGACGCCGAGCACGGCGAGCGCGATCCGCGAGGGTCGTCCGGCACCGATCACGGCGCGCTATGCTCGCGGCACCGCCCGCCGCCACCCCCGCTTCCGCCTCGCGAGAACCCGCCATGTCCGCCGCCGACGAAGCCGCCGCCCGCGCGCGCCGCGCCGCCGCCCTTCTCCACCATCGCACAGCCTCGCTCGCACCGGGCGAGCCGACCACGACGCCGCTGATCGCGAGCACCACGTTCCATCTCCCTCCCGACGAGCCGACCTTCCACTACGGGCGCGCCGACACCCCGACCTGGCAGGCCGTCGAAGCCGAGCTCGGTCTCCTCGAGGACGCCCCGACGCTCCTGTTCCCGTCGGGCATGGCGGCGATCTCGGCGGTCATGCTGTCGCAGCTCGAGGCGGGCGCCACGCTGCTCGTGCCGTCCGACGGCTACTACGCGACGCGACGCCTCGCCGAGCGCGTGCTCGCGCGCTTCGGCGTCGAGGTGCGCGAGTGCGCGACGGCCGCCCTCGCCGATGCCTCGTTCGAAGGCGTCGATCTCGTGCTCGTCGAGACGCCGTCGAACCCCACGCTCGACGTCTGCGATCTCGCCCGGGTCGCCGAGCGGGCACATGCGGCCGGCGCGCTCGTGGTCGCCGACAACACCACCTGCACCGCACTCCTGCAGCGCCCGCTCGATCATGGCGTCGATCTCGTCGTCGCGGCCGACACCAAGGCACCGGCGGGCCATTCCGACGTGCTCGCCGGGCACGTCGCCTCGCGCGACGCGGAGCGGCTCGAGCGGGTGCGCGAGTGGCGCTCGCTCGGCGGCGCGATCGCCGGTCCGTTCGAGGCGTGGCTGCTGCAGCGCGGACTCGCCACCCTGGAGCTCCGACTCGAACGCATGTGCCGCTCGGCACTCGCCGTCGCCGAGGCGCTGGTCGAACACCCGTCCGTATCGGGCTTGCGTTATCCGGGCCTGCCGGATCACCCGAACCACGCCGTAGCGGCGCGCCAGATGGCCGGGTTCGGCACGCTCGTGAGCTTCGAGCTCGCCGACGCGGCGGCCGCCACACGCTTCGTCGAGCGCTGCCCGCTGCTCGCCTCGGCCACGAGCTTCGGCGGCGTGCACAGCTCGGCCGAACGGCGGGCGCGCTGGGGGGATGCCGTGGCCGCGGGATTCGTCAGGCTGTCGATCGGCTGCGAACCGACCGCCGTGCTGCGCGACGCGGTGCTCGACGCGCTCGACGGCGTCTGACCTGTCCGCGCCCCGTGTGCGCAGCGGCCGCATGCGGCGAGGGACGGCCGTGCGGCGACTGGGTGAGTGAACGAACGCGTCCGCCCGTGCGTCAGCCCGAACGCTGACGGTACATCGCCCCCTGCATCAGGTCGGCGTACTCGCCCGCGGGCTCGAGGAAGGCCATGTAGCTTTCCCGGACCGCCCGGAACGCGTCGTTGTCGGCGGCGAGCGCATCGATCACCTTCGCCGACGCCTCGCGCAGCGCCGCGACCACCTCGTCGGGGAACTCCCGAAACTCCACACCCTCGGCGCGAAGCTGCCCGAGCGCCTGCGTGTTGAAGTAGTCGAACTGCGCCAGCGTCTCGACCGAGGTGGCCTCGGCCGCGTTCCGCACGATCGCCTGCAGATCGGACGGCAGCTCGTCGAAGGCATCCCGATTGACGACGATCTCCAGGGCGGCGGCCGGCTCGTGGAACGCCGGCACGTAGCAGAGCTTCGCGACCTTGTGCAGCCCGAACGCCTGATCGAGCAGCGGCCCGACCCATTCGGCCGCGTCGATCGCGCCGGACTTGAACGCGGGGAAGATCTCCGGCGGCGGCAGCAGCACCGCGTTCACGCCGAGCTCGCGCATCGCCTCGCCGCCGAGACCGGCGATGCGCATGTTCAGACCTTTCAGGTCGTCGAGCGACTCGATCGGATCGCGGAACCAGCCCGCGCTCTGCGTGCCGGAGTTGCCCGAGTAGAACGCGCGCAGCCCGCGTTCGGCGTAGATCTCGTCCCAGAGCGCCTGCCCACCGCCGAAGCGCAGCCACGCCGTGTGCTCGGTCGCCGACATGCCGAACGGTACGGTGCTGAAGAAGTGCAGCGCCGGGTTCTTGCCGGCCGCGTAGTACGGCGTGGAATGACCGATCTCGGCCGTGCCCTGCTGCACGGCGTCCTCGACGGCGAACGGCGGCACCAGCTCGCCGGCGGAGAACACCTTGAACGTCAGCCGCCCGTCGGACATCGCCGCGACCCGCTCGGCGAAGCTCGTGACGTTGGTGCCGACACCCGGCGCCTTGGCCGGAAAGCTCGTCGGCAGCTTCCACTCGAACCTGCCCTGGGCGATGGCCGGCGCCCCGGTGATCGTCGCCGCGGCGGCGGCGGAGCCGGCGAGACCGGTACGGATGAAGTCACGACGTTCCAAGATTGCTCTCCCGGGGGTCAGCGAAGCACGCCCGGCAGCCAGGTCGCGAGCGCCGGGAAGCGTGCGACCAAGCATAGCGCAACGAGCTGCAGCGCCACGAACGGCAGCACCGCCCGGTACAGGGCGAGCGTCGACAGCGAGGCCGGGGCGACCGCGCGGAAGTAGAACAGCGCGAACCCGAACGGCGGTGTCAGGAACGAGGTCTGCAGGTTCAGCGCGAACAGCACGGCGATCCAGACCGGATCGAACGAGCCGCCGAGCAGCACCGGCCCGACGATCGGCACGACGATGAAGATGATCTCGACGAACTCGAGGATGAACCCGAGCGCGAACACCACCGCCATGACGAGCACGAGCGTGCCGACCTCGTCGCCGGGCATCGCGAGCAGCAACGCCTCGACGATCTCGTCGCCGCCGAACCCGCGGAACACCAGTGACAGCATCGAGGCGCCGACGATGATCCCGAACACCATCGCCGTGACCGCGACGGTATCGCGGAGGACCGGACCGAGCACGCCGCGACGCACCAGCAGCCAAGCGTGCACGAGCAGACCGGTGGCGATCGCGGCGACACCGGCGACGCCCGCCAGACGCGGTGCGCCCGGGCCGCGCGTGCCGCCCGGCAGGACGGCGTTCACGGCGAGCAGCGCGAGCGCGACGGCGACGACCGCGATCGCCACCGGCCGCGCGTACGCCGCCTCGTGCCGGGCGCAGCCGGCGAGCAGCAGCGCGCCGCCCGCCCCGACCGCCGCCGCCTCGGTGGGCGTGGCGACGCCGGCGAGGATCGATCCGAGCACCGAGAGGATCAGCGCGAGCGGCGGCACGAAAACGCTCAGCAGCGCGCGCGGCGAGGTCGCCACCGGCTCGCGCGGCGACCCCGCGGGCGCACCGCCCGCCATGTCCGGGAGCGTCGGGGAAGCCGTCGCGGCGGATGCTCCGGTGCGCGCGGGCACGCCCGTATCGCCTTGGGCGAGCCGACGCGAGAGCTGCACCCCGAGCGTCACGTACAGTCCGTACAGCGTGACGAGCAGCAGCCCCGGCAGCAGCGCGCCCGCGAACAGATCCGCGACCGACACCGGTTCCGGGGCGAAGTTGCCGGCACCGTGCTGCGCCTCGAGGTAACCGTTCGAGATCTGGTCGCCGAGCAGGATCAGCACGATCGACGGCGGGATGATCTGCCCGAGCGTGCCCGATGCGCAGACGAGCCCGCTGGACAGTCCCCGCGGCAGCCCCGCCCGCGTCATCGCCGGCAGGCTGATCAGTCCGAGCATGACGATGGTCGCGCCGATGATTCCGGTGGACGCGGCGATCAGCGTGCTGACGACGAGCACCGACAACGCCAGGCTGGTGCGCGAGCCGCCGAGCAGCGCCGCCATCGTCTCCAGCATGCGCTCGGCCGTGCGGGAACGCTCGAGCAGCACGCCCATCGCGACGAACAGCGGCACGGCGATCAGCAGCGTGTTGCCGGAGAGTCCGAACACGCGTTGCGGGAACGCCTGCAGGAAGGTGAGATCGAACGCGCCGACCGCGGCCCCGGCGAGGCCGGTCGCCAGCGGCACGCCGAGCAGCACGAGCATGACCGGCACGCCGCTCAGAATGCCGCCGAGCAGGCCGACCAGCAGCAGCGTCAGGAACAGGTGCTCGATCGTCATGCGTCTCGTTCCGTCTCGGCGGGCGCCCGGGTGACGACTCCCGACGCGGCGATGCCCGACTCCATGCCGCCGGGTTTCCCGTCCTCCGGGGCGTCGGTCGCGCGCGAGAGCAGCAAGGCCATTCCCTGCACGAGCATCAACGCACACGCCACGGGAAGCACGCTCTTGACCAGCCAGACACCACCGAGCCCACCGGTCTCGCGGGAGCCTTCGCGGATCGACCAGGCGTAGCGCACTTCCGGCAGGACCAGCCACAACGTCAGCGCGAACGCCGGCATCAGGAACAGCAGGATGCCCGCCGCATCGACACGACGTCGCAACCTCGGCCCCTGACGCTCGCGCAGCACGTCCACACGCACGTGAGCGTCATCGGCGAGCGCGACCGGTAGCCCGAGCGCGACGAGCGTGGCGAACAGGTAGCCGGCCAGATCCTGCAGCTCGAGAAAGCCCGCGCCGAGACAGTAGCGGAGCAGCACGATCGCGAGTTCCACGCCGAGCAGGCCCGCGGCGAGCGCGACGCACAGCGCCCTGACGATCCGGTGCAGCTTCCGGGCGACGCGGAGGAAGGCCACGCGCGCGTCGGACGCCGATGACGAGCCAGCTCGCGGCATCTCGGCCGACCTCGTGTGCGTAGGGCGACCCAGAGTAGCCGAGCGTACGGCGAAGCGCCAAGAGCTCGACGCGTCGACATGTCGATTCACCCGGCTGTCTACCCCGTAGCGACGAACCGCCGTGTCGATCACGGCGCCATCGCCACCCGCTCGTATACTCTCGCCCTTTCGCCGGAATCACGTCGCGATGCCGACACGCCGCTCGACCGTTCGCTCTCCATTCGGGCTGGCCGCCGCGCTCGTCGGCGCGCTCGTGCTCGCGCCGCTGCATGCGCAGGAACGGCCCGCGGACACGCGAGCACCGATCATCGAGATCGAGTCCCTCGGCGAGAGCACGGCCGACGCGACGCAGACGTTCACCGCCCAGGTCGCCGACGATCGCGAGCTCGCGGGCGTCTCGCTTCACCACCGCCGCGCCGGCCAGCAGCCGTTCGCGCGAGTGCCGATGCCCGCGCTCGGCGCGAACGGCTACTACGGCGTCTCGCTGACCACCGATCCGGACGACCTGCGTCCGATCGAGTACTACGTCCAGGCGATCGACGAGACCGGCAACCGCACCGTCAACGGGTTCGCGTTCGACCCGCTCGTGCGCACGCTGCTGCCCCGAGCCGGCGCCACCGCCGCTCCGGTCCCGCCCGACGACGCACCGATCGAATCGTCCGGGCGCCCCCGCTGGTGGGCCGTGGCGCTCGGCGTGCTCGCCGTCGGCGCACTCGTCTCGCTCGCCGGCAGCGACGGCGGCGACGAGGACACCGTCCCCCTGGTCATCGACCTGCCGGAGCCCTCATCGTGATGAAACTCCCCAAGACTCCCCGGTTGCCGCCTGCCGTGGCGATGCTCTCGATCGCCCTGCTCGTCGGTGGTTGCGACGGCCTCGCGGGTTCCTTAGCGAGCGGTACCGGCGCGAGCGGCGGTCTCGGACTCGCCCCGCCCGCGGCGCTGATGCAGTCGCGCGTCGTGGACCGCACCCGACTCCGACCGAACGTCTCCATCGTCGGTGGACCCGAGGTGCCCATGAGTCGCGTCGGCGACCGCTGGCGCGGCACCGTCGACGTCGCTCCGGGGCGTGACTACGGGCTCGTCATCGTCTGGATCGAGAACGTCGTGTCCGGCGAGCGCCAGCGCGACCTGCCGCTCGCTCGGCTCGAGGGCACGGTATCGGTCGGCGCCGACGGCGGGATGTTCACCGTCGGCGCCGACGCGTACGACCTCGAGCTCGACTTCGACGGCGACGGCGCGTTCAACCTCGCGGAACGCGAGGCGAACACCGACCCGTTCGGGGACGAGGCGCCGCGCGACGACGCGTCCGCACCGCCCGCGGGGGAAGTGGAGGAGTCCGTGGAGCCCGATTCCGACGTCGAGACACCGACCATGGAAGGGCCGCTCGACGCCCCCCTCGGCGAGCCGGACGACGAGCAGCCGGCGAGAGAACCGCTCGACAACGAGCCCGATGGCGACGATCCGGGCGCCTCGGACGTGCCCGAACCCGTCACGCCGCCCGTGGACGGTACGCCGGAGGAGCCCGCGGAGCCGCTCCCGCCGGTGACGATCGACGAACCGGTCGTTCCCGAACCCGTCGAGGAGGAACCGCTACCCACGGTCGACGCCGATGTGGTGATTCCGCGCATCGCACCGAGCGACGCTCCCGGCATCGACGGACGGAACGTCGCGATGCAGACGAACGGCGTCCGGGACGGCGAATGGGCGGCAGCCACGTCCTTCGATGCGCGCGGCAGCCGCCTGTTCATCGATCGACTCATGGTCGACAACGGCACCGACGAGTCGAACGGCCAGGCCTTCCGCGCCTGGAGCGCCATGCATGACGGGGAGTACCTCTACGTGCTCGTCGTCGTCGAGGACGACGGCCGGCGCGTGCGCGATTCGGAACAGGTCTGGCGGGACGACAGCCTCGAGATCTATGTCGACGGCAACAACAGTCGGAACCCGACCTACATGGACGGCGAGGATGACGACTCGAGCCGGCTGATCCCGCTGCTCGAGCCCGGCACCACGCGTCAGGGCACCACGGACGGACTCGTCTCCGGCTTCCTGTCGGTCGACGCGCCGATCCGCATCGACTTCGCGACCGGTCCGGGCATCGGACCGGCCGGTATCCGCCGGCCCCGGTTCGAGCAGGACGTCTACGAGGTACGCATCGATCTCGACTCGGCCGGCATCTTGCCGGGACGCCCGTTCGGATTCGAGCTGCAGGTCAACGACGACGACGACGGGGGCGACCGCGAGGCGAAATGGGGCTGGGCCCATCCGGCACGTACGGACGTCGACATCGACTTCACCTTCCGCGACCCTTCGTTCATGGGAACGGCGGTTCTCGAGTAGCCGGAGAGCCTCGGGCCGGGTCGCCCCGGCGCCCGCTCAATCCTCCGCTCCGCTCGCCATCAGCAGCGTGCGGATCTGGCGAAGGTCACGGCTCTCGGCGAGCAGCACCGCATCGATGCCGTTCTCGTCACGCCGGCGCACGTCGGCACCGGCTCTCATCAGCGAGCCCACCAGTCGCTGATGACCGCCGGCGACGGCCGCGAGCAGCGCGGTTCGGCCGTGGGCGTCGCGACTCTCGATATCGGCACCGCGACGGATCAGCTGCGTGACGAGGTGTTCGTAGCCCTTCTTGCTCGCCTCGACGATCGGACGCGAGCCGCTCGCGGTCGGCGCCCGGACATCGGCGCCGGCATCGACGAGGTACTTGGCGATGACCGGCTGCTCCAGCGAGATCGCCTCCGCCAGCGGCGTGCGCCCGTCCGCGTCGTGGGCGTTCACGTCGGCACCGGCGGCGATCAGCACGCCGACGAGCGGGACCAGCGAGCCCTGCGGGGCGCGCCGGATCGCGTGCAGCAGGATGTCGTCGTCGAGCCGGTTCTCCCCGAGGCGACGGGTGCGGATCATCAGGCTGGCGATGTCCGTGCAACCGCTGACGATCGCCTGTTCGAACGGCGCCGGTCGACCGTCCACGCCGTCGACGACGTCGAGATCGTCGTCGGCGCGCAGCATCGCGTCGACCTGACGCCTGTCGCAGATGGATACCGCACCTCGAAGGCGTGCGGCGCGTGCCCGACGGTAGCTCGCCTTGGAAGGCAGGTGGGCGGCGAGCTGTTCGCGACAGGCGGGCCTCCGGGTACGCGTGGCGAGCGGCTCGCCGTCGACGAGCTCGGGCGTGCCCAGGTCGCCCTCCTCGCGCAGCAAGGAGGCGAGACGCTGCACGTGACAGTCGCGCGCCGCCCCGCGGAGTTCGTCGTGCAGCTCTATCAGTCGCGCCTCGCGCTCGGCGGCGGCGCGCGTGGCATCGGCCGCGCTGGGCGCCGCCTCGCCCGACCCCACGCCCGCGAACCGCGGGTCAAATCGTGCCGAGACCAGCGGCGTGTAACGCTCGCCGCCCAGGCGTCGGTCGGTCGCGACGGCATGATCGAGCGCGGTCAGGTCGCGGTGGTCCTTCCTCTCGACCGAGGCGCCGCGCCCGAGGAGAAGCCCGACGACGTCGGGGTTGTCGCTGGTGATCGCCACCATCAGCGGTGTGCGCCGCTCGGAGTTCGGCGCCGCGTCGTCGACGTGGGCACCGGCGCCGAGCAGCGCCTCGACGACGCTCGTGTCGCCGACCTCGGCCGCGAGCATCAGCGGCGTGTCGCCGTTGACGACGGCGTCGGGCAGGGCGCCGGCGGCCAGCAGCTCGCCCACGCGGGCGGCATCCGAGTTGGCGATCGCGTTCATCAGCCGACTCTCGCTCGTGGCCGGCAGGTGGTCGCAGCCGGGACGCATGCGCTCCAGCACGGCCGGCTCGATCGAGTCGCTCGTGCAGCGCCAGTCGAGCAGCCCGCTCACGGTGCTGACGCTCGGGGTGAACGTCATCGACTCGCGCCCGATCTCCTCGTCGAAATCGACGACCAGCACCCCGCCCCGGTTGATCGCGACGCGGCGGACACTGGTGCCGTACAGGCTGTTCGGCGGCGCCAATCCGGCATCGGCGTTGTCGTGGGGCATGACACCGTGACGAACGTAGTGATCGGCCACACGCAGCTTCGCGGGGGCCGACAGGCTGAACCCCTCGGACAGCAGGGCGGCACGCACGTACAGCGTGCGCGAGTGCCAGCTGTGCAGGGCACCGCCGCCGGCGGCGGCGGCCATGGCGAGCAGAATGATCGGGAATTTCAAGCGTCGTCTCTCGGCCCGGGACTCACGGCGGGGCGGCATCGCCGGTGCGAACGGCGCTTCGCCGACCGTCCGGCAGCCATCCGGAACCGCCTCGGAACGGTTCGTCCCGGGAGGTCGCGGCGGCTCGTCCGATCGGAACCTGCGGTGACGATCCCGAGTCCCATCCCTTGCGTATCGGCCTCCGGCGCCTCACGTTGAACCGAACCGTCGGCAGAACGTCCGGCTCGGCGCGTGAGCGCCGTCACCTATACTGGCGGGCTCGATGCGGACACGGTCGCCGGCCCGCCCCGACCGCCCGTCCGCGCCGTGGCAGCCGACCCCGGCCGCAGGCGCGGGCCTGCCGCCGACGACGCCCCGGTGCCCACCGGACCGAACCTTCAGGAGCTCCGACCCGACGATGAACAAAGCGCTTGCCCACGACGCCTTCGAGCACCTCCGAAGCGAGCACGTCGCCTCGCTCGACATCGACGTGCACGAGTTCCGTCACACGGGGACCGGCACCCCGCACGTGCACATCCGTGCCGACAACCCCGAGAACGTCTTCCTCGTCGGCCTCCGCACGGTGCCCCAGGACTCCACCGGCGTCGCCCACATCCTCGAGCACACCGTGCTCTGCGGCAGCGAGCGCTATCCGGTTCGCGACCCCTTCTTCATGATGATCCGCCGCTCCCTGAACACGTTCATGAACGCGTTCACGTCGAGCGACTGGACCGCCTACCCGTTCGCGAGCCAGAACAGGAAGGACTACTTCAACCTGCTCGACGTCTATCTCGACGCGGTATTCTTCTCGAACCTGCACGAGCTGGACTTCGCCCAGGAAGGTCATCGGGTCGAGTTCGACAAGGCCGACGACCCGACGACCGATCTCGTCTTCAAGGGCGTCGTTTTCAACGAGATGAAGGGGGCGATGAGCGCGCCGACCAGCACGCTGTGGCAGACCCTCGGCAAGCACCTCTTCCCGAACAACACCTACCACCACAACAGCGGCGGCGACCCTGAGGTCATCCCGGACCTGACCCACGAGCAGCTGGTCGAGTTCTACCGGACTCACTATCACCCCTCCAACGCGGTCTTCATGACCTACGGCGACATGGACCCCGTCGAGCTCCAGTCGCGCTTCCACGAGCGCGTGCTGTCGAGGTTCGAGCCGCTCGGCCGCTCGATCTCGGTCAAGCCCGCGCTCCGCTACCACTCGCCGATTCGCGTCGAGGAGGCGTACGCGACCCAGGAGGACGATCTCGAGGAGCGAAGCCATGTCGTCGTCGGCTGGCTGCTCGGCGAGAGCATCGATCTCGACGCTCGCCTGCGCGCCCATCTGCTGTCGAGCGTGCTGCTCGACAACAGCGCCTCGCCGCTGATGCACGCGCTCGAGCGCACGGAGCTGGCGAGCTCGCCGTCACCGCTCTGCGGCATCGACGACGGCAACCGGGAAGTGGTGTTCGTCTGCGGCCTGGAGGGTGCACGCGTCGAGGACGACGGCGCCATCGAGCGGATGATCCTCGAGACGCTCGAGAAGGTGGCGAGCGACGGGGTACCCGAGGGTCACGTCGAGGCGATGCTGCACCAGCTCGAGCTCGGTCAGCGGGAAATCCGCGGGGACGGCATGCCGTTCGGCCTGCAGCTCGTGCTGAGTGGACTCTCGACGGCGATGCTGCGAGGCGACACGCTCGCCGCGATCGACTCCGATCCCGCCCTCGAGCGGCTGCGCGAGGACGCCGCCGCGCCGGACTTCGTGCAGCGCCTCGTCAGGGAGCTCCTGCTCGACAACCCGCACCGCGTAACCCTGACCTTGCGTCCCGACGATCGCATCAGCGAGCGCCGGAACGCTGCCGAGAAGGCACGTCTCGCCACGATGAAGGCGGCACTCGACACCGACGAGCAGCGTGCCATCGTCGAACGCGCGGCGGCACTCGCCCTGCGTCAGGCCCAGGAGGACGATCCGGAGATCCTGCCGAAGGTCACGCTCGAGGACGTGCCGGAGACGATGCACATCCCGAGCGGCCGGACCGCGACACTCGACGGCGCCCCGGCCACGCTCTACGGCCAGGGCACCAACGGCATCGTCTACCAGCACGTCGCCCTCGAGCTGCCCGCGCTGGACGACGAGCTGGAGCCGATGCTGTCGCCCTACTCGGGATTTCTCGCCGAACTCGGCTCGGGAGAGCGCGACTACCTGGCGACGCAGTCGCGTCAGGCGGCGATCTCGGGCGGTGTGGCGGCCTACACGATGAAGCGTGGTGCGGTCGCCGACGAGCAGAAGGTCGATGGCTACCTCGTCCTGCGCGGCAAGGCCCTGCTCCGCAACTCCGACGCCCTCGCCGAGCTCCTGAACGAGACGCTGACGACGACCCGCTTCGATGAGCTGCCTCGGCTCCGCGAGCTGATCGCGCAGACCCGTGCGGGCCACGAGCAGCGCGTGACCGGGAGCGGCCACGTGCTCGCGATGACCGCGGCGGCCAGCGGCATGAACCCCACGATGCGACTCGCCCACGCGACGTCCGGGCTCGCCGGCATCAAGCGTCTGAAGGCGCTCGACGAAAGCCTCGACGAAGGTGACGCGCTGGAGGCGTTCGCCGGCAGGCTCGGCGTCGTGCACGACGCGTTGCGCGACGCGCCGCGGCGCTATCTGGCGATAGCCGAGGAGGAGAACGTCGATGGCGTGCTCGCCGACATGGAGAGGCACTTCGGCGGCAGCGGAGGGTCGGGCGACTTTCACCGATTCGCCCCGGACGCCGTACGCGAACGGGTCGGCGAGCTGTGGACGACGAGCACCGAAGTCAACTTCTGCGCCCGCGCCTACCCGACCGTTCCGTCGGCGCATGCGGATGCCGCCGCCCTGTCGGTGCTCGGCCCGTTCCTGAGGAACGGCTTCCTGCACAGGGCGATCCGTGAAACCGGCGGCGCCTACGGTGGCGGTGCCTCGCAGGACGCCGACAGTGCCTCGTTCCGCTTCTACTCGTATCGGGATCCACGCCTCGTGGAAACGCTCGACGACTTCGACGCCTCCGTCCGCTGGCTCCGCGAGACGAAGCACGAGCCGCGCGAGCTCGAGGAGGCGATTCTCAGCGTGATCGGCGGCATCGACAAGCCGGGCTCTCCGGCCGGAGAGGCGCGCAACGCCTGGCAGGCGGAGCTGTTCGGCCGCACGGCGGAGCGCCGACGCGCCTTCAGGAAGCGCATCCTCGAGGTGACGATGGACGATCTCGTCCGCGTCGGCGAGACCTACCTGGACCCGGCCGCGGCGAGCACGGCGGTCATCACCAGCGAGGCGACGGCGAACGCCGACGTGGTCAGGGCTCTCGATCTCGAGCGGCACGAGTTGTAGTGACGGCGCCGGAGCTCCGGATGGCGGGCGGCGTGCGATACGAGAGCATGTCGCCCGCCATCGCTTCACGTGCCATAAAAAAACCCCGGACGATGCCGGGGTCTTCGTGCTTCCTGAGCGGCAGGTTCACCCGCCGCGCGAACGGCCGAGGATAGCGTCGAGATCAGTTCGGCGGGCCGTCGCGGTCGGCACCGGTCACGATCGCGTCGCCCGCTTTCGGCGACTCTCCGGCATCCTCGCCAGACTGGATTCGCTGGTAGATCTCCTCGCGGTGAACACTGACGTCGGGCGGTGCGGTGATGCCGATCCGCACCTGCTTGCCCTTCACGCTGAGAATAGTGATGGTGACTTCGTCACCGATGACGATCGACTCGTCGGTCCGTCTACTCAGGATGAGCATCCCGGTTTTCCCCTTTTCTGTTTTTACCAACACAGTCCACCAGTCCACACCACCTCCAGTTGATGTGAGCCACTCGCTTGCGTTGGAGGAGGCTAACACCACCACTTCGTCAAGTCATCCGACCGGCCGAACTCCATCGGCTCGGCTCGCCCGAGAATCTCTCCGCCGGCACCCGAACGCCTTGTCGACGGGCTCGCCAGGGAGGGGACCGCTCCGACCCATCGCTTCGCCCTTGAGCCTCGACACTTCGACTCTGTACCGAAGGACCGGCCGTTCGGTTCACTCAGACTGGCCGGAAAAGCGCAAGTTCCTCTCCGACACTCGCATCCGGCACGAAAATCCTGTGCAGTCACCCGTGCAACTTGACCGCAAAGTCAGTTTTTTCTCAAGTTTCTTCGCATGTGTACGCTATTTGCTGGGCCAGACGACACCTGAACGCTCGACGGAGGAAACATTTCGGTGAAATCGAACAGTGCCCGCAAGTCCGTGACTCGCAAGTCCACGGCGACAGGCGTCGGGAAGACCGTCGCAAAAAAGTCTCGCGCTGGAAAGGCCGCCGCTAGCACGAAGGCCTCCAGCCAAAAGCGCAAGCCTGGCGCCGAAAAGGCCCCGGTCAAGAAGGCCCCGGTCAAGAAGGCCCCGGTCAAGAAGGCCCCGGTCAAGAAGGCTCCGGCCAAGAAGGCTCCGGCCAGGAAGACTGCCGCGAAGCGCGCCCCGGCCCGCAAGGCGGCGGCGAAGAAGACTGCCGCGAAGCGCGCCCCGGCCCGCAAGGCGGCGGCGAAGAAGACCGCCGCGAAGCGCGCTCCGGCTCGCAAGGCGGCAACCAGGAAGACCGCCGCGAAGCGCGCCCCGGCCCGCAAGGCGGCGGCGAAGAAGACCGCCGCGAAGCGCGCTCCGGCTCGCAAGGCGGCAACCAGGAAGACCGCCGCGAAGCGCGCTCCGGCTCGCAAGGCGGCGGCGAAGAAGACTGCCGCGAAGCGCGCCCCGGCCCGCAAGGCGGCGGCGAAGAAGACCGCCGCGAAGCGCGCTCCGGCTCGCAAGGCGGCAACCAGGAAGACCGCACGGCGCGGTTGAGAGTTCGCCTATGGAACGGTCGGCCCCTCGCTCGCGAGCGACGTGTCGTCCGTTCCGGCCCCGAACATGCCGGTCGTGTCCGCATCGGACGCGTCCGGGTCGTCGGGCGAGGCGCTCCAGAACGCTTCGATCAGAGTGACGAGCTCGTCACCGTCCTTCGGTCGCCGGATGTTCCAGTGCGCCGGAAACAGCCGACGGTAGAAGGGTTGCTCGAAGCGGTCGTCGACCAGCACCACGACCCCGCGATCCCGCTCCCCGCGAATCAGCCGCCCCACCGTCTGCAGCACGCGGGTGAATCCCGGGTAGCGCGAGGCGAAGTCGAACCCGTCCAGGCCCTGCTCCCGGTAGCGCGCGGTGATCAGCTCACGCTCCACCCCCGGCCCCGGCAGTCCGGTGCCGACGACGATCACGCCGATCAGGCGCTCGCCGGCATAGTCCACGCCCTCGCCGAACACCCCGCCGAGTATCGCGAACCCGACCCGGTGACCCGGTCGATCGAGTCGCGCCAGCGCGGCGGCCCGCGTCCCGACGTCCTGCCCCGGCCACTGACGCCAGGTCTCCCGCTCCGGGCAGGCGCGCACGAACGCCGCATGGACGCGCTCGAGATACGCGTAGGAAGGCAGGAACACGAGGTGGTTGCCCGGACGGACATCGCTGACCCGAGCGATCAGCGTGACGAGCGCATCCAGCGACGCATCGCGCCCGCGGAAACGCGTATCGATCCACGGCACCACACAGTGCAACGTGCGCGCCGGATCGAACGGCGACGCCAGCGTCAGTGCCGGGGTGGACCGCGGCAGCCCGAGCGCGTCGCGGTAGAAGGTTGCCGGCGCGAGCGTCGCCGAGAACATCACGCAGGCTCCGAACAGCGCACGTTGACGCGACAGCGCCGAGGCCGCATCGAGACAGGCGAGACGGATCTCGACCTCGCGCCGCCGCCCTCGCCGCCGCACCTCGACCAGCGTGCGATGGTCGTCTCCATGGAGCTCGGCGATCACGGCGAACCGCGTCAGCGTGCGCGAAAGCGCCACGGCCTCGGGCGGCAACGACGGTACACCGCCCTCCGGCCCTCCGCCTTCGCCGGCACCGACGGGCGCGCTCATGGCGGCACCGAGCACCTCCAGGGTGTCCGCGACATGACGCCCCAGCGTGCCCGGCGGCTCGCCGAACACGTGCGTGCCATCGTCCCGGCCGCGCGCGAGCGTGACGAGCGCGTCGCCGAGCGACCGGGCCCGGCGCGCGACGAGCGGATGCTCGCGACCGCAGGCATCGACAGCCCTGGAGCAGTCCCGCCTCGACAGCGACGACGAGTACATCGCCCGCGAGCGTTCGAGCAGGTTGTGCGCCTCGTCGACCAGCAGCACGGTCCCGGGGGCGGGTTCGTCGAGACCGGCAAGTCGCGCGAGCGGGTCGAAAACATGGTTGTAGTCGCCGACGACGACGTCCATCCACGGCAGGAGACGTGCGGCCAGCGCGTGCGGACAGAGTCGGTGTTCGCGCGCGCAGGCGTCCAGATGTCCGGCGTCGATGACCCCGACCTCCACGAGCTCGGCGCGCGCGGCGGGCAGGCGGTCGTGAAACCCGCGCGTCATCGGGCAGCGTCCGTCGGCGTCGCGCTCGATCTCGCCGCGCTCGCAGAAGCATGCCGTCTCCCGGGCCCGCAGCGTCAGCGTGCTGAACGCGAGACCGCCGTCGGCGAGGCGCACGAGCGCATCGGTCGCGCTCTGCCGCCCGGAGACCTTCGCCGTCAGGTAGAACACCTGCCGGCGCTTGCCCTCGCCGAGGGTCCTGACCGCGGGGTAGAGACTGCTGATCGTCTTGCCGGTCCCGGTCGGCGCCTCGCAGAGGAGCGCCTCGCCGTCGCGCAGGCAGCGATAGATCGCCACCGACATGCTGCGCTGTCCGTCGCGAAACCGCTCGTGCGGGAAAGCGAGCGTCGCCGCCGTCGCGGCGAGCGCCGCCCGACGGCGCTCCACCCCGCGTTGCCAGTGCAGCCAGGTCGTCAGCGCCTCGAGCGCGTGTCGCTCGAGCGTCTCGAGGTCGACGTCGAGCGTCTCGGTGACGGGCGGCCCACCGAGGAGATTCACGTAGATCAGCTCGAGCACCGGCGACGGAGCGTCGTTCTCGCCGAGCCAGAGCCAGCCGTAGAGCATCAGCTGCGCGCGGTGCAGCACGCGCCGCGCCGGCGGCACGCGTTCGGCCGGCACGAGCGTGCTCTTGATCTCGCCGAGCGCACGCCGCCCGCGATCGAGCAGATCGACCCGGCCGGAGAGCTCGAGCGTCTCGCCGTCGATCATGAGTCTGCGGGCGAGGCGCACTTCGGTCTCCGCGTCGCTCGCCGCCTGCAGGCGCTGGTGAGCCACCAGCCCCTCGCGCGCACTCGGGCCGGCGGCGCCGGCGGCATCGAGATCGCCGCTCCGGCACGCGAACTCGGCCAGCATCGTGACCGCGACCCGCCGGCGGCGCGGCACCCGCGTGTCGGACGAGCCGCCGGCCGACTCGCTCAAGAGGCGCTCGTCGCCGTCGCCCAGCAGACGTTGACGACACGGCAGGGAATGCCGTGCGCGGCGAAGTGACGCATCCAGCGCCGCTGGTTCGCCTGCAGCGCATCGCCCGGACCCTTGATCTCGACGAGCTCGTAACCGCCCTCGTCCGGAAAGCGCACCAGGTCCGGCAGCCCGGTGGTGTTCTCGCGCGTGTCGTCCAGCACGCGCTCGAAGAGGACGCGCCAGTGAGCCGTCGGCACGCGCTCGATGGCGCGCTGCAGCAAGGCCTCCGAGAGCCGGCTCCAATGCACGAGCGGGTTGGCGACGCCACGGCGCGAGCGCCAGGTATCGAGCACACGACCGGCGAGCTGCCCCGGCACGTCGAGCTCGGCCAGCCGTTCGGCGAAGGCGTGCTCACGGGCGACGCGAAACCCCGGCTCCCGAAAGTCGCTCGGTCCGCTCTGGAAGGGGTGGAAGAAGGCACCGGGCAGCGGCAGGAAGACGATGTCCCAGGCGAACAGTCCGAGCATGCCGGTGACGAGACTGTTCTCGACATAGTGGCACTCCCCGCGGCGCGCGTAGAACTCGCGCGCGACCTGCTCGACGCGACCTTCGCCGCGTCGCAGCGCGAGCCGCGTGGTCAGCGGCCGGAAGGCCTTGACCGGCGCCACCTGCCGGCCGGCCGCTCGCGCGAGCTTCGCGAGCGTGCGCTCGACGAACTGCGACTCCGACTCCCCGAGCGGGGCGACGGCGATCGTCCGGCAAAGCGCCTCGGCTTCGTCCTCGCGCCCGGCCGCGACAAGAATGCGCACGCGCCGCTCACGCGACGGAGGACGCTCGGACGCGGCGTAGACGGCGAGTGCGTCGTCACCGCGACCGAGTCGCTCGAGCTGCCGCGCGACACGGTTGCGCAGCCGGTCGAGCCGCCGGCAGAGGAGCGGGTCTTCGGCGGGACGCGCCGGCAGCGCGACGACGAGCGCGAGCAAGGCGTCGGCGTCGCGCGCATCGACGTGCTCGTGCAGCCACTCGCACTCGAAGAACCGCAGGTGAGCCTCGATCTGGGCGCGGCTTCCGAACGCGCGTGCGTCCGGACCGATCGGGTAGGGCTCGTAACGCACGGCGCCGAGATCGCTCAGCACGAACTCGGTGGTGTCCTGGTGCAGGTTGCCGAAGAAGCACAGCGAGAACAGCGTGAAGTGAGTGTGCCCGCGCACGGTGACCCAGCGGTCGGCCGCGGCCAGTCGCTCACGCACCCGACGCGCCTCGGTCACGTCGTCCTCGGCCTCGCGGATGCGGGCGACCAGCTCGGGGCGGGACAGGCGGGCGAGATGCCCGAGGTCCAGCAGCGAGAGGAGCTCGGGCTTGGTGAACGTCGGCACGAGCTCGGCGAGGGTCGCCGGCGGAGCGGTGTCGACGAGCCCGCGTCCGGCCAGCTCCTCGGCGGCGGCCACGATGTCTGCAATCTCTACATACCGCAGACGTCCGATCCGGAATATCGACCCGCGCCGCCCGAGCAGCCGCACGTAGAGCCGTCGGGCAGGTTCCGTGCATGACTCGAAGGCGTCCAGCCAGTCGCGCTCGGCCACGTTCAGGAACTCGCCGTACGTGCGTTCGACGAACCCCGTGAGCGCGCGGAAGTTCGTCAGATAGTAGTCTTCGGGCAGATCACCCCGGAGATCATCCCGGGACGCGACGCGACGCGGGTTCGGTGACGGCGACATGGGCGAGGGAGACCTCGGGAGAACTTCGGATGGTATCGAACGAACGACGACAGCTCGTCAGGGCGATCTTCGGTGGCGCCGGACTGGCCATGTGCGGGCACTGCAGTGCGCTGGCGGTCACCGCCGAGAACGCGGCCGCTCCCGACGGCGACTGCCCGCCACTGCTCGCGCACGCGCTCCGACCGCTCGCCGGCGGCGAGACGGCACCGCTCTGCGAGCGATTCTCGAACGAGGTGCTGCTGATCGTCAACACGGCCAGCCGTTGCGGTTTCACGCCGCAGTTCGAGGCGCTCGAGACACTGCACGGACGATACGCCGAAAGCGGCCTTCGCGTGCTCGGCTTCCCCTCGGACGACTTCCGCCAGGAACTGGCCGACGAGGCCGAAGTGGCCTCCTTCTGCCGACTCAACTACGGTGTGACCTTCCCGATGTTCCAGAAGGTGGGCGTTCGCGGAGACGACGCGCATCCGCTCTACCGGGATCTCGCCGCGGCGACGGACGGGTTCCCGAACTGGAACTTCAACAAGTATCTCGTCGCTCGCGACGGCCGTGTGCTGGCGCGGTACGAGTCGAGCGAGCAACCGCTGGGCAAGCGACTCGTCGGCGCCATCGAAGCGCTGCTTTGAGCGCCGCGGACGAAGGCACCGCATCGCACGAGCGGCGCGTGCGGGCACGGCACGCGCTGGCCGAGGCCGACGCCGCCGTGACCCGCCTTCACGAGGCCAGGCGACGCGCCGAAACGCTGCTTCGCCGGGCGGCCAGCGAGCTGTCGGAGCCGCACGACGCACCCGAGGATGCCGCGGCACCGGAGGACGTGCTGCGTGCGCGGATGCGACAGATCGAGGAACGCATGCAGGCGACCGACTCGCGCATGCGCACCACCGAGGCCGAGGTGAACCGCAGCGGCACGCGCATGAGCGAGGCCCGCTCGGAGCGGAATCGCTGATGGCGCGTCGCACGATACCGGTGCCGGCCCGGGTGCTCGGCCTCGGCGGACTGCTGCCGTTCGCGTTCGGTGCGGTGATGGTCTGGTGTCCGGTGGAGGGAATGCGGGCGCTCGGCATCGATCTGCTGGGAGCCTACGGCGCCGTCATCCTGAGCTTCCTCGGCGGAGTGCGCTGGGGTCGGCTGCTCGGTGACGAGGCCCGGCTCGATCGCTGGCTGCCGCTCGGGATGTCGGTGCTGCCGAGCCTCGTCGCCTGGATCGCCCTGCCGCTGCCGCCGGAAGGGATGTTCGCGGTGCTCGCGACCGGTCTCGTGCTGCAGTATCTGGTCGATCGCGATGCCGCCGAGAGCGGCGAGCTGCCGCCCTGGTACGGAGCGCTGCGGCTGACGCTGACCGCGGGAGCGGTGCTCGCGGTGCTGTCGGGACTGATCGCGCATCTCGCCCTGTCCTGACGGCGGCACCGGCATCGGGCCGGCCGCCTTCCGGCGTCGGCCGATCTTGTCCGGCCGAGAGAGGCGACGAGCGGCACGGCGACGACGTGTCGTGCCGACGCGCGGATCGTGTGACCTGCCGACGAGGCGAGCGTGTCGGCGTCAGGGCTCGCCGCCGTCGCCGAGCGCCTCGCGCAGACGCGCCTCGTAGACGGCCGCCGCCCGCCCCCAGACACCGTCCCCGAGGCGGTCGAGCCCGAGGAGATGCGGCAGCAGCAGTGCCGAGAACTCCTCACTGCTCTCCGCCGGCAGGAGCGACGGCAGGTGATCGATCGCGATCAGATCGAGCGGCGGTTCGGCGGGTCGATCGTCGCCAGGTGGTCCGTCACCGGCCACGCCGGACGTGACGCCGCTCTCGCCGTCGAGCAACCGCCGCGACGGCCGGTCGAGCGACGTCGGGGCGTCGTACAGCGGTAGCGGGTTGTACTCGCCGAAGGGGTCGCAACCGACGTCGACGACGACGCGCAACACTCGACCGGGACGTTCGAGTCCGGCGAGCGTCGTGAACGGTGGCACCGGCGCATCGACGAACACGCAACTGACGAGCAGGTCGTGCTCGCGCACCGCCGCGAACGGCCCGCCACCGGCCGTCTCGTCGACGTCCCAGGAGGTGACGTCGACCCCACAGGCCTCGCACAGCGCGACGGCCCCCTGCCCGCTTCGTCCACGAGCCCCGATGACCAGCACGCGCGGCACGCGGTGCGCGGCCACACGGCCGGCCGACGCGTCGTCCGCCAACGCGGCCCGCACGTCCGCGACGAGCTCGGTGCCGCTGCCCCATGGCTGGAGCGCACCGAGCGGCGGTTCGCGAGCGGCCCGCTGGCCGGCGAGCACGAGCAGTCCGAGCGCGGCGCCGACGAACCCGGCCCGCTCGCCGAACGCCGCGACCCGTCGACCGTTCTCGTCGACCAGGTACTCGAGATCGAACAACGCGCCTCCGCCCGCGCCGAACGCGCGGAGCATCTCGCGCCAGCCGCGCTGTTCCTTGAACGCGTGCGCGAAATGCACGTGCCGGTGACGGAACGGCCCGAGCGACGGGTCGAGCTCCTTCAGACCGATGACGATCGCGGCGTCCGGCGCCGACTCGCGCCACGCGCCCCGTGCCGCCGTACCGCAACCGGCCGCCACGTAGTCCTCGATCCGGAACGCACGCTCGGCCGATGCCTCGACCACGACCTCGAACCCGGCCGCGACCAGTCGTGCGGCGGCGGTCGGCACGACCGCGGTACGCGCCTCGCGCGACTTGTGCTCGGCACGCAGCCAGAGAAGGGGCTTGTCGTCGTTCATCGTCGGTCGGCACTCGGATCGGTGGTGTCGGACACGGGGGTGGAAGGCGTGCGCCCGGACAGCCGCACGTGCCGCGACGAAGGGAGGTCACCCGGGACGTCTCGCGGGCAACGCGCACCGGAGCCGGTGTCGCCCGGCCCGGCGAGCGTGTGGCGCGTGCCGTCGCCGAGCCTTCCGACGACGGCCGACCCCGGGTAGCCCGCGGCCGCGAGAGCCTCCAGGCACGCCGCGGCCGCCGCTCCCGGCACGACACCGAGCAGACCGCCGCCGGTCTGCGGGTCGCAGAGCAGGTAGCGCCGGGCGAGCGGCACGTCGTCCACCCCGTCGAACGCGTCGAGCACGCGCGACGAGGCGCCCCACAGGGAGCTGTGCACGCCCGACTCGGCGAGCGCGAGCGCGCCGGACAGGAGCGGGACCGCGCGGATGTCGACCGTCGCCACGATCCCGTCCGGCAGGGGCAGGCGCACGAGATGTCCGAGCAGACCGAAGCCGGTGACGTCGGTCATCGCACGGGCACCGTGCGCACGCAGTATCTCGGCCGCACCGCGGTTGCTCCGCCGCATGACGTCGAGCGCGGTCTCGATGTCGGCGCCGCGCGCGAGCGTGCGGGCGAGCCCGGCGAACAGCGTGCCGATGCCGATCGGCTGGCTCAGCACGAGCGCATCACCGGCTCGACTCGAATCCGGGTCCCGATGCCGATTCACGTCCTGATCCCGATCCATCTCGTCGCCTCGCGCGGCGGACACCGACGCGCCACGCGCCGGCTCCCCCTCGCGAAGCGCGTTGACGACGAGCCCGACCGTCAGCGCATCGCCCTCGGCCGTGTGTCCGCCGATCAGCGTCGCGCCCTCCCCGGCGAGCGTCGCGACGATCGATCGCATCAGCGTGTCGAGCTCGCGCCGGGTGACCCGCGCATGCGCGTGCGGCAGCGTCGCCAGCACCTGTGCGGAGTGCACCCGGGCGGGCTCGGTGAACACGTCGCTCAGCGCGTGCAGCACGGCGATGCGTCCGAACGTCCAGGGGTCGTCGACGATCGCGTCGAGCTGATCGACCGACTGCACGAGCCATCGTCCAGCGGGATCGAACACCGCGGTATCCCCGGCCTCGGCGACGCCCGCGCGCACGTCATCGCGCCGTTCGACGGCGAGCGTACCGAGCACCTCGTCGAGCAGCGCTCCGCCCACCTTCGCGCCGCAACCCCGGCAGCGCATGCCCGAGCCGATTCCGTCGTCCGGATGGACGATGTCATCCGTCCCGGCACCGGCTCGAGCGCCGCCCCGGAAGCCGCTCCGGAAGCCGCTCCGGGCGACAGCCCGGATGCCGGCCGGCACGACGGCCGCGTCGACGCCCTCGGGGCCACGGCCGATGTCACCTCCCGCGAGCACGTCCGGGGCCGCGAGCAGCGCGTCCGGCACGAGCGGCGGCACGGTGCGGAGCGGCATCGGCGGCAACTCGCGGAAGCGCTGCATGAAGGCGCCGTCGATCCGGTCCTTCCAGTGCCAGATCGCCTTGCCCTCGAGCACGAGCGGACCGCGGCTCGCGATCGCCGAGCGTCCGCCCGTCGCCATCAGGCTCAGGAAGTCCCGCTGCGGGCGATAGCGCGCGAGCGGGCGTCCGAGCAGCGTGGCGCGAAGGTTGTCGAACAGCACGGGGGCCTGACGCACGGCGAAGACACCCGCCTTGGCACTCGGCGTGTCGCGCTGGGTACCGATGTCGCCGGTGGCGAAGATCCACGGGTGCGAGACGCTGCGGAGAAAGGCGTCGGTCGCGACGAAGCCGCGCTCGTCGGTCTCGAGCCCCGCCCGCGCCGGCCAGTCCGGACCGCTCGCCGCGGTGCACCAGAGCGTCTCGTCGAGCGTGACGACCCGCCCGTCGCGCGCCTCGACCCCGTTCGCCGTGACCCGCGTGACGTCGAACGCCGTGTGCACATCGATACCCGCTCGCCGGGCGGCGGTCAGCGCACGTCGCCCGAGGCGCTCGGGCCGACCGCCGAGCGGCAACGCCCGGCGCAGGAACCAGTGGCAGTCGGCGCGCGCGATCGGCAGCGCATGACGCATCGCCGCGATCAGCTCGAAGCCGCCCGCTCCCGAGCCGACGACACCGAGCGAGACACGCCTCTGCCCCGCGTCCGCACGCGCCACGATCGCCTGCCACCGCGCGTGGAAGTCGGCCACCGGCTTGACCGGCGTCGCGTGCTCGGCGGCTCCCGGTACGGACAGGTCCGGCGTCGAGCCGGTGTCGAGCGACAGGAGGTCCCAGGCGATCGGCGGCCGCTCGCCGGCGAGCGCGATCTCGCATCGCGACGGATCGAGACCGGTCATGTCGCCGCGCACGAATCGCACGCCCGCCCAGGCGCAGAGCCTCGCCAGGTCGATGTGCACGTCGTCGACCGTGTAGTGGCCGGCGACCAACCCGGGCAGCATGCCCGAATAGGGCGTCAGGACGTCGCGCGAGACGAGCGTGAGACGAACGCCCGCGAGCGGCTCCATCGCCCAGCGGCGGATCAGCAGCGCGTGGCTGTGCCCGCCGCCGACGAGCACGACGTCACGGACGATCGGCGCCGCGTTCAGCGCGGCCTCGCGCTCGGTGGCGCCCCGGTCGGCGCCCTGTCGTCACCGCGCCCCTCCCCTGCCCGCTCACGGCTCGCTCGCGCGAGAATCGCCGCCGCATCGCCCGCGAAGCGCACACGGTCGCGCTTGGCGTCGAGCTGGTAGTCGTACATCGGGTCGTAGTAGCGCTCGAGCATCAGCTCGATGAACGGCACGTAGAGCGCCGTCTCGCCGCGTTCCCGATGCGCGAACAGCGCGTCCTCGAGCCGTCGCGAGGCGAGCGCGTGGTTGTCCCCGCCGAGGCGCTTGCGGACCCGATCGAGGCTCGAGCGGTGGTGCGTGGCGTAGGCCTCGAACCCCGCCTCGTCACCGTGGGACTCCCGATAGCGGCTCAGCAAGTCGAACACGTAGTCGTCGAGACAGTTCGCCACGCGCAGCTCGAGCGGTGCCTCGAGGATCGTGATCGGCGCACGCCGCATCGCCTGCACCAGACGCTCTGGCATCGCGACCCGCCCGATCAGCCGCGCCTCGTCCTCCAGCCAGACGGGCCGGCCATCCGGGGGCCGGCCTTCCGGGGGCCGGCCTTCCGGGGGCCGGCCATCCGGGGGCCGGCCATCCGGGGGCCGACCGAGCGACGCTCGATCCTTCCGGCGCAGGCCGCCCGGATCCGACGCCTCCGCGGAACTCCCGTCGAGAGAGCGCCCGCCCGACAGCCGGCTCGACGGCTCGCCGCTCGCACCCGCCGCCTCGAGCCGCATCAGCTCGATCGTCACGCGGTTCTCGAAGTCGATGTTGCCCGGCTGCGGCTCGGCCAGCGCACCGAAGCTCGACCCGCGATGGCGGGCAATGCCTTCCAGGTCGACCGTGCGCCCGAGCCGACCGATCAGCAGCGTCTTGCCGACACCCGTGCGCCCGCCGACGAGCTGCAGGTCGAGCGTCTCGCAGAGCCGCTCCAGCTCGCCGATCAGGAACGTGCGCATCGCCTTGTAGCCGCCCGTCACCAGCGGCAGCTCGATGCCCGCCTCGCTCAGCCAGTGCTGCGCGATGCGCGAACGCAGCCCGCCGCGAAAGCAGTACAGGGCGCCCTCGGGGTGGGCCTCGGCGAACGCCTTCCAGCGCGCGACCCGCACCTGTCGCTCGCCCTCGTGGACGAGCTCGGCGCCGAGCGCGATGGCCGCGTCCTGACCGCGCTGCCTGTAGCGCACGCCGACCTCGTGGCGTTCGCCGTCGGTCAGCAACGGTTCGTTGATCGCCCCGGGAAACGCGCCCTTCGCGAACTCCACCGGCGCACGCACGTCGAGCAGCGCACGTCCGTCGAGGAACAGCGCGCGCGGATCGTCGACGGTACGGCGCGGCGCGGCGGGCACCTCCGGCCGCACGACGTCGGCCGCGTCGCTCACCGCCCGGCCCCCTGGAAGGCGCCGCCGTCGCGGGCGGAGGGGATGTCAGCCGTCCTCGTGGATCAGACGCTCGGCGTTGTCGCCCGCCGGCAGCACGCCGCGCGCGACGTAGCCGCGGAGCTTGGTGCGCGAGTCCTCGATGTCGAGGTTCCTGAGCGAGAGCTGACCGATGCGATCGATCGGGCTGAACGCCTCCTCCTCGACCACTTCCATCGACAGGTTCTCGGGCGCGTAGGTCAGGCTCTCGCTCTCGGTGTTCAGGAGCGAGTAGTCGTCGCCGCGCCGGAGCTCGAGCGTCACCGTGCCGTTGACCGAACGCCCGATCCATTTCTGCAGGGAATCCCTGAGCATCAGGCTCTGCGGGTCGAACCAGCGCCCCTGGTACAGAAGCTTGCCGAGCCGACGCCCGAGCAGGTGGTAGTTGTCGAGCGTGTCCTCGTTGTGAATGCCGTTGAGCAGACGTTCGTAGGCGACGTGGAGGAGCGCCATGCCGGGCGCCTCGTAGATGCCGCGGCTCTTCGCCTCGATGATGCGGTTCTCGATCTGATCGCACATGCCGAGCCCGTGCCGCCCGCCGATCCGGTTCGCCTCGCGGAACAGCGCGACGGTGTCGCCCTCGTAGCGCTTGCCGTTCAGCGCGACCGGCATGCCTTCCTCGTAGGTGACCGACACCTCCTCCGTCTCGATCTCGACGGCCGGGTCCCAGAACTTCACGCCCATGATCGGCTCGACGATGCGGAAGCCCTTGTCGAGGTACTCGAGGTCCTTCGCCTCGTGCGTCGCGCCGAGGATGTTGGCATCGGTCGAGTAGGCCTTCTCCTTGCTCGCCCGGTACTCGAAGCCGTTGGCGGTCAGGTACTCGCTCATCTCGGCGCGCCCGCCGAGCTCCTTCACGAAGTCCCGATCGAGCCACGGCTTGTAGACGCGCAGGTTCGGGTTGGTCATCAGCCCGTAGCGGTAGAAGCGCTCGATGTCGTTGCCCTTGTAGGTCGAGCCGTCGCCCCAGATGTGCACGTCGTCGTCGCGCATCGCGCGCACCAAGATGGTGCCGGTGACGGCGCGCCCGAGCGGCGTCGTGTTGAAATAGCGCTTGCCGGCGGACTCGATGTGGAAGGCACCGCACATGATCGCGACGAGCCCCTCGTTGACCAGCACCTCGACGCAGTCGACGGTGCGGGCTTCCTCGGCCCCGTAGGCCCGGGCACGCCGGGCGATGTCCTCGAAGTCGTCTTCGTCGGGCTGGCCGAGGTCGGCGGTGTAGGCGTAGGGGACGGCGCCCTTCCGGCGCATCCAGGCGATGGCCGCCGACGTGTCGAGACCGCCCGAGAAGGCGATGCCGACCTTCTCGTCGACGGGCAGGGAGAGGAGGATCTTGTTCATCCGCCCATTATACGGCCGGGCGGGACCGGGGCAGGACGCGATGGCGGGTAGATTGTCGGCCCCGCCGCGACGACGGCGCAGCGGCGCCGTCGCGGCCGGAGGAGACTCCGGCCCGGGGCGCTCGCGCCCGGACCGGAATTCGCGTCATGCGTCGGACCGTGATCCGACCGTCGCGCGCGCTTCCGCGTGTCCCGGATCGCGCGCTCGGCGATCAGCGGCAATCGAACGGCGACGGGCAGCTCACCTGGAAGCCGTCCGCCCAGTCGCGCACGATCGGCTCGCCGCCTTCCCCGTCGATGACGACCGAGAACGTCGCCGGATCGCCGGTCTCCGGCGAGAGCGTCAGCCCGCTGCCGTCGGGGGCGGTCACGCGAATCGTGCCGGTGCTCCATTGCCCCGGATAGAAGCCGCCACCGTTCGGACGGTCAGCCGCCTCGCGTGGTTTCCCCGTCGGCGGCGCCCTCCGAAGAAGACACTTCGCGCGTCCCCACCAACCCGTTCGACGAACGGGCCGGTGGAGTCCGCGAGGGCCGATCAGCCCTGGGTCGTCACCGTGGCGCCCGGCAGGCAGTCGAAACGATTGCCTTCGGCGTCGAACGGCACCACCTCGACGAAGTACGCGGCACCCGGGTCGAGTCCGTCGAGCAGCACCATCGGCACGTCGGTCGTCTGGAACAGGCTGCCGTCGACGAACACGTCATAGCCGGTGACGCCCGTACCGACGTCGTCCCACATCAACTCGAGCTCGGTGCTGGTCGCGTCGACGATCATGTCACCGGCATCGATCGGGCAATCGCCGTTCATGCCGTCCATCGGATCGGTCGGCATCATCGGCATGTCGCCGCCGCCCGTGTCGCCACCGCCGTCCGTGCCGTCGCCACCGTCCATCGGGTCGGTCGGCATCATCGGCATGTCGCCGCCGCCCGTGTCGCCACCGCCGTCCGTGCCGTCGCCACCGTCCATCGGGTCGGTCGGCATCATCGCCACGTCATCGCCCGAGCCGCCGTTGACCGAGACCGGCGAGCCGGGGATCGGCGTCGTCAGGTACGGGAACCGCGCGTCGAACTGACCGGCGTTCTGCGCCGCCCCGTCCGTCAGCGGTGCCGTCCCCACCGGGGCATCTTCCGGTGCGC
>Ga0114952_1000659_pt1 | contig 34458 bp, 30 predicted proteins | sample SidtaG_2_FD_87303 | JGI IMG/M metagenome (GOLD analysis project Ga0114952, IMG submission 87303) | Marine algal microbial communities from Sidmouth, United Kingdom - Sidmouth_Asex2 metaG | ecosystem: Host-associated > Algae > Red algae > Unclassified | place: Sidmouth, United Kingdom | collected...
GAAAAAAGGGAGAAAAATGTCTTTTATAACACCGATTACACTCAAAAATAGCTCAAAATATTAAAAACCGAAAGAAATAATAGAAGATGATTTTTAGTGAGCGAGTTTTGCAATGGTCTCAAAGCATTAGAATATTTTTTGAACCTCCGGTCATTCTGGGAGTCGGGGAATGTTGAGGTGAAAAGATTAGTTCAATATATGGTCTTTCCAGAGGGTGTTTACTACGATTTCAAAAATCACCGAGTTCGAACTTTTCGAGTGAATTCAATATTTTCTTCAATCGCAAGTATATCAGGAGATGTGAGCGGAAACAAAAAAGAGAATTACCATAAAAAATATGATAATTCTCTTGAAGTGGAGCCGGAGGGATTCGAACCCTCGTCCAAACAAGCAATAATAAAGCTTTCTACATGTTTAGTTTCTAATTAATTTTCGATGCATACCTGACTAGAGACAGCCTAATATACACTTAGCTTCTTAAGTTTTTGTGGTATTGCCAAAGCAACAATACCCTTATATCGACATTTATGGTGCCCCGAGTTGAATCGCCGTCGACAGAGGCTATTCAGGGACATCTCGCTTCCCTACCTAGTAGGGACGAGGCTAATCTTACTATAATTCAGATTAAGCGGCAAGAGCGTAGTTATTTTCGCCTATTAAAATTGTGGAACATCATATTAGTGAGCAACATTCCAACGCTCAACATGCTTACATTACAATTGGTCTCGCTGTCAAAACCAGTCGGCCCCAATGAACAAAGTTAAAAATAGAATGTACTATTTATAGCTGTCGCCAAAGATAGTTTAAAAAGTATTCCAAAAAAAGTTTAATGTTGGCAACAGAATAAATCTATTTTTATATAAAGCATTTACCAATCTTTAAAATACCTATAATTAGGTAAAACTTCTTTCTTTTACTTTTAAAAGAGATTTTAAAAGTAAAAATAGAATCCATTGTAAACCTCCAAAAGCAAGCGTAATAAACCAAACTTTTGGTTCGTATATGGTGTCTCTTATTTGATATAATAAGGATAAAGGTTTTGTTGCAATATCCCAATAATTAAAACGCAAAAATCTGCATAAAAATATACCGTAGCCACTAAGTAAACAAGCTTTGAAAATAGTGTTGTTTGCTATTTTTTTATTGTATTTAAAACTAAGTAACCAGTGCATATTTGTTAAGGATAATAACCCCAAGAGAAGCCCATTGAGAGCAAATGCAAAGACTAAAACCATATCAAACCAAGCCCCATGCTAGACCCATCGTTTTGTAAATGTGTAATATCGGTTATTATGTAAGGGCTGTTAGGTAAAAATAATAACCAAACTATAAAACTTAGTATGCTGGCTATTTTTGAGTATTGTAACCAAGTAAATCTTTTTAAGGTTTGCGTTATAGTATATGGGATTGCCGCCAAAAATAAATTCCACACTAAAAATGTATAATAAAGATTATCTGTTATTTTTATTCGTAACAGCAATAGCAGTAATCCAAAACTTATGGATAGTATTAGGTTGATATGCAATTTAGTTTTGCTTTCTAATAAAAGTGTTTTCATTTTTTTTTAAATTAAATCAATATATATAAAAGTGATAGGGATATTTATAAGGAGTATGCAAATGCTTATAATATTTTCTTTGTAGTCTTTATGATTAAGAATACTATTTCCAATTAAAAGGAGTAGTATTATTAAGTTTGTTATAGTAGCTGCACCAACATAATACAATCCAAGATCATACAGGTAGCCAAATAGTTTTGTTTTATGTGCCAATAGTATTAATGTACCTAGTGTAAAACTAACACTGGCAGTGTACAAGGCAATTAAGTTTATCGAGTGTTTAAATTTAGTTTTCATTTTAAAGATGAGTTAGAAAATATATAAATAAAAAAGCAACAGGAATATTAAGTAATAGAATTACTATGGCTGTAAAGTGCTCCTGAAATTTTTTGTAATGGATTAATAAATTTATGAATAGAATAAGAAGCATAATAGAATTACTAATTATATAAAGGGCAAGAAAAATAATACCAATTATAGTAAAATAGGAAATGTTGTTCGTTAGTAGATTTACTAAAAACAGTAGACTTCCTAGTCCAAAACATATTCCAGATAGCTTTACGGCTACACGATTTTTTTTACAAGTGAAATAGGCTATCATTTTATGTTTTTATCTGTGAATTGGTAAAGCGTATATTCTTGCCAATTTAGGTTAGAGTATTCCGCTATAAAATTGGTGTACTTGGTATTAATACTTTGCTTAGATTCGTTACTTATATTATTTTTATTGGTGTAGATGTAAAGTTGTTTACTATTTGTATCTCCTAAGTTTATTAGGTAATTTATATCCGGGTTTTTTATTTGTGATAAATTATACGAAGTAATCATTTTATCCCACGGTATAGCAGCACTAATAAAAAGCAATGCAAAAAATACTGCGATATTGGTGCGTACTAGGTAAACAAAATTTTTTATATGAGTAACTTTTATATACGCCGTTATTAGGCCAATAATAGTAAGTAATAAATAAACAAAAACTCCAATGCGCTTATATGTAAACCCTAAAGCTTCTACATACTGGTAATTTTTATAAGACGTAAAAGTAACTAGTATAAGATTAAGACCAATCCATAAAAAAGTTAGTGATTTTAAACGCTTATTATCTTGAAAAAAGTTGAGATTACCTCTAAAAAAGTATAAGATTAATACAATAGCACATACAATAGAAAACATAAGCGCATAAACCCCTTGGTGAACAGATTCCGAATACGCTGCATTGGTAATTGTAGTTTCTTTTAATAAGTAAATAACATCTGTTGTTAAAAAGAAGATGAGTAGTAGGTTTAGTGTTCCAAATACAATAGAACCCAATATATGTTCTTCGCCTAATTTTTTTAGTGTTTTTTCGGAGAATGGATTTGTAGGTTCTACGAGGTAATTGTTTTGGGCATTGTCTGTATCTATTAGTTCTTTAGGATGGTACGGGTTTAGTATATGTAAAAACAAAATATATCCTAGGAAAGTAAAAAAGAGCCACGGAATACTAATAAAGTTTAAATCTATTTTAGAAATGAGAGTGTTAAAAACAGGATTAGCATTTTTGTATAACAGGGTAAAAAGAAATAATAAACCAATAGCAATAACAATTCCTTTTATATAATTAAGCGTTTTTGGTGTTATTGCTTTTTCTTTTTTCTTTTCTGGGTTTCGTTCCCTTTTATTAAAATTTGCAGCAGAAGCTACAAGCATATTAATAAGACCTATTAACCAAGAAATATAGAGTGAGTTTTTTGGAGCAATAAACTTACCTATTAAGAGGATGAAAGTCATAAAGTGAATGAAAATGGAATAGGCAGTAGGGTTTATAAAAACGAATACAGAACTTAAAAGGTATAGGCAATAATATTTCCACGAAATAGGTTTATTTCTTTTTAAAGTTATTAATAAAATCACGACTATAACTGCAATAAAAAATAAATTAAGTCCAAGATTATTACTGTAAAATAAGAAGCTAAAAGCGAGCGCAGCTAATATAGATTTGATATGTATATTCATAACTTAAATGTTTATTGGATTTTAAATGTTGATTTTATTTTTTCCATAGGTTGATGTAGCATTTTTAAAAAGTTAAGCTGATGAAAAGTGTAGGTGCTTTTTCCTCTTTTGTATGCACTAATAAAACTTTTGATGTAATCTGGAAAAAGGAATGTACCTAATACGATTACACTAGCTTGATAAAGGCTTCGTTTGCCATTTCCCAAAAGAAAGTACTGCATACTAATTTCTTCAGGAACTGTGACTCCAGTATTTGTTAATACATGAAAAACATCGTGGTCTTCTAATTTTGGCTGAATTTCAAAGCTATTTTTAACTAAAAAAAGAGCTAAATGATTCCCTAAACTTTCTTTAGGAAATTTAAGTAAGTCTGTAACCGTTATTTTCCATGGGTCACTTTTTTTAATAAACTTTTGATAGGGTATTTTACTCCATTCGTATAAAGTCTCTAAGATTAATTCTCTTGTATTCATTTTAAAAGTACTTTGTTTTTCAAAGTAAAATAACAAAAAAATATAGCCGTTATTTTCCTATTAGTTTTTCCAATGCGTTAATATGTTTTTTAAATTCCATTTTCCCTAAAGCAGTAGCTGAATATCTTGTATTTGGTTTTTTTCCAATAAACTGTTTTTCAACTTTAATATAGGCTGTTTTTTCTAAGCCTTTAGTATGGCTAGCAAGGTTACCATCGGTAGCTCCAAGCATTTCTTTCAGCATCTTAAAATCAGCATGGTCATTTACCATAAGAATAGACATAATGCCCAAACGTATACGGTGATCAAAAGCTTTGTTAATATTATCTATTAAACTCATTTTGTTGTTTCTACTTAGATAGAAAACTTATTTTTATCAATTAAAATAGTATTATTTCTCGTCTTTAAAATACATCAAAGCTCCGTAAAATATATGGAATACACCAAAGCCTAAAGCCCAAAAATAAAGACCGTAACCAATAAACTGAGTAGCAACTAAACCAATAATAATATTTGTATACCCTAAATAGCGTACTTTTCCTAAAGTATATTTACTGGCATTAACGCAAGCAAGACCATAAAATATAAGAGTGGTTGGAGCTACTAAGCCAGCAATTCCATATTGCATTAGGATTAGACAGAATAAACCTCCAATAATTAAAGGGACAACAAAATTAATTAATAGGCGTTTGCTAGAGACATCCCACATTTTTTCACCACTTTTTTTTGCTTTATTATAGGTAAGTATAACACCAGTAACTACTGCAGCAATAATAACGCTCAAAGCAATAACTAATAAGTTAACAGCTAAATCTGAAAAACGATATACCTGATTAAATTCTGTTTTTGATAGAAATTCACTTGAATTTGAGCTTAAAATATAGTTGCCTATATTTAGTTTAGCAATAAAAGCACCAATTATTGCATAGATTCCAGCGAGTATTCCAGATAAGCCACTTAAAGACATAAATCGTGATGAACGACTCATCATATTTTTTATTTCGGAAATATCATCCAAGTATTTATTTGATTCCATATAAAAGTACTTTGAAATACAAAGTTAATATTATATTTGAATTTCGCAATAGAGAAACGAAAATTTATTTGGTTAAATGAATTATAAAAAATAATTTCATCTAACCAAATTTTAAAAATGAATCCAGCAGAAGACTATATTTTAAATAGAGAAGAACCCTATAGAGGTATGTTGTTACACATACAATCTATTATAGAAATTACCATACCAGAGTTAGATTTAAAATTTAAGTATAGAATTCCATTTTATTATATAAATGGGAAACCATACTGTTATTTAAATCAGTCTAAAGATTATGTAGATGTAAGTTTTTGGAATGCCGCACATTTAACTCAAAATTTAGAATATATGACTACCGCAGGTAGAAAAGTAATGAAATCACTGCGTTATAAAACATTAGAAGAAATAGATAGTACTGTTCTAATAGCAGTATTAAAAGAAGCTTATAGCATTAAGCATAAGAAATTTTATAAATAAAACAGTAAGTTAGTAATAAATAAACTTGTGTTACGTTTTTTTTTCTAAACAATAAACAGAAATAATAATTATGAAAAAATTTGGTTTAATTTGCTTCGTGTTACTAAGTATTTATAGTTGTTCTAAAGATGAAGGAAGAGAAGTTAAAGATAAGGTTTTAACAGGAACAGTAGAAGGAAAAGCTTTTACTTTTAAAGGAGGAAAAGCCTTTATTACAATTTTTAATAATCAAGAAAAAGTTAGTGTTAATCTTACGAATGTCGCAGCAGATTGTAGTAGCAATGTCTTTGATTTTGAACTAGAAATTAGGACTATAGTTCCCAGAGAAATTGGTGTTTTTACAACTATTAATATAGCTACTCAAGATGGTAATAATACGCCTTTTAATCATTTAAACCAAACAGTAGAAATTACAGCATTAAGTGACACACAAATATCTGGAAAGATGAAACTTTATAAAAAAGAAAGTTCCTTAGCAGGAGAAAGTATCTTTGAGGGCACTTTTACGATACCACTTTGTTTACAAGATGACTAGGTTTTAGTAAAAAAAATAATTTAAAATAGGCAGAATTTCTGCCTATTTTTTTGTTTACTAACTAATGATTGTATGTAAACATTGGATTGTATGTTCAAAACTATTTTAACTTTATAAAGAATTCACTGTTTTACGAATAGCTACCAAATTAGTTAGTAACTTTTCCAAGTGGTTTAAATGCAACATGTTGGCACCATCACTTTTTGCATTTGTAGGGTCAAAATGAGTTTCAATAAAAATACCATCTACAGCTGTAGCAATGCCAGCACGGGCAATTGTTTCTATCATATTTGGTCTGCCACCTGTAACACCACTAGTTTGGTTGGGTTGTTGCAATGAATGTGTTACATCTAATACAACAGGAGAAAATTGTTTCATGGTAGGAATACCTCTAAAGTCAACCACCATATCTTGGTAGCCAAACATAGTTCCACGATCCGTTACCATTACTTGTTGGTTTCCGGAATCGGTAACCTTAGTAACAGCATGTTTCATGCTCTCGGGACTCATAAATTGCCCTTTTTTTAAACTAACTGTCTTTCCTGTTTTAGCTGCAGCAACTACTAAATCTGTTTGGCGTACTAAAAAAGCAGGTATTTGTAAAACATCTACATATTCCGCAGCTAAAGCAGCATCAGATACTTCATGTATGTCGGTTATTGTAGGAATATGAAAAGTTTCAGATACTTTTCTTAGTATTTTAAGTGCTTTTTCGTCCCCAATACCAGTAAAAGAATCTACTCTACTTCGGTTTGCTTTTTTAAAACTCCCTTTAAAAACATAAGGAATTTCTAGTTTATCTGTAATAGTTACAATCTTTTCTGCAATTCGCAAAGCCATTTCTTCACCTTCAATAGCACAAGGGCCAGAAAGTAAAAAGAAGTTATCGTTATGCGTGTGTTTTATTTGTGGTATTAAGTCTAGTTTCATTTTATACAATTAAGTGACAAAGATATAATTTTGGCTTAGTATTTACTACTTTTAAAGATTCAAACAAAATTCAGAAAAACACAATTTACGAAAAATTAAGTTTATCAATTACTTGTTTAAATTATGTCTTTCTTGTTAATGCTCAATTAAATAAAAATGTAGAAGAACAGTTATTTAAAATTATCATATGAGTTTGGTGTAGCAAATAATTCGACCTTGAAATTTTGAGTTAAGTTCTGCCTGGGGGTAAGGCTTGCTCTAATAAGTAATACAGAGTTTGGTATCATCCTAATAGTTTATGGTCAATACAATTACTATTATAATTTTGATAGAAGATTAAGAAAAAGGAAAAACATAACTAGGAATTCGTTAAATTACCTTTCTGGTAAGGCTATAGCGCAAAGTGGTATTGTGGTTATAAAAGTTTGAATTTAGCATTTGATGTAAGTTAGCTACTAAACAATTGTGTAGTTTTTAGAGAGTCTATAAAGAAGGTTTTTGTTTTTGTTTGAGAGTGGGTTAGATGATTTTGATAGCGGACTAGCACTGCTTTTACATATTAAAGTAGGATGGGTTCTTAAAAAAAGATAAAATAACACATATTATGAAGACCTTCAATATCAATGTATTAAGAAATAGTATTCTTTTTTAAAAACGATTAAAAAAAGGAGTACCTTTGCACGCTCATTCAGGAGGTTGAATGTATTTAAAATATAGTTATGTCAGCAACAAAGAATATTGCAATTATTGCACACGTAGATCACGGTAAAACAACCTTGGTAGATAAAATCATGTATCACTGTCAACTGTTTAGAGAAAATCAGAACACAGGAGATTTAATTTTAGATAATAATGATTTAGAACGCGAAAGAGGTATTACAATTACTTCTAAAAACGTTTCTGTTGTTTATAAAGGAACAAAAATAAATATTATTGATACCCCTGGTCACGCCGATTTTGGAGGAGAAGTAGAGCGTGTATTAAACATGGCTGATGGTGTTTTGTTATTGGTAGATGCTTTTGAAGGACCAATGCCACAAACACGTTTTGTATTACAAAAAGCAATAGATTTAGGGTTAAAGCCTTGTGTTGTTGTAAATAAGGTTGATAAGGAAAACTGTACGCCAGAAGAAGTACATGAAAAAGTTTTTGATTTAATGTTTGAATTAGGAGCTGAAGAATGGCAATTAGATTTCCCTACGGTATATGGTTCTGCAAAGAACAACTGGATGAGTGATGATTGGAAAAACGAAACAGAAAACATAGAGCCACTATTGGATATGGTTATTGAGCACGTACCCTCTTTTGAGCCAAAAGAAGGAAATACGCAAATGTTAATTACATCTTTAGATTTCTCTTCTTTTACAGGTCGTATTGCTATTGGAAGATTGCAAAGAGGAACATTAAAAGAAGGACAGCAAGTTTCTTTGGTAAAAAGAGATGGTTCTATTGTAAAGTCTAAAATAAAGGAGCTTTTTATTTTTGAAGGTCTAGGGAAACTTAAAGTGGAAGAAGTAGCAATGGGAGATATCTGTGCTATTACAGGTATTGAAGGTTTTGAAATTGGAGATACTGTTGCGGATATAGAAAATCCTGAAGGATTAAAAACTATTGCAATAGACGAGCCTACAATGAGTATGTTATTTACTATTAATGATAGTCCTTTCTTTGGTAAGGATGGTAAATTTGTAACTTCTAGGCATATTAACGAAAGATTACAAAAGGAGCTAGAAAAGAATTTAGCCTTACGTGTAAATGAAACAGATAGTGCCGATAAGTTTTTAGTATTTGGACGTGGGGTATTACACCTTTCTGTTTTAATAGAAACAATGCGTAGAGAAGGGTATGAATTACAGATTGGGCAACCACAAGTAATTATAAAAGAAATTGATGGAGTTAAATGCGAGCCAATTGAAGCTTTAACAATAGATTTACCAGAAAATGTTTCTGGGAAAGCAGTAGAATTTGTTTCTATGCGTAAAGGGGAGATGACAAGTATGGAGGCAAAAGCAGACCGTATGGTATGTGAGTTCCTTATTCCTTCTAGAGGTATTATTGGTCTAAGAAACCAATTATTAACAGCTACCGCAGGTGAAGCTATTATGTCTCATAGGTTTTTAGAATACCAGCCAATGAAAGGTGATATTCCACAAAGACAAAATGGTTCTTTAGTTTCCATGGAACTAGGCAAGGCTATACCTTATTCTATTGATAAATTACAAGATAGAGGTAAGTTTTTTGTAGAGCCAGGAGAAGATATTTATGAAGGTCAAGTTATTGGTGAGAATTCTAGAGGTGATGATATGTCTGTGAATATTACTAAAACTAAAAAATTATCAAATGTACGTTCTTCAGGAGCAGATGATAAGGCTAAAATTGTACCAGCTATTAAATTCTCTCTAGAAGAAGCTTTAGAATATATTCAAAAAGATGAGTATGTAGAAGTTACCCCAAACTTCTTACGTCTTCGTAAAATTTACTTAACAGAAAACGAGCGTAAGCGTAATAAAATAGCTTAAACTTATTTTTTATTATAAAATAAAAAAGTCCCAAATATCATATTGTTGTTTGGGACTTTTTGTTTGTTTAGTGGTTTACTTTATTGCAGCTACTGCAGCGCCAACAATTCCTGCATTGTTTAATAGTTCTGCGGGAACAACTGGGGTATCTATGGTAATACAGTCTTTAAATTCTTTCCAGTCATTAGATGCGCCACCACCAATAATTAATAAATCTGGAGCGGTAATTATGTTTATGTATTTTAGGAATTTATTAAAACGTTTGCCCCATTTTTATAGCTAAGGTTGTTAGCTTCTTTAGCATAGCTAGAAGCCCATTGTTCTATTTTTTTGTATTTTTTATAGGGTATTTGTCCAAGTTCAAAATTGGGTAGTAATTGTCCGTCTAAGAAAACTCCACTACCTAAACCTGTACCAATAGTAATCATGATAACTAATCCTTTTTTGCTTTTTCCAGCTCCGTATTTTATTTCAGCAAAACCAGCAGCATCGGCATCATTAATAACAGTTACAGAAAGCCCTGTAGTTTTGCTTAGTAATTCTTCTGCATTAATACCCAACCACTTTTTGCTGAGGTTCCCATGTCCTTTGCAAATACCATTTTTTACAACAGCAGGAAAACCACAACCTATGGGTCCATTATAATTAAAATGTTTCACAATTTCTGCTACAATTAAAGCCATTTCCCTAGGTTTCCTAGAAGTAGGAGTTGGAATTCGAAAACGCTCGGTTAGCATTTCTCCAGTTTCGGTATCTACTAATGCACCTTTAATACCAGAGCCGCCAATATCTATTCCAAGTATTTTCATGTGTGTTTTTTGTTGTTATTTTAAATAATTTGTTGACACGATTATTTGTTTGTTGTTGGATATAAGTGATGAGAAATTAATTTACCAACTAATTACATCGCTTTCTGTACCACTTCAAACACTTTATTTCCATCACATTTAAGTGTTTTAGATGGATATTTTAAAATAAGGGCATAATCATGAGTCGCCATTAGAATAGTTCTTCCAGTAGCATTAATATCTTGTAATACTTTCATAACTTCTACGCTGGTTTGTGGGTCAAGATTCCCAGTAGGTTCATCGGCAAGAATTAATTCAGGGTCGTTTAATAAAGCTCTTGCAATAGCAATTCGCTGTTGCTCACCACCAGAAAGTTCATGAGGAAATTTAAAACCTTTTGTTTTCATCCCTACCTTATCTAAAACTTCTTCAATTTTAGAGTTCATTTTGGTAATGTCTTTCCAGCCAGTAGCTTTTAAAACAAAAAGCAAATTTTTATTAATATTTCTATCTGGTAAAAGATTAAAGTCTTGGAATACAATTCCTAGTTTTCTTCTTAAAAAAGGAATTTCTTTTTCTTGTAGTGTTTTTAAATTGAAATCTACAATGCTTCCAGAGCCTTCTTTTAAAGGGAGGTCTGCATAAAGGGTTTTCATAAAACTGCTTTTTCCGCTTCCTGTTTTTCCTATTAAATAAACAAATTCCCCTTTTTTAATATCTAAACTAACTTTATTTAGTACCATATTTTCTTTTTGAAAAATGGTGGCGTTCTTTAGGTGTAGTATGCTTTCGCTCATAATTTAAAATGACTTCTTCGTCATAAATGTAATAAGTTATATTTTAAATAAGTCAGTGTTCCTATAAAATATTTATCTTTCGCATTATATTTGATGAAGATAATTAACGATTTGTATACTTCGGTACAATAATTGACGTTTGTACAAGTAACAATCGGTAATTCGTAACTGCTAGAGAACATTATGCGAAAAAACAAAACCGCTTTACTACTGTGTTTATTTGGAGGTATTTTATTTGGTTCTGCACAAGAATCTAAAATATACACACACCATAAAAAAGAATATCTAGACGCTTTGGCGCTATACAATAACAGTCAGTACCAAGCAGCACAGACTATTTTTGAAAAAGTAAAATCCAACACAAATGATATTGAAACAAAAGCTAATAGTGTTTATTATATAGCTAATGCAGCAATACGTCTAAATCAGTTAGGGGCAGACAAGTTAATGGAGGATTTTGTAGAACAGTATCCTACTTCTACCAAAAGAAATAATGCCTTTATAGATGTAGCTGATTATTACTTTGAGACAGGTAAGTATGCGTATGCTTTAAAATGGTACAAGAAAGTAGATCAAAGTGCTATGTCTAAAAATGATAAAGAACGCTTTATTTTTAATAATGGATATGCTTTATTTTCTTCAAAAAAGTACCAAGAAGCAGAGCGTTATTTAAATAAGGTAACAACCTCAGAAAAATATGGTTCGCAAGCTAAATATTACTTAGGTTATATAGCGTATGAACAGGATGATTATGAAGGGGCAAATGAACGCTTTGATGAAATTACAGATCAAGATGTCTTGGAAGAAAAATTATCTTATTATCAGGCAGATTTAAATTTTAAATTAGGAAATTTTGACAAGGCTATAGCACTTGCTAAAAAACAATTGCCGAAATCTGATAGAAAAGAAGTTTCTGAACTCAATAAAATTATAGGAGAAAGCTATTTCAATCTAAAAAAACACGAAGCAGCCATTCCTTATTTGGAAAAGTATAAAGGAAAGAAAGGGCGTTGGAATAATACAGATTATTATTTGCTAGGCTATTGTTTTTATAAGCAGGAAGATTATGCAAATGCGATACAACAGTTTAATAAAATTATAGATGGGGATAATAGTGTTTCACAAAATGCATATTACCATTTAGCAGAGTGTTACATGCAGTTAGGGAAGAAGCAAGAAGCTTTAAATGCTTTTAGAAATGCTTCTCAGATGGATTTTTCACTTAAAATACAAAAAGATGCCTATTTAAATTATGCACGCTTAAGTTATGAAATAGGAAACCCGTATGAAAGTGCGTCTAGCGTATTATCTAACTATTTAGATAGGTATCCAAACGATGAACATTCAAAAGAGCTACAAGAACTATTGGTAGACTCGTACATTACGTCTAAAAACTTTATAGGCGCTTTTAGTTTGCTAGAAAAAAACAGGAGTTATGCTAGTAAAGAAATCTTTCAGAAAGTAGCATTTTATAGAGGGGTAGAACTTTTTATAGATACAGATTATAGTGCCGCATTAAAGCATTTTAATATTTCTTTAGAGAATGTAAAAAACACTTCTTTTAAAGCAAGAGCAATGTATTGGAAAGCAGAATCGGAGTATTTATTAAACGATTTTGATGCTGCTTTAATTAGTTTTATTCAATACCAGCAAATACCAGATGCTCATAATTCTCCTGAGTATATAGGCTTAGATTATAATTTAGGGTATACTTATTTTAAACTGAAAGATTATAGTAATTCAATTTCTTATTTTGAAAAGTTTACAACAACAATTAAAGATGATAAAGTACGATTGAACGATGCCTATTTGCGTTTGGGAGATAGCTACTTTGTTAGTAGTAAATATTGGCCTGCTATAAAAACATATAACAAATCTTTAGCATTAAATGGTGCAGAAAAGGATTATGCTGCTTTTCAAAAAGCATTGTGTTATGGTTTTATAGGAAGAAACGACACTAAGATAGAGGAGTTAAACAATTTTATTTCAACATACACAAAATCAACCCTAAAAGACGATGCATTGTTTGAGTTGGGGAATGCATATGTAAAAGATAATAAAATAGCACAAGGTTTAAAAACATATGATAGGCTAGTAACACAATACAAAGGAAGCTCTTTAGTGCCTAAAGCTCTGTTAAGGCAAGGTTTAGTCCATTATAACGCCAATGAGAATGAGCAGGCGTTGGTTAAATTTAAAAAAGTAGTTAAAGAGTATCCAAAAACACAAGAAGCAATACAAGCCGTAAGTACCGCAAAACTAGTATACATAGATTTAGGTAAGGTTCAGGAATATGCAAAATGGGTACGACCATTAGAGTTTATAGATGTAACCGATACCGAATTGGATGATGCTAGTTTTGAATCTGCACAAAAACAAAATTTAGAAGGGAATAAAGATGCTGCTATTCGTGGTTTTCAAAATTATATAAAAGAGTTTTCCAATGGTACGCATGCTATTCAAGCTAATTTTAATTTAGCACAGCTGTATTTTGGTAAAAAGGAAAGGGTAAAAGCATTGCCTTACTATAAATATGTAGCAGACAGGGTTGCTAGTGACTATGCAGAGCAATCTTTAACACGTGTTTGTGAAATTTATATTGGTGAAAAGGATTACACAACAGCGCTGCCTTATTTAGAACGTTTAGAGCAACAAGCAGACATTACTCAAAATAGAACTTTTGCACAGTCTAATCTAATGAAAGGGTTTTATAAACAGCGTAATTATGATAAAACTATTGCATACGCAGAAAAAGTATTAGCAACAGCAAAAATAGATAATCGCATAAAGAGTGACGCTCAAATCATGATAGCTAGGTCTGCTATAAAAACAAATGATGAGGAGAGAGCAAAAAAGGCATACACTCAAGTACTTAAGATTGCATCAGGAGAAACAGCAGCAGAGGCTCTATATTATGATGCATATTTTAAAAATAAAGCAAATAATTACGAAGGGTCTAATATATCGGTACAAAAATTAGCTAAAGATTATTCTAGTTACAAAAAATGGGGGGGAGAAGGACTTGTTTTAATGGCAAAGAATTTTTATGCCTTAGGAGATGCTTTTCAGGCAACCTATATTTTAGAAAGCGTAATTATTAATTTTAGTCAGTATCCGGAAATAGTAACAGAAGCAAAACAAGAATTAGCAGTTATAAAAACAGAAGAATCTAAAAGTAATTCTTCGGTAAACCCATCACAAAATTAATATTAGTTGCAAAACGAGACACTATGCATCAATACATAAAAATTACATTATTCATATTTTTAAGCTCAGTATATACTATTTTTGCTCAAGATAAAGATACTATAGGAACAGAGACAGTAAATGTTACCAAGGCATACAAACCAACCGTATCGGATGCTTTTAAAGTAAAAACAGTTCCAAATTTGAATGATTCTGTAGTGCTTCAAAGACAAAGAATTAACTATAGTATTTTCTCAACACCAGTAGCATCTACGTTTACACCTGCAAAAGGAAAAGCATCTGCTGTAGATAAAGTAAAACCAGCAAAAATATATAATTCATACGCCTCTTTAGGATTAGGGAATTATAATAATGCCTTGGCAGATTTTTATACCAGTAGAGCATTAAATAGAGATGAGCGCTTAGATATTGGTTTTAACCATCATTCTTCTCGTGGTAAAGTAGAAGGAGTGGCACTAAAAAACACGTTTTATAATACCAAGGCAATAGCTTCATATTCTAAAAAAGACCGAGATGTAAACTGGGGAGCTAATTTAGAGTTACAGCACCAATTATACAATTGGTATGGTATTGTAGATGGTGTGGTGCCACAAACAGTCATAGATGGGATTGATGCTACTCAAAATTATTTTAACGTTGAATTGGGAGGAAACATAGAAATAGAAAATAGTTTTTTAAAAGGAGGTAATATTTTACTGCGTCGTTTTTGGGATGCAACAAAATCTGGAGAGAATAGAGTAGTGCTAACGCCAGTTATTGAAGTTCCAGTAGCAGATGAACTAATTACGGCAAAAATAAAAATAGATTACGTAGGTGGCAGTTTCAAGAATGCAATTGTTCAGAATCAAATAAATAGCCCATCAATTAATTATAGTCAGTTTCAATTCGGTGTCACGCCAAGCATTTTAGTCTTACGAGACAATTTAACAGTAAATGCAGGCTTAACACTAGCTTATGGTTTAGATGCAGAAAATAGTGAAGGCGAATTCTTTATTTATCCTAATATAACGGCATCATACCGTTTATTAAATGATGTTGTAATTGTGTACGGAGGTTTAGAAGGAGAGCTAAAACAGAACTCGTATCAAAATTTTGTAGATGAAAATCCGTACATATCTCCAACATTAATAATAGCACCCACAGATAAGCAGTATAGTTTACATGCAGGTTTTAAAGGACAGTTACTTCCGAATTTAAGTTACAATATAAAAGCATCATACACAGGAGAAAAAAATAAAGCCTTATTTAAATTAAATCCAAGAAATCTTTTTAGAACAGACGATAAAGGGTATTATTATGGAAATTCTTTTGATGTTATTTATGATGGTGTGCAAACCTTAGGTATTTTTGGGGAATTAAATGTTGATGTAAACCGTAATTTTTCTTTAGGATTAAATGTAGAAGCATACGACTATACATTAGAAACAGATAATCCTGCATGGAATTTACCAGGTGTAAGAGCCTCTGTGTTTATGGATTATCAAATAGGAGAAAAATGGTTTGCAGGAGCAAATTTATTTTATGTAGGGGAAAGGCAAGATCAAAGCTCTCTAGTAGAGCAAAATGTACTTCCAGAAAATTTTCCGTCAACAACAGTAATGCTAGAGGGTTATTTTGATGCAAATGTCCATTTAGGGTACAGATATAATGAGCAACTCTCTTTTTTTGCTAAAGCAAATAATATTGCAAATAATAATTACATGCGTTGGGCAAATTACCCCGTACAAGGGTTTCAAATTTTAGCAGGAGCAACCTATAAGTTTGATTTCTAGAAATATCGAATATAATAGTAACTTGTAGTTCTAATAATAGCTATTTATATGGAGCTTACATCATTTATATCTTATTTATCTTTAGAGAAAAACTATTCGCCACTTACTGTTAGTGCATATGAAAAAGATATTTCTGCTTTTGTATTCTTTTATAAAGAAAATTATGAGACAGATAGCATAGATGAGGTAGCTTATACAATTATTAGAAGTTGGATAGTTAGTATGGTAGATAATAACACCTCTAATAGGTCTATAAATCGTAAAATAGCAGCACTAAAAGCATATTATAAATTTCTTATAAAGATTGAGAAAATAAATAAAAATCCACTAGCAAAACACAAAGCATTAAAAACAGAAAAAAAGATAGAGGTTCCTTTTTCTGAAGCAGAAATGACAAAAATGCTACAAGAGGTAACTTTTGCAGACGATTTTGAGGGAATTAGGGATAAGTTAATGATTGATTTACTGTATACAACAGGAATGCGTAGGGCAGAATTAATAAACTTAAAGTTAAATAATATAAATGTATCTTCTAAAACAATTAAAGTCTTAGGTAAAAGAAATAAAGAAAGAATAATACCTTTATTGGTGCCAACACTAGCTTTGTTAGATGCATATATGGGTAAAAGAAAAGAACTGCATATTATTACAGATAAAACCTTTCTTTTTTTATGCAAAACGGGCAATAAAATATATGAAACACTTGTTTATAGAGTAGTAAATGGTTATTTTAGTAAGGTATCCTCTAAAACAAAAAAGAGCCCTCATATTTTAAGGCATACGTTTGCAACGCATCTTCTTAATAAAGGGGCAGATTTAAACTCGGTTAAAGAGTTGTTGGGGCATTCTAGTTTGGCATCTACACAAGTATATACGCATAATAGTATAGCAGAGTTAAAAAAAGTACATGTATCTGCCCATCCAAGGAATAAAAAATAGTATAGTATTTATATATGCTAAATGTTTAATTTTTTTTAAAATTTCAACTTATGAAAGTAAATGCACAATCTGTAAATTTTACAGCAGACGTAAAACTCATTAATTTTGTTCAAAACAGGTTAAATAAATTAGAATTATTTTATGATAAAGTTATTAGCTCAGATGTTTATTTAAAATTAGAAAACACAAGTTCAAAAGAGAATAAAATAGTAGAAATTAAAGTGCATGTTCCTAAGGATAAGTTTGTTGTAAAAAAGCAATGCAAAACTTTTGAAGAGGCAGTTGATGCGGCTTGTGGTTCCTTGGAACGTAGATTGGTTAAGAGAAAAGAAAAATTAAGAGTATAATTTTCAAAAATTTTTCAAAAAAATTTGGAATAAATAAAAATATATATCTACATTTGCAGTCCGTTAGAAATAGCGGACTTTTTTATAAAGAAAAAGTAGGTTTAAAAGCCGATGTAGCTCAGCTGGCTAGAGCAGCTGATTTGTAATCAGCAGGTCGTGGGTTCGAGTCCCTCCATCGGCTCTAAAAACAAAATTGAAATATTGGATTGGGGAGATACTCAAGCGGCCAACGAGGGCAGACTGTAAATCTGCTGACTACGTCTTCGCAGGTTCGAATCCTGCTCTCCCCACATTTTTTTTAGATAAAAAATATTTTTTTGTCTTAAAATAAATAAAAAAGTTTTACTTTTGCCTGCGCTTAAAAAATTATAGGTTTTAAGTTGAAATATTGATTACCATCTCTCTTATTTTGATAAGAGAATAATGCGAGAGTAGCTCAGTTGGTAGAGCGTCAGCCTTCCAAGCTGAATGTCGCCGGTTCGAACCCGGTCTCTCGCTCTAAAAAATATCTAAGAGGCGCTGTACAAGTGTGTCTTGGATATTTTGGGATTTATTGGATTGGGTTAAACCATTTCCTGAGCAAATTTGACGAAAGTCTCGTTTTATGGCTCTAAAACTTTGAGTTTTGCTTTTTTTTTTAAGACTTGGTTTTCTAAGTTATAAATAAAAAGCCGGTGTAGCTCAGGGGTAGAGCGTTTCCTTGGTAAGGAAGAGGTCACGAGTTCGAATCTCGTCATTGGCTCAAAAAAGAATTATTTGACACTAATATAAACTAAGATTTAAAATTCATTAAAATGGCAAAGGAAACATTTGATCGTTCCAAACCGCACTTGAACATAGGTACTATTGGACACGTGGATCACGGTAAAACTACATTAACTGCTGCTATTACGACTGTATTAGCTAACGCAGGATTGTCTGAATTGAGAAGTTTCGATTCTATCGATAACGCTCCTGAGGAAAAAGAAAGAGGTATTACTATTAACACATCTCACGTAGAATATTCAACAGCGAATCGTCATTATGCACACGTTGATTGTCCAGGTCACGCCGATTATGTAAAGAACATGGTTACTGGTGCTGCTCAAATGGATGGTGCAATTTTAGTGGTTGCTGCTACAGATGGTCCTATGCCACAAACACGTGAGCATATCTTATTAGGTCGTCAGGTAGGTATTCCTAGAATGGTTGTATTCATGAATAAAGTGGATATGGTTGATGATGAAGAGCTTTTAGAGCTTGTGGAGATGGAAATTAGAGAATTACTTTCTTTTTATGAGTATGATGGTGATAATGGACCTGTTGTTGCTGGTTCTGCTCTAGGTGGATTAAACGGTGATGCTAAATGGGTTGATTCTATTATGAAATTAATGGAAGCTGTAGATTCATGGATAGAGTTGCCAAAAAGAGATGTTGAAAAAGACTTCTTAATGCCTGTAGAGGATGTATTTACAATTACTGGTCGTGGTACTGTTGCAACAGGGCGTATAGAAACTGGAGTAGCTAACACTGGTGATGCTGTTGATATTATTGGTATGGGTGCTGAGAAATTAGCTTCTACTGTTACTGGTGTTGAGATGTTTCGTAAAATATTGGATAGAGGTGAAGCTGGTGATAATGTTGGTATCTTGTTAAGGGGTATTGAGAAATCTCAAATTAGCCGTGGAATGGTTATCTGTAAGCCAGGTTCTGTTAAGCCACATGCTAAATTTGAAGCAGAAGTTTATGTTCTTAAGAAAGAAGAAGGTGGTCGTCATACACCATTTCATAATAACTATCGTCCGCAGTTTTATGTTAGAACAACGGATGTAACGGGTACAATTAATCTTCCTGATGGAGTTGAGATGGTTATGCCTGGTGATAACCTTACAATTACTGTAGAGTTGTTGTCTCCAATAGCATTAAGCATTGGTCTTCGTTTTGCGATTCGTGAAGGTGGTAGAACAGTTGGTGCTGGTCAGGTAACTAAAATTATAGATTAAGTATATTACAATATAAGTGTTACATTGAGGGTGTTCTGTATATATGCAGGATACCTTTCAATGCAAATATAAACGGGTGTAGCTCAGTTGGTAGAGCACTGGTCTCCAAAACCAGGTGTCGGGAGTTCGAGTCTCTTCTCCCGTGCTAATAAAAAAGTAGAAGCTTTTTTTATTTGGATGTTAAATATTTGTTGTCAAGATTGATGATTAGTTTAGCAGGGCTTAAAGAGGTAACTTGTTTGGTTGCTTTAATGATTAGATTATTAAGAAATTAAATTTTACAGCATGTTTACATATATTAGGGAGTCTATAGATGAGCTTAGGAATAATGTTACTTTGCCAACAAGGGCAGAGTCTTCAAATTATATGATTATAGTAGCTGTATTTTCTGTTTTGTTTGCATTGGCAACATGGGGGGTTGATAGTCTTTTTAGTAAAATGATTAAGTTGTATTTTGATAATTTAATCGGTTAAGACTATGTCGGAAGTATTAGAGAAGAAATGGTATGTTGTTAGGGCTGTAAGTGGTCAAGAGAATAAAATAAAAGGATATATAGAGTCTGAAGTTGCTAGGTTAGGTTTTTCTGATTATTTAGAAGAAGTTCTAGTGCCAACAGAAAAAGTTGTTCAAGTTAGAAATGGGAAGAAAATAAACAAAGAAAAAGTTTATTTTCCAGGATATATAATGGTGAAGGCTAATTTGGGTGGAGAGATGATTCATATTATCAGGTCAATTACGAACGTAATTGGTTTTTTGGGAGAAACTAAAGGTGGTGATCCTGTACCGCTTCGTAAGTCTGAGGTGAATAGAATGTTAGGTAAGGTAGATGAGTTGGCTGTTACTACAGATAATATAGCTATACCTTACAATGTGTCTGAGACAGTAAAAGTTATAGATGGACCATTTAATGGTTTTAATGGAACTGTGGAGAAAGTAAATGAAGAAAAGCGTAAACTGGAAGTTATGGTTAAGATTTTTGGAAGAAAAACACCATTAGAATTAAGTTATATGCAAGTAGAAAAAGTATAAGTAGAACTGTTACATATTAAAAAGTAGTGTTGCTTCTAAAGACACACTTTTCAATTTAATTTCAAACAATGGCAAAAGAAGTAAGTAAAGTAGTTAAACTACAAGTTAGGGGAGGTGCAGCGAATCCGTCGCCACCGGTTGGACCCGCTTTAGGTGCTGCCGGTGTTAACATCATGGAATTCTGTAAGCAATTTAATGCACGTACACAGGATAAACAAGGCAAAGTATTGCCAGTTGCTATCACGGTATATAAAGATAAGTCATTTGACTTTCTTGTAAAGACACCGCCAGCGGCAGTTCAGCTTATGGAAGCGGCAAAGATTAAAAAAGGATCTGGTGAACCTAACAGAGTAAAAAACGGTAACGTAACCTGGGATCAAATTAAAGCGATTGCAGAAGACAAAATGGTAGATTTAAATGCTTTTACTATGGAATCAGCGATGAGCATGATTGCAGGTACAGCAAGATCTATGGGTCTTAAAGTTGCAGGTAATAGACCTTTTTAAAATCTTATAAAGCAAATCAGAATGGCAAAATTAACAAAAAACCATAAGGAGGCACTTTCCAAGGTAGATAAGAATAAATTATATTCTTTGGAAGAAGGTTCTTTATTGGTAAAGGAAATAACAAAAGCAAAATTTGACGCATCTATAGATTTAGCGGTTCGTTTGGGTGTGGATCCAAGAAAAGCTAATCAAATGGTTCGAGGAGTAGTTACATTGCCTCACGGAACAGGGAAAGATGTAAAAGTTCTAGCATTAGTGACTCCAGATAAAGAAGCAGAAGCAAAAGAAGCTGGTGCGGATTATGTTGGATTACAAGAGTATTTGGATAAAATAAAAGCAGGTTGGACAGATGTTGATGTAATAATCACTATGCCGAGTGTAATGGGCAAATTAGGACCTTTAGGTAGAGTTTTAGGGCCAAGAGGTTTAATGCCTAATCCAAAAACAGGAACAGTAACTATGGATGTTGCAAAAGCTGTAACAGAAGTAAAAGCTGGTAAGATAGATTTTAAAGTAGACAAAACAGGTATTGTGCATGCTGCAGTAGGGAAAGTTTCTTTCTCTGAAGATAAAATAGCAGAAAATGTAAGAGAGTTGTTGGAGACTTTAAATAAGTTAAAGCCTACTGCTTCAAAAGGTATTTACATGAAGAGTATTTATATGTCTAGTACTATGAGTCCTAGTATACAATTAGATGCTAAAATATAACTGGTAGTAAAAAATTTATTATGACTAGAGAAGAGAAATTGAACGTTATAGAAGATTTAACTGCACAGTTAGGAGAAAATTCAACGATATACTTAGCTGATATATCTGGGATGGATGCTGTAACTACATCAAATTTAAGAAGAGCTTGTTTTAAAGCTAATATTAAATTGGCAGTTGTAAAGAACACATTGCTAGAAAAAGCAATGGAGGCTTCTGAAAAAGATTTTGGAGAACTTTCAGGAGTTTTAAAAGGTAATACATCAGTAATGTATTCTGAAACTGGTAATGGTCCAGCTAAGCTTATCAAAGATTTTAGAAAAAAATCAAATAAGCCACTGTTAAAGGGGGCATTTGTTGAAGAAGCAGTATATATTGGAGATGACCAATTAGATTCGTTAGTAAATATCAAGTCTAAAGAAGAGGTTATTGGAGATATTATTGGATTGTTGCAATCGCCTGCTAAGAATGTTATCTCTGGACTTAAGTCTGGTGGTGGTAAAATAGCTGGTATTCTTAAGACATTATCAGAAAGATAATAGTACGCACTAAAAAACAAATATATTTTAAAAATTTTATTAAACGATAGAAAAATGGCAGATTTAAAAGATTTCGCAGAACAATTAGTTAATTTAACAGTAAAAGAAGTAAACGAATTAGCTGATATATTGAAAGATGAATACGGTATAGAGCCTGCAGCTGCTGCAGTTGCTGTTGCTGCTGGTGGAGCTGCCGCTGGTGGTGAAGCTGCTGAAGAGAAAACTGAATTTGACGTAATTTTAAAAGCGGCTGGAGCTTCTAAGTTAGCTGTTGTAAAATTAGTTAAAGAATTAACTGGTTTAGGGTTAAAAGATGCTAAAGATATAGTTGATAGCGCACCAAAAGCAATCAAAGAAGGTGTAACTAAAGATGAAGCAGAAGGAATTCAAAAGTCATTAGAAGAGGCAGGAGCAGAAGTTGAGCTTAAGTAATAGCAACCAACAATAATGTTTTGGTTTAGGTCTTTCCGCAGTTTTGTGGTTAAGACCTAAACCCTTTTATATATAGTATGTAAAGATGCATATAACCCGTTTTAGTATTCACAATCAAAATTTGTCTATTGATGTTTACAAATCAGACCGCAAGAATAAGTTTCGCTTCCGCTAAGAATATTCCGGATTATCCAGATTTCTTAGATATTCAGATAAAATCATTTCAAGATTTTTTTCAACTTGAGACTAAATCTGATGAGAGAGGTAATGAAGGTTTATATAATACCTTTCAGGAAAACTTTCCTATTACAGACACACGAAATCAATTCGTTTTAGAGTTTTTAGATTATTTTATTGATCCACCAAGATATTCCATTCAAGAGTGTATAGAGCGTGGACTTACTTATAGCGTTCCGCTTAAAGCAAGATTAAAGTTATATTGTACAGATCCAGAACATGAAGATTTTGAAACAATAGTTCAAGATGTTTATTTAGGGACTATACCTTATATGACTCCAAGTGGTACTTTTGTTATCAATGGAGCAGAACGTGTTGTAGTGTCTCAATTACACCGTTCTCCAGGAGTATTTTTTGGTCAGTCTTTCCATGCAAATGGAACTAAGTTGTATTCTGCAAGGGTAATTCCTTTTAAAGGTTCTTGGATAGAATTTGCAACAGATATCAATAGCGTTATGTACGCCTATATTGATAGAAAGAAAAAATTACCAGTTACAACCTTATTTAGAGCCATTGGTTTTGAGCGCGATAAGGATATTTTAGAGATTTTTGACCTTTCTGAGGAAGTAAAAGTCTCTACAGCTGGTTTAAAGAAGGTCTTAGGTCGTAAATTAGCTGCCAGAGTATTGAATACTTGGCATGAAGATTTTGTAGATGAAGATACAGGTGAAGTAGTATCAATAGAAAGAAATGAGATTATCTTAGATCGTGATACGATTTTAGAAAAAGATCATATCAATGAAATTATAGAGGCGGATGTAAAAACTGTTCTTTTACACAAAGAGAATAATTCGCAATCAGACTATGCAATTATTCATAATACATTGCAAAAAGATCCTACAAATTCTGAAAAAGAAGCTGTAGAACACATATATAGACAATTACGTAATGCAGAACCGCCAGATGAGGAGACAGCACGTGGTATTATAGATAAATTGTTTTTCTCTGATCAACGTTACAACTTAGGTGAAGTTGGTCGTTACAGAATGAACAAAAAATTAGGTTTAGATATTGGAATGGATAAGCAGGTCTTAACCAAAGAAGATATTATAACTATAATTAAATATTTGATTGAGCTTATTAATTCTAAAGCAGAGATTGATGATATTGATCACCTTTCTAACCGTCGTGTAAGAACTGTAGGGGAGCAATTATCGCAACAATTTGGAGTTGGTTTGTCTCGTATGGCTAGAACTATTCGTGAGCGTATGAACGTTCGTGATAATGAAGTCTTTACGCCAATAGATTTAATTAATGCCAAGACATTATCTTCTGTAATTAATTCTTTCTTTGGAACAAACCAGTTATCTCAGTTCATGGATCAAACGAATCCATTAGCAGAAATAACACACAAAAGAAGATTATCTGCATTAGGACCTGGAGGTTTATCTAGAGAAAGAGCAGGTTTTGAGGTTCGTGATGTTCACTATACACACTACGGAAGACTTTGTCCAATTGAAACTCCTGAAGGACCAAACATTGGATTAATTTCATCACTTTCGGTATTCTCTAAAGTAAACCCTATGGGATTCTTAGAAACGCCATATCGCAAGGTAGAAAGTGGAAAAGTAGATATAGAAAAATATACGTATTTAAGTGCCGAAGAAGAAGAAGGGATGAAAATTGCGCAAGCAAACATTCCTATGGATGATGTAGGTACCATAACTGCAGATAAGGTTATTGCAAGGGAAGAAGGAGATTTTCCAGTAGTAGACCCTGCAGAGATAAATTATACGGATGTTGCACCTAATCAAATAGCATCTATTTCGGCTTCTTTAATTCCTTTCTTGGAACATGATGATGCCAACCGTGCATTGATGGGGTCTAACATGATGCGTCAAGCAGTTCCATTATTAAGACCAGAATCACCAATAGTTGGTACAGGATTAGAGCGTCAAGTAGCTTCAGATTCTAGAGTGTTAATTAATGCTGAAGGAGATGGTGTAATAGAGTATGTAGATTCTCAGAAAATTACTATCAAGTATGATAGAACTGAAGAGCAGAAAATGGTGAGTTTTGAAGAAGACTCTGAAACATACAAATTAGTAAAATTTAGAAAAACAAATCAAGGAACAAGTATTAACTTAAAGCCAATCGTAAGAAAAGGTGATAAAGTTAAAAAAGGACAGGTTCTTTGTGAAGGTTATGCAACTCAAAAAGGAGAATTAGCATTAGGTAGAAACCTTACGGTTGCCTTCATGCCATGGAAAGGGTACAACTTTGAGGATGCAATTGTAATTTCTGAAAAAGTAGTTCGTGAAGATATATTTACTTCTATACATATAGATGAGTATTCTTTAGAAGTTAGAGATACTAAGTTAGGAGCTGAAGAGCTTACAAATGATATTCCTAACGTTTCTGAAGAAGCAACGAAAGACTTGGACGAATACGGAATGATTCGTATTGGTGCTGAAGTAAAACCTGGTGATATATTAATAGGTAAAATTACTCCCAAAGGGGAATCTGATCCTACGCCAGAAGAAAAATTACTTCGTGCTATTTTCGGTGATAAAGCAGGAGATGTAAAAGATGCTTCATTAAAAGCTTCACCTTCATTAAGAGGTGTAGTAATTGAGAAGAAATTATTTTCTAGATCTATTAAAGATAAGCGTAAGCGTTCAGAAGATAAAGATGCTATTTCTAAACTAGAATTGGAATACGAAGTTAAATTTCAACAACTAAAAGATGTATTAGTAGAGAAATTATTTACTATTGTTAACGGAAAAACATCGCAAGGTGTATTAAATGATTTAGGTGAAGAAGTATTACCTAAAGGAAAAAAATACACAATGAAAATGCTTAACTCTGTAGATGACTTTGCGCATTTAGTTGGTGGAAGTTGGACAATAGACAAAGAAGTTAATGCTTTAGTTGCAGATCTTTTACATAATTACAAGATTAAATTAAATGACCTTCAAGGAAATTTAAGAAGAGATAAGTTTACAATTTCTGTTGGTGATGAATTGCCAGCGGGTATTATGAAACTAGCTAAAGTTTATGTTGCCAAAAAACGTAAGCTTAAAGTAGGGGATAAAATGGCAGGTCGTCACGGAAACAAAGGTATTGTATCCCGTATTGTACGTCATGAAGATATGCCTTTCTTAGAAGATGGAACACCGGTTGATATTGTGTTAAACCCATTAGGGGTGCCATCTCGTATGAATATTGGTCAGATTTATGAAACTGTTCTTGGTTGGGCAGGTCTTAAATTAGGTAAGAAGTATGCAACACCAATTTTTGATGGAGCATCTATAGACCAGATTAATACTTATACAGATGAAGCTGGAATACCAAGATTTGGACATACGTACTTGCATGATGGAGGTACAGGAAAACGTTTTGATCAGCCAGCAACAGTAGGTGTTATTTATATGCTTAAGTTAGGGCATATGGTAGATGATAAAATGCATGCAAGGTCAATAGGACCATACTCATTAATTACGCAACAACCATTAGGTGGTAAAGCACAGTTTGGTGGTCAGCGTTTTGGAGAGATGGAAGTTTGGGCATTGGAAGCATATGGTGCATCTGCGACTTTAAGAGAAATTCTAACGGTTAAATCTGATGATGTTATCGGAAGAGCAAAAACCTATGAATCTATTGTTAAAGGAGAAACAATGCCAGAACCTGGTTTACCAGAATCTTTCAATGTATTAATGCATGAGCTTAAAGGATTAGGTTTAGACATTAGATTGGAAGAATAATAAGAATAGGGTCTTGAACACTATTTGTAATACAAATATTTAATTTACTATCACCCATATTGTTATGGCTAGACAAAAGGATAATAATACAATTAAAAGGTTTAATAAAATTTCTATCGGATTAGCGTCTCCAGAATCTATTCTGGCAGAATCTAAAGGAGAAGTTTTAAAACCTGAAACAATTAACTATAGAACTCATAAACCAGAAAGAGATGGACTTTTCTGTGAGCGTATATTTGGTCCTGTAAAGGATTATGAATGTGCTTGTGGTAAATACAAGAGAATTCGTTACCGCGGAATCGTTTGTGATCGTTGTGGTGTAGAGGTTACTGAGAAAAAAGTACGTAGAGATAGAGTAGGACACATTAGTTTAGTAGTTCCTGTAGCTCATATCTGGTACTTCCGTTCTTTACCTAATAAAATAGGATACCTTTTAGGGCTGCCTTCCAAGAAATTGGACATGATTATATATTATGAGCGTTATGTGGTTATACAACCAGGTATTGCTAAAGGACCTGAAGGTGAAGAAATCAATAAAATGGATTTCTTAACAGAAGAGGAATATCTAAATATTTTAGAATCTATTCCTGTAGAAAATCAATATTTAGACGATACAGACCCAAATAAGTTTATCGCTAAAATGGGCGCTGAATGTTTAATAGATATTTTAGCTAGAATAGATTTAGATCAGCTTTCGTATGATTTAAGGCATAAAGCAAATACAGAAACGTCTAAGCAACGTAAAATGGAAGCTTTAAAGAGACTACAAGTTGTAGAATCTTTAAGAGAGTCTCAAGAGAATAGAGAGAATAGACCTGAGTGGATGATTATGAAAGTAATCCCAGTTATTCCACCAGAATTAAGACCTTTAGTTCCTTTAGATGGTGGTCGTTTTGCAACGTCAGATTTAAATGATCTTTACAGAAGAGTAATTATTAGAAACAATCGTTTAAAGCGACTGGTAGAAATTAAAGCCCCTGAAGTAATTCTTAGAAATGAGAAACGTATGCTTCAAGAGTCTGTAGATTCTTTATTTGATAATACACGTAAAGCATCAGCAGTTAAGACAGAATCTAACAGACCATTAAAGTCACTTTCAGATTCATTAAAAGGTAAGCAAGGTCGTTTCCGTCAAAACTTACTAGGTAAGCGTGTAGATTATTCAGCACGTTCTGTAATTGTTGTAGGGCCAGAATTAAGATTATTCGAATGTGGTCTTCCAAAAGATATGGCAGCAGAGCTTTACAAGCCTTTCGTTATTCGTAAATTAATAGAAAGAGGTATTGTAAAAACAGTAAAATCTGCCAAGAAAATAATAGACAAAAAAGAACCAGTAGTATGGGATATATTGGAAAATGTTTTAAAAGGACATCCAGTATTATTAAACCGTGCTCCTACGTTACACCGTTTAGGTATACAAGCATTTCAGCCTAAATTAATAGAAGGAAAAGCAATACGTTTACACCCATTAGTATGTACAGCATTTAATGCCGATTTTGATGGGGATCAAATGGCGGTGCATTTACCATTAGGGCCAGAAGCTATTTTAGAGTCGCAATTATTGATGTTGGCTTCTCATAATATTTTGAACCCAGCAAACGGATCTCCAGTAACTGTACCTTCACAAGATATGGTGTTAGGTCTGTATTATATGACTAAAGAGCGTAAATCTACTCCTGAGCTTATAGTAAAAGGAGAAGGTATTACATTCTATTCTGAAGAAGAAGTAGTTATAGCTTTTAACGAAGAGCGTGTAGATTTAAATGCAGGTATAAAAGTAAGAGCTAAAAACTTTAATGCAGAAGGAGAACTTGTTTTTCAAATTATAGAGACTACAGTAGGTAGAGTATTATTTAATATGATGGTTCCAGAAGAAGCAGGATACATTAACGAAGTGTTAAATAAAAAATCTTTAAGAGATATTATTGGTGATATTTTACGTGTTACGAATGTACCTACTACTGCAGATTTCTTAGATAAAATTAAGACAATGGGGTATGAATTCGCCTTTAAAGGTGGATTGTCCTTTAGTTTAGGTGATATTATTATACCACCAGAGAAACATGATATGATTGCTGAAGCCAACGTACAAGTTAAAGGTATTATGGCGAACTATAACATGGGTCTTATTACCAATAACGAGCGTTACAATCAAGTAATTGATGTTTGGACTTCTACGAATGCTATGCTTACAGAGTTAGCAATGAAACGTATTCGTGAGGATCAACAAGGATTTAACTCGGTGTATATGATGCTTGATTCTGGTGCGAGGGGTTCTAAAGAGCAAATTCGCCAGTTAACAGGTATGCGTGGATTAATGGCGAAGCCTAAAAAATCTACAGCAGGTGGTGGAGAGATTATTGAAAACCCAATTCTTTCGAACTTTAAAGAAGGGTTATCAATTCTTGAATACTTTATCTCTACTCACGGTGCACGTAAAGGTCTTGCAGATACCGCTTTAAAAACGGCAGATGCAGGTTACTTAACACGTCGTTTAGTAGATGTTTCTCAAGATGTTATTATTAACACAGAAGATTGTGGAACATTAAGAGGTATTTTAGTAGAGCCATTAAAGAAAAACGAAGAGATAGTAGAATCTTTAGGAGAAAGAATTCTTGGTAGAGTTTCATTGCATGATGTTTACAATCCTTTAGATGAAGAGTTGTTGCTAACTGCAGGGCAGGAAATCATGGAATCTGACGTTAAGATAATTGAAGCGTCTCCAATAGATAAAATTGAAGTGCGTTCTGCATTAACATGTGAAGCCCAAAAAGGTATCTGTGGAAAATGTTATGGTAGAAACCTTTCTACTAATAAAATGGTTCAAAGAGGAGAAGCTGTAGGTGTAGTAGCAGCACAATCTATCGGAGAGCCAGGAACACAGTTAACCTTACGTACCTTCCACGTAGGTGGTATTGCAGGTAACATTTCTGAAGATAATAAATTACAAGTAAGGTTTGCAGGTATTGCAGAGATTGAAGATTTAAGAACAGTTACAAGTACAGATGATGAAGGTAATACTTCGGAAATTGTAATTTCTAGAACAACAGAAATTAAAGTTGTAGATGTTAATACAGGAATAACATTAAGTACAAACAATATTCCTTATGGGTCACAAATATTTATTAAGAACGGAGCAAAAGTAAAAGCAGAAGAACTTATTTGTCAGTGGGATCCATATAACGGTGTTATTGTTTCTGAATTCCCTGGTAAAATCGCTTATGAGAACATAGAACAAGGTGTTACATACCAAGTTGAAATAGATGAGCAAACTGGTTTCCAAGAAAAAGTAATATCAGAATCTAGGAATAAGAAGTTAATACCTACATTGTTAATTAAAAATAGTAATGATGAAGTTTTGCGTTCTTACAACCTACCAGTAGGTTCTCATATTATGGTTGATGATGGAGATAAAATTAAAGAAGGCAAAATTCTAGTTAAAATACCTCGTAAGTCTGCTAAAGCAGGTGATATTACAGGTGGTCTTCCAAGAGTTACCGAATTATTTGAAGCTCGTAACCCATCCAACCCAGCAGTAGTATCAGAGATTGATGGTGTTGTTTCTTTCGGAAAAATTAAAAGAGGTAACCGTGAGATTATTATTGAATCTAAATTAGGAGAGGTTAAAAAATACTTGGTAAAACTTTCTAATCAAATCTTAGTACAAGAGAATGATTATGTTCGTGCAGGTATGCCTTTATCAGATGGTTCTGTTACACCAGAAGATATACTTTCAATTAAAGGACCTTCAGCAGTACAGCAGTACTTAGTAAATGAGGTGCAAGAAGTATACCGTTTACAAGGTGTGAAAATTAATGATAAGCATTTTGAAGTTGTAGTTAGACAGATGATGCGTAAAGTAAGAATTCAAGATCCAGGAGATACTATTTTCTTAGAAAACCAATTAGCACACAAATCTGACTTCATTAAAGAGAATGATGAAATATATGGTAAGAAGGTAGTTGTAGAAGCAGCTGAATCTGAGAATTTAAAAGCAGGTCAAATTATTACAGCGAGAGAACTTAGAGATGAGAATTCTATCCTAAGACGTAATGATAAAGCTTTGGTAGAGGCAAGAGATGCAGTAGCAGCTACTGCAACTCCAATATTACAAGGTATTACCAGAGCATCTTTACAGACAAAATCATTTATATCTGCAGCATCTTTCCAAGAAACCACTAAAGTATTGAACGAAGCAGCAGTGGCTGGTAAGGTTGATAGCTTAGAAGGACTAAAAGAGAATGTAATTGTTGGACACAAAATACCAGCAGGTACAGGGATGAGAAGTTATGATAATATCATTGTAGGCTCTAAGGAGGAATATGATGAAATAATGGCTCGCAAAGAAGAACTAAAATTCTAAACTTTTTAAAACCCTCGGTAGATATACCGAGGGTTTTTTCTTTAAACATTTTAATGATGGATGATAAAAATCAGAATCAAAAACAAATAAATATAGAACTAGACGAAAAAATTGCAGAAGGAACTTATTCTAATCTTGCGATTATAAATCATTCAGTGTCAGAGTTTGTAGTAGATTTTATTAGTATGATGCCAGGAGCGCCTAAAGCAAAGGTAAAAAGTAGAATTGTGTTAACTCCACAGCATGCTAAGAAGTTTTTAAAAGCCCTCGCTGATAATGTGAATCGCTTTGAGAAAGCAAATGGAACAATAAAAGACTATGAGCAGCCTCCAATACCACTTAATTTTGGTCCAACAGGAGAAGCTTAAAATAAAAACCATGATTTATAAAAATCATGGTTTTTTTATACTTTGTTTCTAATTAAATTCCGAAGTAAAATGCAGTTTTACAGAAGGGTATTTTTGTTGTGTCATCTGCAATGAAAATTGAGAATCTGCTAGAAAAACTAATTGTCCTTGTTTGTCTATTGCTAAAAATTTTTGTTTTACCCTTTTAAACTCTTTAAACTCATCACTATTTTTGTTAGAAGGATCCACCCAACAAGCTTTGTATACGGGGAAATTCTCATAAGAACATTTAGCACCATATTCGTGTTCTAAACGGTATTGTATAACTTCAAATTGTAGCGCTCCAACGGTACCAACTACTTTTCTACCATTCATCTCGAGCGTAAAAAGTTGTGCTACACCTTCATCCATCAATTGATCAATACCTTTAAACAATTGCTTAGATTTCATTGGGTCTGCATTGTTAATATATCTAAAGTGTTCTGGAGAAAAACTGGGAATTCCTTTGTAGTTTAATTTTTCTCCTTCAGTAAGTGTATCACCAATTTTAAAATTACCGGTATCATGTAATCCAACAATATCACCAGGATACGATATGTCTACAATTTCCTTTTTTTCGGCAAAAAAAGCATTCGGACTAGAAAATTTCAATTTTTTACCTTGTCTAACATGCAAATAAGGTTTATTGCGTTCAAAAGTTCCAGAAACAATCTTAATAAAAGCCAAACGATCTCTATGTTTAGGGTCCATATTAGCATGTATTTTAAAAACAAATCCAGTTAACTCTTTTTCGTTAGAATTAACCAAGCGTTCTTCAGACATTTTAGGTTTAGGTGATGGGGCAATTTCAATAAAACAATCTAATAATTCACGAACACCAAAGTTGTTTAAAGCAGATCCAAAAAATACAGGTTGTTGTTTGCCTTCAAGGTATTCACTTTTGTTAAAAGGAGGGTAGACACCATTTACCAGCTCTAAATTTTCTCTTAGTTCTTTAGCAGCTTTATCGCCAATGATTTCATCTAATTGGGGATTGTTTATGTCATCAAAAGCAATAGTGTCTTCAATATTTTTTTTGCTATCTCCACTAAAAAGGTTAATGTTTTTTTCGTAGATATTATAAATGCCTTTAAAGTCATACCCCATACCAATAGGGAAACTCAAAGGAGAAACAGTTAATCCTAATTTTTGTTCAACTTCATCTAGTAAGTCAAAAGCATCTCTACCTTCTCTATCTAATTTGTTAATAAAAACAATGATAGGTATATTTCGCATTCTACATACCTCTACCAGTTTTTCGGTTTGGGCCTCTACACCTTTTGCTACATCAATAACAACAATTACGCTATCTACTGCAGTAAGGGTTCTAAATGTATCTTCAGCAAAATCCTTGTGACCAGGGGTATCTAAAATATTAATTTTTTTATCCTTATATATAAATGCTAAAACAGATGTTGCTACAGATATTCCACGCTGTCTTTCAATTTCCATGAAATCACTGGTAGCAGTTTTTTTTATTTTGTTGTTTTTTACAGCACCAGCCTCTTGTATGGCGCCACCAAATAAAAGCAGTTTTTCTGTAAGTGTAGTTTTTCCTGCATCTGGGTGAGAAATAATTCCAAATGTTCTTCTTTTAGCAATCTCGTCTTTAAAACTCATGAATAAAAATTTGCACAAAAATAAGGGAAATAAATAGGAAGATTATGTAAATATGTATAATCTTGTATCTATAGACTTTGGGTATAATCAAACTTACTTTTCAAAGGTACTATTTGTTTGAAGCCATTGTGACTACGAAATAAATATTTTTTAGTCACTCATAGTCTTTTTTAATTAGTTAATATGATTAGAAAAGATAAAAAATAGTCATTTCATCGGCTAAAATTGTCGTTCGTGGATAATTAATGATTTTAATATTAAATATTCTAGTTGGTTAATTTTTTAAATATATATTAGCCAAACTATTAAATAGAATAATCCCATATTCTTACTTATAATACATTTTCTTATTAAAAGCCATGGTAATTAGTAAATAAATTACTGATACTTATGGAAAAAATTACTTTTTTAAATTTTAAGAAAAGGACCAACCTGTTCTTTAAACTAATTTTCTTATTATGTTTGGTTGTATTTACATCATCGTTTGATAGTGTAAATACAATTTACAATTCTGATGCCGTATATATTGATTCGGATGGAGATAAAGTTCCAGACAATAAAGATATAGATGATGACAATGATGGAATCATAGATGTTGTAGAAGATAAAAATGAGGATGGGGATAACAACCATACAACAAATTCAACAGACACCGATGGTGATGGTGTTCCAGATTATTTAGATATAGATTCAGATAATGATGGTATTCTAGATAATGTAGAAGCTCAAACAAAAGGAGGTTTCCAAGCGCCATGTGGTATAGATGCAGATAGAAATGGTCTGGATGATCATTATGAAGCAACACCAGGTAGCTGTGGTGGCCTAATGCCATTAGATACCGATGGTGACGGTGTTCCAGATTATTTAGATATAGATTCAGATAATGATGGTATTCTAGATAATGTAGAAGCGCAAACAGGAGGAGATTTTCAAGCGCCATGCGGTAAGGATATGGATGGCAATGGTTTGGATGACCATTACGAAAATACTACCGGTTCAGGTGAAGGACTTACTCCAGTTGATACAGATAATGATGGACATTCAGATTTTAGAGATATAGATTCAGACAATGATGGTATTCTAGATAATGTTGAAGCACAGACAGATGGAGATTTTATAGCGCCTTGCGGAATAGATAGTGATGGTAATGGTTTGGATGATCATTATGAAGATACGCCAGGTTCAGGAGAAGGGGTTACTCCAATAAATTCTGATAGTGATTCAAATCCTAATTACAGGGACATCGATTCAGACAATGATGGACTTCCAGACAATGTAGAAGGTCAAACCACGGATGGTTATATAGCGCCAAGCGGCGAAGATGATGACAACGATGGTTTAGACAATGCATATGACAACGACGATAACACAGGTGTCATTCCAAACAATCATGATGGAGAAGACGTTCCAGATTATATTGATTTAGATAGTGATAATGATACTGTACCCGATAACAATGAAGGCAACGACTTTGATTTTGACGGTATTCCAGACCAAGTATTCACAGGCATAGATACCGATGGCGATGGCTTGGATGATGGATATGAAGGATCAGATGTAAATGATGGTTTTGATGTAAAC
>Ga0114952_1000665_pt1 | contig 34337 bp, 35 predicted proteins | sample SidtaG_2_FD_87303 | JGI IMG/M metagenome (GOLD analysis project Ga0114952, IMG submission 87303) | Marine algal microbial communities from Sidmouth, United Kingdom - Sidmouth_Asex2 metaG | ecosystem: Host-associated > Algae > Red algae > Unclassified | place: Sidmouth, United Kingdom | collected...
TGAATTACAGGCCACCAGCACCAAAAGCTAAGATTATAAAAATAGAAAAAAGCTATATTAAACCGAGTTTGATAGTGGTATGAAATAAGGGGGAAAGGTCAAAGTAGTTGTCGGTATATTTTTTTTTGAAACGTTTTGCCATTTAAATTGGTGGGCGTTGACGGGATCGAACCGCCGACATCTACCTTGTAAGGGTAGCGCTCTCCCAGCTGAGCTAAACGCCCAACTTAAATTTAAAAAAATTTCTAAAAATGTTATATCCTAAACCAGTGAAAAAAACAATCTAATCAACCTAAAAATTTCAGTAGCTTATCAGGCCGAGCTTTACCTTGTAAGGGTAGCGCTCTCCCAGCTGAGCTAAACGCCCATATTAAGAACTCTATACTTGAGATGCAGGAGTCTTTTTTAGGTTGAGAAATAATTTATTGGATTGATCATCTACTGTCAATCTAGATTATAGAATCTCTTGAAATATATGCCAGAAAGCTTAGTTTGCTACTTGCTTAACACCCTCAATACCGCCTTCAATAACATTTAATGAGCCTACAACCCTCATAAATTCTTCCGGTTTACTAAGCTCTAATGCTACTTTTAAGACCTCTTCACAACTCTTAACTGGAAAGATCTCTAATCCACTCTTAATTTCTTCAGGGATCTTTATAAGGTCTTTTGCATTCTTAAAAGGTATGCAAATTGTATCTATTCCACATTGCTTGGCAGCTAAGAGTTTCTCCTTTAGACCACCTATAGGAAGCACTCTTCCTCTCAGAGTAATCTCTCCAGTCATAGCGACACTTTGTTTAACAGCAATTCCTGTAATGATTGAAGTTAGAGCTGTTGCAATAGTAATCCCAGCACTCGGTCCATCTTTTGGAGTTGCTCCCTCAGGCACATGAATATGAATATCATTTTCTTCATACCACTTATGGTCAATTCCCAGTCTCGAGGTGATTGATCTCACATAACTAAGAGCTGCTTTTGCTGACTCCTGCATAACCTCACCAAGCTTACCTGTGACTTGTAGTTTCCCTGTTCCTGGAACAGCAATAACTTCAACATGTAATACACTCCCACCTACTGGGCTCCATGCTAATCCGTTTACTAAACCAATGATTTTTCTATCGGTTTCTACATCAGTATTATCAAATCTCACTGGCCCAAGATACTTCTCTACTGCTCTATCTGTAACATTGAACTTCTTTTCAGTAGTTATTTCTTTTTCAACTACATCGGTTGCGATTTTACGCGCAATTGTATTCATTTTTCTCTCTAGATCTCTAACTCCAGATTCTCTTGTATAACCTCTAATTACTTTCATAAATGCTGAGTCCGTAAGTGATACATCAAAATCTTTTAATCCATTTTGTGTTGCAGCTTTTTTTAACAGATAACTCTTAGCAATTTCTTGTTTTTCTAAAGGCGTATATCCTGGAAGATCAATAATCTCCATTCTATCTCTTAATGGTCCTGGTATTTTTGAAATATCATTGGCAGTCATGATGAACATAACATCTGATAGATCGTATTCTATTTCAATATAATGATCTGCAAAGTTTGAATTTTGTTCAGGATCTAGAACTTCTAACATTGCTGAACTTGGATCCCCACGAAAATCACTACTCATTTTATCGATCTCATCAAGCAAGATAACTGGGTTACTAGATTTTGCCTTCTTTAAGGCTTGAACAATCTTACCTGGCATCGCTCCAACATAAGTTCTTCTATGTCCTCTTATCTCAGCCTCATCTCTTACTCCACCAAGAGAGATTCTAACAAAATTTCTATTCATAGAATTTGCTAAAGATTTAACGATTGAAGTTTTACCAACTCCTGGAGGACCTGCTAAACAAAGAATAACTCCCTTACTATCTGCTCCTGCGAGTCTTCTAACTGATAAATATTCGATAATTCTATCTTTAACATCCCTCATTCCATAATGTTCTTCATCTAAAATTTTTCTAGCTCGACTTACATTATTATCTTCTTCAGTATTATCTAACCACGGAAGGCTAAGCATCCAATCTAAATAGTTCCTAACAACAGCAGATTCAGCAGACATTGGAGACATAGACTTTAATCTTCTAAGCTCTTTTTCTACTCTCTCTTTAGCTTCTTTTGGCATATTTTTACTAGCAAGCTTTTCTTGCATTTCATTCATATCAGATTTGCCATCATCTTTATTTCCAAGTTCTTTTTGAATGGCATTTATCTGTTCATTTAAATAATATTCTTTTTGAGATCTTTCCATCTGAGATTTTACTCTTGATCGAATTTTCTTTTCAACATTTATGATCTCAATTTCTGCTTGCATCTTTCCTAAAAGTTTTTGTAGTCTATCTTCGATCACGATACAATCAAGAATCTCTTGCTTTTCTTTTATCTTCATTGTCAGATGAGCAACGATAATATCAGCAAGTCTTGAACCATCCTCTATAGAAGAAATACTCATTAATAATTCAGGTGGAATTCTTTTATTTAATTTTACATATTTTTCAAAAACGTTTTTTACCGATCTCATCGTCGCTAATAAATCAGTCTCATTATTTGATTTATCTTCACATTTAGATACTTCTGCAGTGTAACCAGTACTAGCATTATGAAACGAGCTGATTTTTGCTCTATACTTTCCTTCAATTAAAACTTTCACAGTATTGTCGGGAAGTCTTAACATCTGAATAACATTTACAACTGTCCCTATATCATAAACATCATCTCTTTCAGGATTTAGAACTGACGCATCTTTTTGAGTGACAAGAAATAATTCATTTCCAGACTTAGCGGCTGCCTCTAGTGCTGCGATGGATTTTTCACGTCCAACGAACAGGGGAACAACCATATGTGGGAAGATTATTACATCTCTTAGTGGTAAAAGTGGGAATGAATTTGTTTTATCATCCTTGTTCATAAGCTACTCCTTAAGCAAACTCTCTTCTAAAACTCATCCATGAGTTAAAGATCATCTAGTACCTATTATTTTCTCATAAAAATGAAATCAAATTAACTAGGGAAAAAAAGGAGGGTGTATAATTACCTTCGGGTATATTTAAGATAAAGTAAGAATTTCTAAATTTAAGCTCTGTCTAAGTTTAAAAGCTTAGCTTGCACTCTCAAGATGTCCATTACCGACTGTTTTGCTTGGCTCTTTAGGCTCTTCAACTTTTCTCTCACCTTCAATTAGTTGAGGTGCTTCTAGCCCATTAATAGCGTCTTCCGTCACAATACACTTACAGACCTTGAAGTTACTTGGAATCTCATACATCACATCTAACATTGTTTGCTCAAGTATAGATCTTAACCCTCTTGCTCCAGTTTTCTTAGCAAGTGCTGTTTTTGCAACTGCTCTTAAAGCCTCAGGAGTAAACTCAAGTTCTATGTTATCAAAATCAAATAATTTTTTATATTGCTTTACTAAAGCATTCTTTGGTTCTGTTAAGATTTGAACTAATGCATCCTCATCTAACTCTGTAAGCATCGCATTTACAGGTAGTCTTCCAATAAATTCGGGGATTAAGCCAAATCTTGAAAGATCTTCAGGCTCTATACCACCTAATTGCTCAATGGCAGACTTTTTAGCATTTTTTTCAATCGAATTTAAACCAAGAGGTCTCTTTGTTTTTCTTTTCTGAATAATATCTGCCAGTCCAACAAAGGCCCCAGAACAAATAAATAAAATATTAGAAGTATCTAATTGAATAAACTCTTGTTGAGGATGCTTTCTCCCACCTTTAGGCGGAACAGAGGCAACTGACCCTTCAATTAGCTTTAGTAAGGCTTGCTGAACACCTTCTCCTGAAACATCTCTTGTAATAGATGGGTTATCAGATTTTCTGGCAATTTTATCAATCTCATCAAGATAAATAATTCCTCTACTAGCACGCTCAACGTCGTAATCACAATTTTGTAATAAGGCCACGAGGATATTTTCAACATCTTCTCCAACATAACCAGCTTCAGTTAATGAAGTCGCATCAGCAATAGTAAATGGAACATTTAAATACTTAGCTAAAGACTGAGCGATTAAAGTCTTTCCACTTCCTGTAGGTCCAGCTAATAAAATATTTGATTTTGCAAGCTCAACTCCATCAGTATTAATTTTATTAGTATTATACGAAATTCTTTTATAATGATTATGTACAGCAACAGAGATAATTTTCTTTGCTCTGGATTGACCAATAACATATTCATCAAGGTGCTTTTTTATTTCATGAGGTTTGGGCACATTATCAAAAATGTTTTTTGACACGGCCTTCACTTGGTCTTCTGTGATAATGTCGTTGCATAAATCTATGCATTCATCACATATATAGACTCCAAGTCCTGCGATTAATTTCTTCACTTCTTTTTGTGATTTCCCACAAAAACTACATTCTAAATTACTGTTTTTTAAAGCCATTAATTACCTTTTATTCTTGGTTTGTCTTTTTGCCTTTGGGAGCAATTACATTATCTATTAATCCAAAATCTCTCGCATCTTCTGCACTCATATAATTATCTCTATCACATGCTTTCTCAACATCTTCATAGGTCTTTCCAGCACTTTGATGATGAACATAAATCTTATATAATCTCTGCTTAAGATCCAAGACCTCACGGGCCTGAATTTCAATATCAGAAGCCTGACCACGAGCTCCACCTAAGGGCTGATGAATCATGATTCTACTATGAGGAAGAGCAGATCTGTGCTCTGGATGCCCAGCTGCCAAAAGTAATGACCCCATAGAGGCTGCCATTCCAACGCAATATGTATAAACTGGACAACTAATATGTTGCATTACATCATAAATTCCAAGGCCAGCATAAACACTTCCTCCTGGACTATTAATATAGAAATGAATCGGAGCTCCAGCATCAGTCTGTTCAAGAAATAACATCTGAGCGACTAATAGATTAGCCACAACATCATTTACTTCTGTTCCTAGAAAGATGATTCTATCCAGTAGCAATCTAGAGTAAATGTCGTATTGACGCTCTCCTCTAGCAGTTTGCTCAATAACAACGGGATTTGGCACATACATTTTGGTAGTCATAAATATTCCTCTTTAAACACTGATCGGATCTAAATCTCATAAGTTAAATGGAAAAATAGATTTTTTAATTATGAATTATAGGTAGTAATAAGTGGTCATAACTGACAAGTACTGTCACCAAATATTGCGTATGTATTTTTTACTAATATAGAGTAAAAATTATCTGAGCAACTTGGCTCATAGTTTTCTAAGAATTAGAGTGTCATCAATGGAAATGACAGCCCCAACAAATATTTTTAGCTTTAAGAGAAAACAAGAAGAAAGAAGTGATCGAATTCTTGATTATAAGGCTATTCTTCAAAGATTTTCGCTTACTGAGTTAAGCAATGAGATCGATCATTTAGTTGGTCATCTAAAAAGAAAAAGTTGTAATGATGTTTATGTCTATATGAGTAAAGTTGCTATTGAAGAAATAGAGTCACGCTATAGCGATATGAATGAATCTACTTCTCCAGAGATCCAAGAAATTCTTATACAAGCTAAAAGAGCAATTGAGAGTTTCAGCTTAGCTTAAGTTCTGTTAAATACCTTGCAAACTCATCATTGTTCTTCTTCAGATTTATTTCTAGCTTAGACAATTGCTTTACCCAGCTTGAGATTTCAATTGCTGTAGTGCTATTTTTTATTTTCTTTAAACTCAACTCGTAATTAGTAAGCCTAGCCTTATGTTTAAGATATTGCTCATCAGCGACTTTATATAAAGATGACTTTAAAAAATTTACTATTTTAAAGATATCACTGACTCTATTTTTTTGGAATATTTCATGGATTTCATCATAAAACTCGCTTATTTGTTTTTTCTCAAAGTAATCAAGAAACCTAAACACCTTAGTCTCTAATGCTTGATCAAATTTTATCAAGTCATCTTCAGAAATCTGATCTAGAGACGTATAGTAATTCTTTAATTGTTCTAAGAACTGATGAATCTCAGCTATTGAATCAAATGATAAAGTATCAAGATACTTTTTTAAATCAAAGGAGAACTTACTATTTAATAATCCTTCCAAGAAATGGTGAATTTTTCCAGATTCCCAAAACTTGAAATCTTCAACCTCCAAGTAATCAAGAGAATCTAACTTTTTCAACTTAGTAGTCTTTCTTAAGGATTTGAAATGCAAAATGATATCTATAGATAATTTATCTGCCCAAAGTACAAATTCGCTAATGTCTAGATTTTTAATTTTCTCAACGTTATAGACCCAATAACTATCTTGGCCTGCAAAGAGATCAATGGTTGATATTTTATTTTCAAGTTCAGAGACACTTAACTCATCTCCCCAAAGAACCTTAAGCTCGCTTTTGTTTTTTATTTTTTTTTTAATTAAAAGGGTATAAAAGTCGTTTGGGCTTGCAAGAAGTTTTACACCTTTAGTAAAATTATTCTTATCTAGATGGGCTAAGCTATCAGTTGGATTTAACTTAAAATACATAATTAATAGATTGTTTGAAAGTAATTGCTGCTTTCTTGGCCTCTGCAGAAATAACTTTATTTAAAATACCATAGTTCTGCGTAGAATTAATGACAAAGTCATCATCATAGATTTCTCTATTAACATTTACACTGATAGGGATCGTTTGCTTTAATACAATTGAGGGGTGAGACTCTAATAAACTAGGATGCATTTTTGATCTTAACTTAGAAATCAAACTTTCTGAATCTGCTGACCTCCTCACTAGGAATAAATCAACCTTTAGTCTAATTATATTAGTAATAGGTAATAAGTTGTCGTTACCCTCCCCTCTATTGGGAGCAAGGTCTTTAATTTTGGCAGCTAAACCACCTCGAATGACTGTACCACTTTCTGAAGGGGCACTTCTTACAACCCCAACTAAATAAGCATCATTAGTCTTACTATTTGGACTCTTAACCTCAAGGTCTGGGATAGAGTATAGCTCCTGAGTGAATGAATTCGTAAACCTCGAACTAATGTCAGGTAATGTAGATTTATTGAAAAACATCGGCACTGAAATACTATGAATACCATACTTTTTAAAATTACTTTCATTTTTAACGACTTTATAGCCCGAGCAAGAAATTGATAGTAGAAAAACAAAGACAATGGATGAAAATTTAATCAACATAGGGCATGTTAAAGAAAATTGGACAAATACTCAACCAAAGTTATGGTAAAACTCATCCACCGCGAAAGTTTAATAAAAAAGTAGATTCAAAGAAATCTTCAAAAGGGAGTGCCCAACAAGGTAACTTCATGGATTTATTATTAAACTGGGATAAAATTGCAGGAGAAAAACTAAGAGAAGTAACCCTCCCTCAGAGGATTCGAAATAAAGTCCTAACTATTGTAGTGAGTCATCCTTTATATGCACAGCATCTAAGTTTAATTGAGCTAGATATAATAAACAAAATAGAGACTACTTTTCCAAAGTTTAAAGGAACAATAACCAATCTTAAGTTTTATTACTCAGAGGTTGCCTTTATGGAGTCTGAACAAAAATTTCAACAGTCACTAAAGTATTCTGGTCATAAGAAAGTTGAATATCAATTCAATAAAAATGACCCCCAACTCAAAGAAAAAATCTGTAAAGCAAAAGAGATTTTTGCTGAATTAGATGATGATATCCAAGAGATCATGCTCTCTATTTATTTACAATCTTAAAAAGATATTCTGATCCAACTTTTTCAGTCTTATCAATACTTAAGTTATATTTATCATCAATAGTCATAAGTCTATTAAAAGACATAAAGATATTGCAATCTTGTCTAGATCTTTCTGAAACTACTTGCCATATATCTTCCAGGTCAAATCCATTCATAAAGTGGCAGTCTCTTTTGCGTTGATCACTTGGATGTCTTCCAGTAGTTATTTGAAAAAATGGTGGGTTTAAGATAATTAAATCAAACTTTTCTAAACTTGTCTGAGAGAAGACATTTCCATGATTAATAACTAGTGTTGTACCTACCTGCAAACTGGCAATATTTTTTTCAAGATACGATATAAATCCAATCTCTTTTTCAATAAACTCAAATTTATTAACAGGTATTTTTGATTCTTTTAAAAATTCTATTCCAACAACACCTTGTCCTGCGAACAAATCTACTCCAGAGGCAACTCTGTCAAGATCAATATTCGAAGCAGCAAATTGGGCTAAATGAATTGAAAGTTCTGAAAATTTATAGAACTCGGGGCTATAGAACATTTTATAAAAAACTCAAATATTGAGAGTTCAAGTCCCCCATTTTCATTAATTTATAAATAGCATAGTTTTTCAAAGCGTTTGAATTGCTTTTTTTTAATTCTTGAATATAAAACTCTCTCTTTTTATTGAAGCAACTCGCATCTAATAACTTTTCTCCCTTGATCGAAATACCGATTAACTTATTGGATTCACAAATATTATAGAAATGGATTTTTTTATTACCTGCAATAAGTTTCTCCTTCAATTTCAAGATATCTTCGTAGATTACTTTTTTATGCTTGTAGGGAAAAGCCTGCGACAAAACAGGAATTAAGTTTAATATATCTTCAGAGCTATGAAAAAAATCAAAGTATCTATTCATATATTCAAAATATTTTCTTTCTCCTTGCTCATTATATAAATCGACACTCCAAACATTGGCATGAGGATAACCATAGACCACATCCTTATATAATTTAAGAGTTTTTTTAATTCGTGATACTTCAGCCAAGATAAAACTTTCTAACTTACTACCCTTTGAATTATAGTCAAAGAAACTTAAGTATTTCATGAAACTAAGATACGCTTTAAAATCGCTCTTTTTTAGCTGACTTAACGATTCTATGAAGGAATTATTTAACACTTCGTTTAAATGATAGGAATTTGAAGTTAATACTTTTTCAAGAAATGGTATCTCAATAGTCTTTTTTATAAATTTTCGAACATTATCCATCCTATTGTTTCTTTGATGAATATAAATAATCAGCAAGTCTTTATAAATTGAAGGAGTAATTTGTCTAGTTTGTTCTATGCTAGATCTGTAATCAAAAATTGATATTTTTTTAGGCTTTTGCTGGTTAAAGATTTTTAAGAAATTTTCATCGTCCTTGTTTTTTTGCTCAAGAAGTGGAACCGTTTTTCCACATAATTTTACGCTTTTTTTTTAAGCTTTAAACTTGCCTGCCTTGGATCTAAAAAACTCCCAAGATAAGTTAACTCAACATCAAGTAAATCTTCACAATCCAGCTTTTCTCCAACTTGAGAACTCTGTAATTTAAACCCAGAGATCGAAAAAAGTGGAACAAACTTCATATTGGAAAATTCTAGAGTTTCTTCACTTCTTCTTTGTAAGTCAACAACCTCATCCCTGTCTAGCTCCTGAGCATAGGCAGTTGAGAAAACATCTACGACCTGAATTCCATAGTACATGACAAGCATAAGAAGGATTAAAGCTATCACCAGGAGAGCTCTGACAAAAATGATACGACTCCAAAACGGATACTCAGTCACAATACTCTTATCTAGGTTAGTTTTTATATTCTTATACTCTCTATTAGATTGTACTGTAGAAACCTTAGACTCCTTAACTTCTTCTTTATGAATATCCTTGTTTAACTTTTCAATGATTAGTTTTTTTTCTTCCTTTAAAGAATCTTTCTTTTTCTCAAGTACTTCAACATCAATTAAAGGGTTTTCATTTAATGGACTTTCAAAATCTAAATTGATTTCACCGTCATCTCTTTTATTTTCTGACTTATCTAGCAATTGATCTATGTTTACAATCTCTGTTGTGTCATCTTCCTTAAAGTCATCTTTTCTTCTCTCAATCGTAGCATCTAGAGCATTACTTCGTAACTGATCCTCTCTAAGTCTTTGCTCACTTAAAGCCTCACTTACCGGATTAAATCCTAGAATTTCTTCTCCAAAAATATATCTTGAAACGTATTCTTTTTCTTTTATTTTAAACCAATACCCATTTCCAGAACAAACTTCATCATCCTCATCAAGGGAATTACTTTTTAATAACTCGATTAGTTTTTCTTTTTGAATTGGACCAAGAAGATGGTTGTTTCTTGTTCGAATCATCCATTTTACTTCATTAGTCATTTAACTGCCTTACCTTGCTAAAAATCCAAAGATAGAAGCAAGATCCTCATCAGAAACTTTAAGACCCCCGCCCACAGTTACGCTTCTAGAATCATTTAAAGTATTTTCTAAGGTTGCTCTGCCATATAAAATATTCCAAAGCCTCATATCACCTGTAAAGCGCAAATTGGCTCCATCATCATTTCCAAAATCATAAACATCAGCACTCATTTTCAGGCCTACTTTATTCACATAAAGATCAACTCCTACTCCACCTGTTGATTCAATTAAGCCTCCTCTAACACCCCAATTCTGAAACACTCGTCCAATTTGAGCATTAAACTTAAGTGCATCAATATCTTCTTCTTCTTCGTCAACTACAGTTGTGACACCGTTTGTAACTGACGTGGTTCTTTTTTTGGTCGAAGTTCTTGGTCCAAAGTCACTCATGACAACACCAAGTTTATAAAATCTCTCTGGAGTTGGATAAAGATCAACATTTAACTCTGTTTTAGAACCATGCTCTGTATTGTATCCTGAATACATTTCGATATCTGATTCAACAGAATTAATCCTACTCACTAATTTATTCACATTAGAAATTGTATCTGTGACTTGTTCTTCTGTTTCTTTATCAGTTAAAAACTTTCCAACAACTCCTTGACCACTGTTAATGCTTGCCATAATTTGCTTAGCACTTTCAGATGCATCTTTAAAATTGTCGATCACAACAGTTAACTCATCCATCTTGTTAATAATTGAGTTCGGATTTCTTGGATCAAACTGTCTACTCATTCCTTTAGTCATCGTATCAAGATTTCTCATAACATTTGTAATGGCTTGTTGATTATCGTTTGTGATTGCAGCTACTGCATTAACTGTTTTTCTTAAATCTAAAACAATATCTCTCATAGCATTATCAGTTTGGTCGTTCTCGATAGCCTCTTTCATTTTTCCAATGATACCTTCAAGATCTTTCATACTTGCCCCAGCTGAAGCTGTAACTTGGTCTAAGCCACCACCTTCATCAACGGCTAACTCCGCTCCATCTGGTAGTCTATCTTGGTTTGGATCTCCTAAAAAGAGATCTATATACCTATCTCCTAAAAAACCAATTGATTTAATTTTTACCTTTGAATCATTAGTCACTTTTAGTCTTTTCTGAATTTTAAATTTTATTAACGCCTTGTCACCAACTAGTTCAATGCTTTCAATAAACCCACCTTCAATACCTGCAACTCGCACTAAACTTTTCGCAAATAACCCTTCAGCATCATTTACTACTGCTTTGTAAGTCATTGATGAACCAAAGAATGCATTCTTTGCAGTAACCATCGTTACCATGTAAGCACAACATACAAGTGCTAGAATACTGAATAAACCAACTTTAAATGCCTTCAACAATCTCTCCTAAAATTCATTTAAGTTATAGTAATTATAATAACATAACTTAATGTGTCGTTAGGTCCAAGAACATTCTTATCGTCTTATGTTTTGTATTCTTGAACTCTTTAGTAGGAGAAAATTCAATAATTTCTCCTCTTTCCAAAAAAGCTATATAGTCAGAAATCTTCAAAGTCGCTTGAATATCGTGAGAAATAATAACCGAAGTTAGACCTTTCGTATTTTCTGTTCTTCCTGTTGTTATGATTAAGTCATTGACCATTTTAGTAGTGATTGGATCAAGTCCTGTCGTAGGCTCATCGTATAATAAAATATCTGGTTCAAGAGCAAGGGCCCTAGCCAGACCAACTCTTTTTCTCATTCCACCCGAAAGCTCTGCTGGCAATCGATCCAAACTCTGCTCGTCAAGCCCAACTGAGCTCATTAAATTAATTACTTTTTCTTTTATTTGCGCTTCGGGTAACTTAGTAAATTCTTTTAAAGGAAATGCAATATTGTCATAGGTAGATAACGAATCAAACAATGCAGCATATTGAAAAAGCATCCCAAATTGCTTCCTAAAATTTCTTAACTCATCATCTGATAGTTCACTAACATTTTTATCTAATACAAATAACTTTCCCTTGGTGGGCTTTTGCAAGCCTAGGAAGTGTTTCATTAAAGTTGATTTACCGGCTCCTGAATAACCAAGAATCGTAGTGATTTTTCCTTTAGGAATTTCAATGGATAGATTCTTTAAAACTGTATGATCACCAAATTTTTTTGTAATATTTTGACAGCTAATCGCACTCTCCATTTAGACTCCTACCTCGTATAAGATTGGTACTAAAAGGTTTGTAAGAAAATAATCAATAATTAAAATTATAATCATTCCCCATACGACTGCTGCATTGGTTCCTTTACCTACTCCTTCAGCTCCACCTTGGACTTTAAAACCATGGTATGTGCCAATCATTCCCACTAAGAATCCAAATACGGCGGCTTTAATAATGCCTTCCCATAAAACGTTAGGAACAACAAATGCTTGAAGTTTTGAATAGTATTTAGCTTCCTCGATCCCTAAAACTTTAACTCCAACCAACCATGAACCGATATTAGCTACGAATAAAAAAACCAAATTTAAAAGCGGGAGAGCAATCATTGTTGCCCAAACTCTTGGAACACCTAAGTATTGCCTACTACTTATTCCCATAACTTCAAGAGCATCAATTTGCTCAGTCACTTTCATTGTCCCAATCTGAGCAGCCATAGCAGCTCCACATCTTCCCGCAACAATTATTGCAGAAAAAACCGGTGCTAACTCTTTAGCGATCGTTAAGACAACAATAGGTCCAACTAAGGTATAGGCACCCATAACTTTCATTCCTATATAGGTCTGGTAAGTAATAACCATCCCAGAGAAAATTGATGTTAAGGCGACAATAAATAAACTTTTATTTCCGATAAAATATAATTGATCTATGAAAAGCTTGAGTCTAAATGGCCTCTTAAAAGTCCAATAGAAAATATCAAAAAAATGGAGTGCAAAATCTCCTGCACCTTCAATTTTTTCAACTGTTGACTCATAGAGATATTCGAAAAATTTCATAAATGGAGACAGTACCGCTTGCATAGTCATTATTCTAATAGATAATTTCTTGGGAGGCGACTAGAAAGCATACAAAAAACTTCATAAGGATGAGTTTTTAAGTGTTTACTTAATTTGTTTATCTTTTGAGTTTCTTCATTCCAAATTAGAACACTCTTGTTTTTTAAATCTAGACTTGGATCCCCTTCAATAAATAAAGCACTCATGTCCATATTTACCCGACCAAAAAACTGTGCTTTGTGCTCATTAATATTTATTTCATGGCCTCTGTAGGCCGTAGAGATTCCATCGCCATAACCCAGCGGGATGAGATGCATTGAACCAACTTTATTTAAAACAGTATTTCCATAGCCATAGCTCATTTTTTCTTTCACTGCTCTACTTTTGATAATCTTAGTTTCCAAATCTGATATTACCTTCAAAGGCATCAGTTCTTGGGCATTAAAACTAGACTGGGCACCATATAATAAAAGTCCTGGTCTAAAGTGAGTTGTGTCTACATCTACTAAAGCATTTTCTATTGAACCACTATTATCAATCGAAGATTCAACAATCTCTATCCCTGCTATTTTAAATTCTGATTTAATTTCTTTAAAAATTACTGATTGCTTTTTTTGAAAACTATCAGCAAGGTAAGAGCTAGAATAGTGAGTTATTAAGTGATCTATTTTAGGTCTATCATGTTTCTTTAATAGATTAATAACTCTACCTATTTCAGAAACATTGATACCAAGTCTATTCATTCCAGAATTAAACTTTAAAAACAAAGATGTATTTTTTGAGTATTCACTTGAGAGGAAAAACTCAAGGTCTAATAAATCACTTATAACTGGTATTAAATTCTCATCATAAGTACTTAACGAATTTTCTAAATCACCAATTTCAGAAAAAATAATTAATGGATAGGTGGATTTATCAAGTTGTTTTTTTAAAAATAGAGCCTCTCCCAAAGAAGCTAGGCCTATATAATCAATTGCATCTGAATGATCTGTTAGGAATTCAACCACTCCTTTAATTCCATGACCATAGGCATCTGCTTTTAACATCAAAATCAGTTTTTGATGTTGAGCTTTTTTAGAGATCAGTTCTAGATTATGATCTAGCCGACTTTTATAAATCTTGAGACGAGAATGTATTCTCATGAATTCTTGCTACTTCTGTTTTCGTTCCTTCTCCAAATAAAATCTTACTCAGATAGAAAGATGAACTTCTAGGAACTAAGTTAACTTTTGGGTAAACATATCTTGGCATAACCACTGATGTATCTGAAAAATAATTCCAATACTCAACTGATTCAACAACTTTTTTCAAGACATTAAATTCTAATTCAATTTTTTGAGCAGGAACCAAGACTAAGATTTGAGCAGAGCCAAAAGTTGTAATTTTACATTCTGACCCAACATCCTGACTAATCTTAATGAGGAAATCACTAAAGAAACCTCTCCAATTAAATTTTAAGTGTCTGTTTTTTGAAACAAATCGATTAAATGCAAGCAAGTCAATATTGAAAAATTTATAACCAAACTCTTCGCTATCAGATTCATCCATAATACTTAAAGCATCCCAGATAGTTATAAACTCAGAACTCTCTACATTTTCGACATCTTGTATTAAGACCCCTCTATAAATAGAGCTTAATAAGCTCTCAAATAGATTCCAATTATTTTTACTTTCAACCAAGCTGTTAAACTTACTTTCTTCAAAGCAAATAAAACATATAATCTCAGGGTGACTTGAAATCCCTTCAATCCTTAAAGCAAGGGTAGTTACACCCATCTCATTAAATGCAATTTGATAAACTTGTTCTTGAGCAATGGGACTAATCCCATTAGTAGCAACATCACCAAGCTCTATCATAGGTAAGTCTTTAAATTTTAATGCATCTAATTCAACGGTCGTAAGACTAGTCTTAGATGGAGAGAGTGTATAATAAGTATAAGACTTAACATCTGACCAAGATTCCAAGACCTTCGATAGTTCAATAATAAAGTTATCTTTATCATAAATATTTTTATTTTTAAGATCGATCACAATTTCTGATATATTTTCAAATTGAGATATTTTTTGATTTACTTGAGAAATAGTTGCTTCATTTTTTTGTAAAACATTAATGGACTTCTCAAATCTTTCTTTGATTAAGTTTAACTCTCTAACTCTTGAGCGCTTGAGGTTTAAAGATCGAACATTATGTTTCGTCCAATTTAATATTGATTGTAAACTAAGAGTGAAATCATTATCCATTCTTACGATTTGATAAATAAATGATCCTGATGAACTTAATTCATGGGAACCAGAAATACTTTCTCCGGCTCGTGTACAAACAACTACTAGTGTCGATCGATTTAAAATTTTAGGATGTGCACCTAAAATTAAATAACATTCTTTAAAAGTATTTAAATCTATAAAAATTAAGTCGACTTTTCTATCGTTTATACTCTCAATAATTTTGGGAAGTTTTGTAAGTGTAGGAACAATGACATTGAAATCTCTGAGCTCTTTTGAAACTTGAGCAGAAAATCCCAAGTCCTTAGAAAATATAGCAATCTCATAATCATTTCGATGGATAGTATTCATAATGAACCTTATATGTTGGAGCTTCATGCTCCCATCAACTTAAATTCTACCACTCCATGAATTTAATTGACAAGTTGTGACAATTTTTCATAAACAGATGTTACTATGAAAACTTTACCTCCAATTGCGAGCCTTAAAGAGGTCTTTTTTAACAAAGACGGCAAATATGACCTGACTCAAAGCATTGATTGGGTTCATGATCTCCTTGTTGAACTAAATGAAAACTCTGAATACTCTGAGGAAAAACTATCGCAGCTTAGTTCTCTAGATATCAGCTTAGAGCTAGAAAGATTTTTTGATCCTAAATTAGAACAAACTCTCTTAGTAAAAAGTAAAATTAAAAGTTCTTATTGTACAAGATGTGTAAAAAGTCTTGCCCCCCTTCAGAGACAATTAGACTTTGAATTTAAGGGAGCTTTTATTCATGAAAGCTTTCAAGATGATGAGGCCTATAAAGAACTTACTGAGACTTATTTAAAAGATGATGTCTATGAGATTTATTATGAAGATAGAGGAAAGTTTGATTTCAAATCGATGATTCATGAACAAATTTTTCTTAATTATGATTTTTTTCCAAAAGTTGAAGAGGAAGAACAAAGAGATAGCTAGAGCGTTTTATAGCTCTAGCTTTAGAGTTTATAGAAATTGATACCTTCGTTAAAATCAATTTTTCATTTGATTTATAAATTTCATAAGTAAGCTCTTTTCCCCCCTAGTAGAAAGTTTTTAGTTTTTGCATCCATTAAAAAATTTTGGTAATTGATTATTGATGAAGATCATTTGCACCTTTGGAGATTATGAAGTCAGGACTTGGCGTCCTGAACAAGACTCTTTAAAGTTTTTTAATTTAATCAAAGATCAAGGTTTTCAAAAATTTCAAACAGGTCAATCAATTCTATCGCTAAATGAATGTCGCAAAAGTTTAACGAAAGTTAAAAATCGTTTTTTTTAGATGGACTCGGAGTTTATGGTGTATTTTTAAAGCAGACCAATGAACTGATTGGAACGGCTGGACTATACGATATAGAAAATACTCAAATGATTGAAATTTCTCTTCGGCTCGCAGGCAAGTTCCAAAATCGTGGAATAGGAACCTCTCTTGCCAAGGCAATTACATTATATGGCACAAATAAACTGAAAATTAGTAAAATTCATGCAGTTATACATCCTGAAAACGGCATAAGCTTAAAAGTATTTAGAAATCTTGGTTATCAAGATAAAGAAGATATCATGTATCATGGCAAGAAAATGAAGTTACTTTTTTATCAATACTATAGTGATGCTTAATCACTTAAATTGAAATCCATGACTTCTCTTAAAACCTCAAAAAATGTAAGCACCTATCCGACATTCTGTTCTTATCATGACCCAATCAGTCAAAAGTACCTACTTAACTAACGCTTATTGACAAAAAGCCCTAAAATTCTGTAATGTAGCGAGACTATAATATTCTAAATGGAGGTAACTGGTGGCAGTTCCTAAGAAAAAAACAAGTGTTCAAAGAAAAGGTCTAAGAAGAGCAGGCCAACATCATAAAATGTATAGAAAACATACTTCTAAATGTGGTAACTGCGGTGCCATGAATCTTCCTCATTGTGCTTGTCCAAGTTGTGGAACATACAAAGGTAGAGAAGTTTTTACGATCAAAGAAAGAAATAACGAAGAAGAGTCTGAAGAGTAACTAATTACTTTAAGGGATAAAAATGCACACTTCTAAGATATTAGGAACTGGTCATTTTGTTCCCGATCAAATCTATACAAATCTATACATGACAACTCTGTTTGAAACTAGTGATCAATGGATCACTGAGAGAACAGGTATAAAAGAGCGAAGGATTGCAGATCCCAAAAAAGATGAGTTCCCATCGACAATGGCAGCTCATGCATCTCAGATTGCATTAAAAAATGCAGGCCTTGATAAAAATGAAGTTGATATGATTATATTCTCATCAACTATGTCTGATTATAGTTTTCCAAATTCAGCAACTTTACTACAAGACTTACTAGGCATTGAAAATAAATGTGCTTGTATAGATTTAAACGCAGCTTGTACTGGATGGATCTACGGCTTAGTGATGGCCAACTCCTTAATTGAAACTGGTGTTTATAAAAATATATTAATTGTCGGTTCTGAAACAACGAGTAGTTATAATAATTGGAAGGATCGATCAAAGAGTGTTCTATTTGGTGATGGTTGTGGTGCCATCGTTTTATCTAGATCAGATAATGAAAACTCTAAAATCCACCATTCTATTTTATCCTCTGACTCCAGTAAGAAGGACGACCTAATCAAAAAAACAGGAATGGCACGAAGTCCATTTTTTATAGACTCTGAAAGTCCTGACATTGTTGAAATGAACGGAGCGAGTGTCTTTAAAGCGGCCGTAAAAACAATGGCTTCTCAATGCGCTTCAATTTTAAGCAAAGCAGAACTTTCAAAAGATCAAATAGATCTCTTTATCCCTCACCAAGCAAATATGAGAATCATTGAAGCTGTTGCCAATAGATTTGAATTTCCAAAAGATAAAGTTTTTATCAATGTTGATAAATATGCCAATACTTCATCTGCCTCTATCCCTATCGCACTGAGTGAAGCTGTTGATGCTGGGAGACTTAAAAGAGGCGATAAGCTTTTGCTGACTGCCTTTGGGTCAGGCCTAACTTCTGGAACTATTTTACTAACTTATTAAATGAAAAAAAAAATAGCCCTTTCATTCCCTGGTCAAGGATCTCAATATATTGGAATGGGTAGCCAATTATTAAATTCAAAGCACAGTGACTTAGTAAAAGAAAAGTTTTTACGGGCCAATAGAATTCTTGGTTATGATACTATTGATCTTTGCCAAAATGGGCCTGAAGAAAAGTTAAAGCAAACTCAATTTACTCAACCAATGATTTTTCTCATTAGTTCAATCTGTTGCGATATTATAAAAAAACAAACAAGTGATATCCAATTATGTTTAGGCCACTCAATTGGTGAATATGCTGCTTTATATGCATGTGAATCTATAACTTTCGATCAGGGAATAGACTTAACTTTTAAAAGAGGTTTGGCCATGAGCAAAGCAACTCCTAGTGGAGTTGGAGCCATGCATGCAATCATGAGAGTTCCAAAAGAAATCATTGAAGAAATATGCGTGAGTGTAAGTAATGAAAGAGCTCAAGTAGTCCCAGCAAACTTTAATACTCCTGGTCAGATAGTGATCTCCGGTCATGTACAGGCTTGTGATGAATTCTTAAAAAAGTTAGAAAGTGATTTTACAGATACTCCTTATAGAGCAATTGAGTTAAAAGTCTCTGCTGCTTTTCACTCACCTTTGATGAAAAAAGCTGAGCAGGCCATGGCAAAACATTTGGAAGAAACTCTTATAAACCCTCCCAAGTTTTCTTATATCGCCAATGTTGATGCCAAGACTTATGATCAAACTTCTTCTTCAGAGAAAATAAAGCAAAATCTGATTAAACAAATTTCATCATCAGTTCTTTGGACTCAAAGCGTTGAAGTTATTCCAGAGGATTATCTAATTATCGATATGGGGCCTGGGAAAGTCACTTCTGGATTGATTAGAAAAACCAATAAAAACCTCAAAATAATATCTTTTGAAAAGGATCAACTCCACGAAAGTGATCTTGACACTTTCGTGTAATTCCATGAAATTTATAACCTAACGCTACTACATATAGAGGTATACAATGGAGATTCAAAGTAAAATCATAGGCTTAGTAAGTTCTGCGACTAAAGTTGATCAAGATAAAATTAAACTCACCACAAGTTTCGTAGATGATTTAAACCTTGATTCTCTTGATATGGTTGAATTGATGATGAAAATGGAAGATGAGTTTGGAATTGAAATTCCAGAAACTGATACTGAAAAACTTAAAACAGTTCAAGATGTTATTGGATATCTAAAAGAGAAGGATGTTAACTAATAAAAAAAGAGTTGTTATCACTGGACTATCTGGAATATGTGGTCTTGGTCATAATAAATCTGATATTTGGAAAAACGCACTTAGCGGAACCTCATGCATCAAAAAACTTGATGATCGCTTTGTAGACGATATTAATTTCGACTACCCAATCAATATAGCTTCTTATGTTGATAATTTTAAAATTGACGACGAAATTCTTTCCCCCAAAGAGCAAGATCGATTTGATACCTTCATTCACTATGCTCTTCACAGTGCTCACCATGCATTAATAGATTCTAATTTAAAAATTGGTGAAGATGTCCTACCTCATAAAGTTGGATGTATCTTAGGTGTAGGTATGGGTGGCTTTCCGTTAACAGAGAGCACCTATCGAAAATTTTTACAACAAAGTAGAGCAAGAACTAGTCCATTTTTTATTCCATCAATTATACCAAATATGGCCAGTGGGCTAGTCTCAATTAAGTTAGGTCTACAAGGTTCTAACTTTAGTATCTCTAGTGCTTGTGCTTCCAGTGGTCACGCCATTGAAATGGGAGTAAGGCAGATTCAAACAGGTATCCAAGATGCAGTTTTAGTTGGAGGAGCAGAGGCAGTCTTAACAAAATTAACTATTGCTGGATTTAACTCGATGAAGGCTTTATCTAAAAGAGACGTTCCTGCTCAAAAAGCATCTTGTCCTTTTAGTGCAGATAGAGACGGTTTCGTTATTGGAGAAGGTGCTGCCATATTAGTCATAGAGAGTTTGGACTCTGCTAGAAAAAGAAAAGCAAATATATTAGCTGAGATTGTTGGATGTGGCTCTAGTGCTGATGCTCATCATATTACCTCCCCACATCCAGAGGGAAAAGGTGCAATTTTAGCCATGAAGCAGGCATTAGAAGAATCACAAATAAGCTTTAATAGTGTTGATTATATTAATGCCCATGGAACATCGACTCCTCTTGGAGATATTTCTGAAACCAATGCTATAAAAAGTGTTTTTAAAGACCATGCCTATAAATTAAATGTTAGTTCAACTAAATCAATGACTGGTCATCTTCTGGGGAGCGCAGCTGCTTTAGAGAGTTTTTTCTGTGTACAAAGTTTAGTTCATCAAGAAATTGCACCCACCATTAACTTAGAACAGGCTGACCCTGAATGTGACCTTAATTACACTGCTAATGTATCAGTAAAAAAAGAAATAAATTTCGCATTAAATAATTCATTTGGTTTTGGTGGAACGAATTCATCAATTATTTTTAAAAGATTTCAAGGAGATTAGAATGTTTTTAGAAAAAACTGATCCTGACATTTATGATTTAATTAAAAAAGAAGAGAAGAGACAATTTGATGGAATTGAACTCATTGCTTCAGAAAATTATTGTTCAAGAGCAGTAATGCAAGCTCAAGGCTCTGTCTTAACCAATAAATACGCCGAAGGTTATCCAGGGAAAAGATATTATGATGGTTGTGAATTTGTTGATCAAATTGAAACTCTTGCAATAGAGAGGTTAAAAAAACTATTTAATGCAAGCTATGCAAACGTTCAACCTCACTCTGGGTCTCAGGCAAATATGGCTTCCTATTTTGCCATGCTTGAGCACGGTGACACTATTATGGGCATGGACTTGGCTCAAGGTGGCCATCTAACTCATGGAAGTCCAGTGAATTTTTCTGGTAAACTTTTTAAAACATGTTTTTATGGAGTTGATTCAGAGTCTGAAATATTAGATTATAATCATGTTGAAGAAGTTGCTAAAAAAAATAAACCAAAAGTTATCGTGGCAGGAGCTTCAGCTTATCCTCGAATTATTGATTTTAAAAAATTTAAAGAAATTGCTGACTCTGTTGGAGCTTACCTTCTTGTTGATATGGCCCATATTGCTGGATTGATTGCTGGCGGGGTTCACCCTAGTCCTGTAGGATTAGCAGATATTATTACTTCAACAACTCACAAAACTCTCAGAGGTCCACGAGGCGGGTTAATTCTAATGACTGAAGAGTTTGAAAAGAAAATAAATTTTAATATTTTCCCAGGAATTCAAGGCGGTCCACTTGAACATGTAATTGCTGGTAAAGCTGTTGCTTTCAAGGAGGCCCTAGACCCAAGCTTTAAATCCTATCAAGAACAAGTTGTAAAAAATGCTAAAGCACTCGCCCAAGAATTAATGGAACAAGGCATAGATATTGTTTCTAAAGGTACAGATAATCATCTAATGACGATCAAGACTGACTCGGTTGGTCTCTCTGGTAAAGATGGTTCTATTGCCTTAGATCGTGTAGGTATCACGTGTAATAAAAATATGATTCCTGGTGATACTAGAAGTCCCTTTGTTACTTCAGGAATTAGAATTGGAACACCAGCAATTACAACGAGATCAATGAAGGACAGTGAAATGAAATTGATTGCAGGTCTTATCGTTAAAACGTTAAAAAACCATGACAAAGAATCAGTTCTCAGTGATATTAAAAACCAAGTAATTGAACTATGTAAGGAGTTTCCTATTTATGAAAATTAGTATTATTTTACTATTCTTATTTGCATGTAATTCAACACCGAATCAAGAAGTGATTAAAGAAGCCCCTCAAATTAATGATGCTGACACTTGTGTGTGTATGGAAATGTATGCTCCTGTTTGTTATAAAGGAAAAAATTATTCCAACAGTTGTTTTGCTGCATGTGAAGGAGCAAAAGAAGGAGACTTCACTCAAGGGGAATGTCCATAAATGAATTGTCCTTTTTGTCTTTATAAAGATTCAAAAGTACTAGATTCCAGACTCAACAAGTCTGGAGCATCTATTAGACGAAGAAGAGTCTGTCATAGTTGTGAACGACGCTTTACAACCTATGAAACAATTGAATTAACCATGCCAAAGATTTTTAAAAAAGATGGCAGAAGAGAAGATTATAATAGAGATAAAATCTTGGGAGGTCTTGAAAAAGCATGCCAGAAGTTACCAGTCTCCCCCAAGCAAATTGAAAATATAGTAGAAAAGATTGAAAAAAAGCTCTTGGAGCTCAATAAATCTGAAATTAGATCTCGGATGATTGGAAACTTCATGATGATACATTTAAAAGATCTTCATCCAGTTGCCTATATCAGATTTGCTTCAGTCTATACAAGTTATGAAGATATTGAGGAATTTTTTAATTATTTAAAAGAAGATCAAAAACACCTATTCTTTAAGGATCAGTTACAATGAGTGCCAGCAAGTCTCGAGAGTTTGTTTTTCAAGCTTTTTACCATTCTGTTTTCTTAAATGAAGACTTTTATTCAACTAAAGATGAATTAAAAGTAGTGATCGATAACTTATCAAAGAGCATTGAGGCTCCGCAGGAGCACAGTGAATATATTTATGATACTTTATTAAGTGCTCAAAAAAATAGAAATCAAATTGAAGACTTGATTTCTAAACATTTAAAAAATTGGAAGCTTGAGAGAGTTTCCAATATTGATAAATCAATTCTCATTCTTGCAATAGCTGAAATGAAATACACAAAGAAGAAGACTCCGGGTGCCGTTGTTATCAATGAGTACATAGAAGTTGCAAAAAAATTCGGAAGTGAAAAATCAAAGAGCTTTGTTAATGGAATTTTAGATAAAATCTCCAAGCTTGATAATTAATTACCACTTTTGAAATTTTAGTTATATTCTTTTAGAGTGAAGAAAATCTTTAGAAAATTTAATACGAATTTAATTATTCAATTTTTAATAATTTTTTATCTTTTATCATACTTTCCTTTAAAATATTTATTTTCAGAATTTCCTGCTACTGGTGGAGATACTGGCTCTCATTTTTGGCCACTTTATGTAATGAAAGAATTTGGATGGAGTCTAGGCGATTTCTCTATTAAATTTTGGAATCCTGGAAACTTCGGAGGTGAACCTCTCTTTGTCCATTACTTCCCTTTCCCATTTATGATCATGGCAGTTCTTTCTTATATTTTTCCAATCGCGACAGCTTTTAATATTGTCACCATCCTTGGATGTTTAACCTTGCCTGCATCGATTTATTATATGTTTTCAAAGTTTAAACTTAAAGATCCGATTCCTCTGGTTGCAAGCATACTTTCTCTTATTTTTCTTTTAAATGATTCTTATTCCATATATGGAGGGAATTTTGCTTCGACACTTGCAGGCCAATTTTCTCACTCAATCTCTATTTCATTATTTTTCTTCTCACTTGGAACCCTTTATCTAGAGTTGGGTAGAAAACAGTTTCCAATATGCTCAACTCTATTATTTTCAATTATTGCTCTCACTCATGCTTATACTTTTATTTTAATCCCTTTTGCTTTTCTAGCATTTCTTTTTATACATAAGTCTAAGAAAACATTTATTCACTTATTCTCATCTGGAATCCTAACTCTTATTCTTGCTTCATGGTTTATTCTTCCCATGATAGAAAATCATCAATGGACCAGTCCATTCATGTACAAAATGACTTCATCTGAGTTAAAGAAAATACTTTTTTCAAACTTTCATCTTTTTCTTGCTGCAGTCTGCTTACCATTTCTTGTATTTTTCATGAAAGGTTTATGGCGAGATAAGAAGCTTGTTTATAAAAATCAATTCTTTGTTTTATTTTTTTTACTTTTTACATTAATTGGCTTCTATTTTCTCTTCCCTTTCATTGGCTTAGTCGATGGTCGTGTCCTAGCAACTTTATTACCTGTTTTTATTATTATTACTGCTATTCCAATTGGTCATGTTCTCAGTGAATATCGAATTATCGATTTGTACTTTTCAAAAGTTATCCTATTAATAGTAGTTTGCATTACTACTTTTTACCTTAATACAACCTTAGTTCATTGGGCTAAGTGGAATTATGAAAGTTGGCATAACAAAGAGCTCTATTCTGACTTCATGGCTATTAATGAAAATTTATCTGGAACTCTTTCTATGCCTCGAGTCTTTGCAGAAAGCTCAGATAAATCTAATAAGGCAGGCACTCCCAGAGCATTTGAAATGCTACCCTATTTTGCCAACAGATCAACAGGTTCTGGCTTATATCAGGAGTCTACTATTACTGCTCCAGCATTCTTTTACGTTCAATCCATGTTGAGTAGAACTCCAAGCTGTCCATTTTTTACAACTCGTACATGTTCCAGGTTAAACCTTCAAAAAGTTATTCCCTATCTTGATCTATTTGGAATACAAGATATTGTTCTTATGAGTGAGCAAGCAAAAAAAAGTGCTAAGAAAGTCGATGAATTAAAATTTGTATTCTCTAGTGGTCCGTGGGAAATATATTCTTTAAAGAAAAATGTTCAATTAGTTGAAGTATTAAACCAACCATATAAAATTATTAAAAACAAAGATTGGAAAGACTTTTTTTATGAGTGGACAGTAAATTATAATATAAACTCAACATTTCTAATTTTTACAAGCCACGAACATGGAGATAAATTTCTTAAAAATTCACTAGAAGCCAGGAAAGTCGATAAAGGCAATTGCAACCCTAAAGTTCAAGTATCTTTTAAAGGGTTTGAGCTCAATACAAACTGTCCAAATACTCCACATTTAATTAAGTTTTCATACCATCCTAAATTTAAGACAAGTGATGGTTCTCCTTATTATCTAATTAGTCCTGGCTTTATATTAAGTTTTCCAAAAACAAATAAAGTTTCCTTTGAATTTGGTGCTAAGTCGAACTGGTCAATCTATTTAATCATTAGCCTGATATCCTACCTTTTTACTATTGTATTTCTTTTCAAAAGGGTTCTACAAAGAGCAAAGTAAAATTTCTCTTTATAAATTTTCTTAGAGATAATACTCATCTAATGAATCAAGATAAACTAACTAATTATTTTTTTCCAATTTTCTTACAAGTCTCTATCTTGATGTTTTTCTTTTCTTACTTCCCAATTGATTTAATCTTAAACTCAAACCCGGCCACAGGTGGAGATATGGGATCTCACTTTTGGTATTTAAAAATTCTTAGGGAACAAGTTTGGGATCAAGGTATTTGGGGTATGCGTGCTTGGAACCCAGCTAATCTTGGAGGGGAGCCAGTTTTTCTTCATTACTTCCCATTACCATATTTTTTTGCGGGGATGTTATCGTACTTAATTCCTCTAGGAACGGCCTTTAATATAACAACAATTTTAGGTCCATTACTTCTACCATTTTCAATATTCATTCATTGTGAACTTATTAAGCTTGATAGAATAACTAGTTCACTTTGCTCGGTTGCTTCACTTTTAATTTTATATGATGAATCATTTGTAATGCTTGGCGGAAATATCCTATCAACCTTAGCTGGCCAGTTTTGTTTTATTATTTCTATGAATTTTCTCTTAATTGCCTCAGGGCTTTTTATAAGATTTTTCTTTATAGAAAGAAAAAAGAAATATTTAATCATTGCTATTGTTTTTTCTGCTTGTGTCTCTATGACTCATGCGTATTTGTTTATCACTATTCCTTTGCTACTACTTGGAATCTTTTTGACTAAATTATCTAAAAGAAATTTCATTGTCCTATTTTTATCAGGTTTAGCAATCTTGGGCCTTGCCTCTTGGCAATTACTGCCAATGATTGAGTCAAAAAAATATACAGAACCTCTGAAGTTTTTCTTTTTTATGGATGAAGAATTGAAAAAAGTATTTACAGCTTCAGGAGTTTTATCTTTATTATGTTTGATTTTTTCTCTCATTACACTATATTTAAAAAGAAGTCGCATCATAATTCCCTATCTCCTATATCTATTTGGCCTTATTGGATATGGATTCTTATTTTCGTTCTTAGAGCTTTACCCTTCGAGAATTCTAGCTCCCTTTTATTACTTTTCTATATTAATTGGATTTATTTCTCTTTTTCAGTATAAAAATATTAAAAACCAATTTAAATCAATCTTAGGCGTCTTTTTTATACTTGGAGTTTTTACCTTTATTCATTATAGTACTCATAACACTAGAAGCTGGGCTAGATGGAACTATTCAGGTTGGAATAAAAAGGCACTTTTCCAAAAAGCTAAAAAAGTTTTATCTCAAATTGATGGTAACTTATCTGACCCAAGAATTCTATATGAGCATCACCCAGTTTTAAATGGAGCAGGAACGACAAGAGTTTTTGAAAGCCTTGCACTACTTGCCAATCGAGCGACATTTGAAAGCTTATTCTCTGAAGCACATAAGTTTTCTCCCTTTGCAATGTTGATGCAAGGATATGTGAGTGATAAACCAAGTTGTGTCTTTGGTTATAAATATAAATGTGATATTTTAAATTTAAAATATTTTCATCATAAGTTTTCATTTCTTGGAGGGCAATCTGTCATTTTAGTCGATAAGATTGCAAAAAATAAGTTTAAAGAAAACCCGCATTTCAAAAAAATTGCTGAGACTCAACCTTTTGAGATTTGGTCCTTAAAAGAAAAAACAAAAATGGTGAATGTTATAAATGAAGGAACTTATAAATTTCCAAGTAGTTTTCATCAGGCTTATTATAACTTCCGAAATAATCAAGTAACTCCGAGTCAAGATGACATCAAAGGATGTAACCCCAAAGTCCACGTTGATTTTCATGGACTAGATCTAATTACCGATTGTCCTAACAAGAAACACTTTTTGAAATACTCATACCATCCGTATTTAAAATCTTTAAATGGTGAAAAGCTTGAGAAAATGTACCCATTTTTTATAGGAATTACACCTAAACAGAAGCAAACAAGGATACACTTTACAGGATCTACTATTTCTAGGCTTACTCCTTATATAAGTATATTTACATTGTTTATGCTGATCTTTATCCTATTTAGGACAAAAGAGTTTATATGATAAGTGTAATAGTTCCTGTATTTAATGAGGCTGAATGTATTCAGACATTTATCAATTCTACTGAACCTGTTCTAAATGATATAGGCCAAGTTTATGAAATCATTTTTGTGAATGATGGAAGTAGTGATGAAACTGAATTACGTATACAAGAAGTATCTAAAAACAATACTAATATTCGAACAATAAATTTTTCACGAAACTTTGGGAAAGATGCTGCCATGAGTGCAGGTTTACGAGAATGTCTCGGTGATTATGCTGTCCTTATTGATGTAGATCTTGAACATCCTCCTGAAGTAATTAAAGAGTTTTTTAATATTTTAAAAGATCCTACTATTTACCAAGTTACCGGAGTAAGGCACGGAACAAAACAAACCTTCTTAAAAGGAATAATGAGAAAGGTTTTTCATACTTTTCTCAATAAATACTCCAGCATCTACTTCCCTGAAAATGCGACTGATTTCTGTATGATCAAGAAAGAAGTCATTAATGCTATTAATTCGATGAATGAAAAAGAGAGATTTATTCGTGGGCTTCTTTCTTGGCATGGTTTTAAAACTGAGTATCTAAAGTTTAAAGTTGGAAAAAGAAGTGCAGGAGTGACTAGTTTTTCTCCGGCTCAAATTTCTTCTTATGCTCGTAAAGGATTCATTTCCTTTAGTAGTGCTCCACTAAAAATATGGATAATGGTTGGGAGTTTTTTTGCTTCACTATCATTTTTGTATATTTTATATGTAATTCTTAAAAAAGTGATCTACGGTAATGCTGTTCCTGGATTTGTCACTCTTGTCTGTATGGTCGGATTTTTTGGCGGACTAAACCTAGTGGTCTTAGGCGTCATCGGAGAATATATAGCAGAACTTTTTGATGAGGTTAAAAACAGACCTCTCTATATTAAGAAAGATTCTAAATAATTGAACTTCCTTTGAGGATAAAGGTATGAAAATTTTCCTTATTAGACATGCTAAAGCAAAACAAAGAATTGAATGGAATCATATTCATCGAGATTTTGATAGACCTTTAAGGCAAGAAGGTATTTTAGAATTTAAAAATATGATTAAGCATCTTAAAATTCTTCACGGGATAGATCATATCTATTCGAGCTCCTTAGTTCGAACTGTTCAAACAGCTAAGTTGCTAAGCGAAGAAATTAATGTAGACTTCAGTGCTCATCATGAGTTAAATGAGGGCAACCAAGCAAAGAAAATGTTGGCTTTCCTCAAATTGCAAAAAGAAAAAAATATCGCCTATGTTGGACATGGTTCAGAAATACCTGCAATTATTGATATTATCTTTCAAAAACAATTACCCACAAGTATGAAAAAAGGATCTGTCACAATTATTGATAATTATAAATCACATCCTCAGCTTTTGAGTTTGATTTATCCACGACTCTTTCATGCTCAATGAATCACTTAAGTTATTATTTGTTATGCTCCTTTGGGGCGGAACTTTTATTTCTGGTAGAATTTTATCTCAAAGTCTCTCCTCATTTGATATTTCTTTCTTAAGATTTTTCATTGCATCTTTTATTCTACTTTGCTTCTCTAAAAACGAATTTAAATATTTTTCAATCTTAAATATAAAAGATTATTTAATACTTTTATTATTAGGTGTCTTAGGAATCTTTTCGTACAACTTTTTTTTCTTTTCGGGACTAAAGACAGTTGAAGCAAGTAAAGCCTCAGTTATCATTGCAAGTAATCCAACCCTAACTGTTTTATTGGCTTCACTTTTCTTAAATGAAAAATTCACATTCAAAAAACTACTAGGAGTTGTCATTGCTCTATTTGGTGTTTTAACTGTCATCACAAAGTTTAATTACTTAAGCCTCGTAACGATTGGTTTAGGCCAAGGAGAAATCTACCTATTTTGTGCTGCACTATCATGGGTTCTTTACTCACTACTTGGAAAAATAATTTTAAGAAAGGTTTCAGCCTTATTTGCAAATACTATGGCCATAGTCATTGGTACATTTTTGCTTTTTCCTTTTAGTTCAATGAGTTTTAACACATTTTACCAAATCCCCTTTATTTCCTGGTTACATTTAATTTACCTAGGAGCATTGGGAACTTCAGTCGGATTTATTTTATATTATCAAGGAATACAAAAAATTGGTGCTAGTAAAGCTGCATCTTTTATCAACTTTGTTCCTATATTTGGAGTTAGCTTTGGTTTTTTTTTTCTCAATGAGACTATTCACGTCAGTCTTTTCATAGGTCTTGTTAATGTTATTTTAGGAGTTTATCTCATAAGTAAACGCTAATTATTTGATGCAACTTTTTTTATTCTCAAGTAGCATTAAGGTATACAATCTAATATTTATACAATTTTAGCTCCTGTTGCACTTATACTCATCGCCTTAGAAGTTACGTATTGTCTTGTCTTTAAAAAAGATTATATAAATTTTCAAGATTCAATTACTAATTTGGCTACAGCTATACGTAATCAAATGACCAATGTATTAGTAGCTGCATTTATTTATTTAACGTTTGGTTGGATTAATAAGAATTTTGCAATTACTCAGATTGAAACAACTTGGTGGAGCTTTAGTATTCTTTTAATATTATTTGATTTTCTGTTTTATTGGTTCCATAGGTATGGACATTCAATTAATATTTTATGGGCTGCTCACATGCCTCATCACACGAGTGAAGAATTTAACTTATTTGTCGGAGTACGTGCAAGTATTACACAACGATTATTTTCTTTTAGCTTCATGTGGCCATTAGCTATAATTGGTTTTTCGGCACGTGATATTTATACAGCTTCAGCAGTTCAACTCATTCTTGCTTTTTGGCATCACACTAAAATCATTGGAAAAATGCCAGGGTTTGAAATAATTTTTAATTCTCCAAGTTATCATAGAGTTCACCACGCCATTAATGATAAGTACCTAGATAAGAACTTTGGTGAAATTTTTATTATCTGGGACAAGATGTTTGGAACTTGTGCCGAAGAAGATGAACCTGTGATTTATGGTGCCTTAACTCCTATAAAGAGTTGGAATCCAAATAAGATATATATCCATTACTTTTGGATCCTTATGCAAGATGCGCTGAAGACAAAGTCTTGGTGGGACAAGTTTCGTTTGTGGTTTATGCCACTAGGCTGGAGACCAAAAGATGTCCAGCATATTGACCGAGGAATAATTAACGAAAATACAATTGAGAAATTTAAGTCCCCAATGTTTCGAAATTTAAAGCCGTATATAATCATTCATTTATTATTTGGCTTATGGACTATGTTCTTAGTTATTACTCCATCTATTGGGTTTTCAAACTTAGAAAGGCTCACTTTAGCAGCATTTGTTTGGGCGATGATCACATCTTGGGGGGGATTATTAGAAGCTAAGAATTGGGCAAGAATTTTTGAACCTATTCAAATCGGGGCACTTTGTACTTATTTGATTTACTTATTTAATAATCACCAAAAGTTTCTATTCACACAAAACTTTATTATGGCCTTTGCACTTATTTCTATTGCTTGGGTCTTATTCTTATTGAAGCAGCCTATGATTACCTCCGTTCAAGAAAGTTAACTTCAAAACTTCCCTCCAAGAAGACAATCTTAAAGCTATATTTTTATTCACCAATATATTCAGTCATCACCTATCCCTTAGTTATATATGAACGCAAAGTATGTAATTAATTCACTACAAAGGACTATATATTGACCCGCAAGGCACGGTGCGTTATAAGTGTGTATACATATTTCTAAGAACGGGAGTTTTCATGAAAAAATTTACTAATTACTTATCACTTTTAATTCTAGTCGTTTTTTACTCATTTAGTAACAAGGATTCAGATGATAAGAAATCATAATAACTAGTTTTATAATTTATAAATTAGTTTATCTCTCTAAAAGCAATGATCACTTGAGTCGGATAGATTTCAATTAAGAAAGATTTCTTCTCTCCCAGATCAAACTTCATAAGATGACTTGGAACCTTGGAAAACACTTCGTTTAACTCATCTGCATACATCTTTCGAGCCTTTAAAATACTAATCCCTCTATTTCTAGTTTTATAAATCATGGTAATAAAATCCTGACCACTCTTTTGTGCCATCACTTCAAAGCGACACTTACTTGTTGGAGCAGTGTTTAGATTAATGATTTTCTTACAATCTATGTGAAGTAGTTTATTTGATAGTACAAACTTCTTATGAACAATTGTTTTATCTCCTGATAAATCTGGAACGTTTAAACTATCTATAAACTGAGAAAGATCTTCTTTTAAATTTATTTCTTTTATCTCAATGACAGAGCTAGTTAAATCATCCTTAATAAAAATAGAAGCTTGAGTTTGAGAAAAACCTATCTGAGTAAGTCCTAACAATAATAATAAAAACTTCATCTCTATCTCCTAATAACTTAAGACTTCTAATACTTTTTCTTTCACTCTATTAGCATCTGGTAAAATTGCTCGCTCTAAAATCCTGTTAAACCCTACAGGAGTAAAAGCTGCACCAACTCTTAAAACCGGTGCATCTAAAAACTCAAAACATTTCTCATTAATCAACGATACAATCTCTCCCCCAAAACCAGCAAAAACTTTGTCCTCATGAACCACTAAGGCCCGCGAGCATTTCTTAACTGTCTCTATAATAGCATCTTCATCAAGTGGGCTAAGAGATCTAAGATCTAAGACTTCAATGTCATACTCTTGACTTAATTCTTCAGCAACCTTTAAACAATGATGGACCGTATTTCCATAAGTAATTAAAGTTAAATCGCTTCCTTCTTTTCTGATCCTTGCTTTACCGAAGGGAACTTCAAACTCTTCTGGTACAATACTCATCGCATCCTTAGAGTTATAAAGTGCTTTTGGTTCTAAGAACATAGTCATTCCCCTAGATCTCATAGAGGTTCTAAGTAAGCCAGCTGCATCATCAGCAAAGGCCGGCACAACAACTCGAATTCCTGGGAATGTTGTTAACGTTCCTTCAATATTTTGAGAATGATAAAGTCCTCCACCTATATAACCACCAGAGGCGATTCTCACTGTCACGTTTGGAGAGAAGGCTCCATTTGATCTCCAATAATCATGACTGGAGTCAACTAATTGCTCCATTGCTGGCCAGAAATAATCTGCAAACTCAGCTCCTTCAACGACAACTCTAATTTTATCGTCAAAGCGTGAAACACCATTGGCAGTACCTAGAATAAAGTCTTCAGCAATGGGTCCATTAAAGACTCGCTCTATGCCAAACTCTTGTTGCATTCCCTTGGAAACATTAAAGATACCTCCCTTGTCTCCATTGGCCATATCTTGTCCCCATATAAAAGTATCTGGGTTATGTCGAAACTCTTCTTTTAAAGTAGTATTTAATGCATCAATAAACTTAATCGGTTCCCCATCTTCATCGTGAGTCCCATCTCCAAACTTGTCAGCTTCATAAGCTTCTGGAATAACAAAATCATAAATTGAATCTGGGCTTGGATCAGCAGCAGCAACACCTTCTTTATGGGCTGCCATCAATTCGTCTTTACACTCTTTTTTAATTTTCTCAATATCTTTTTTAGTTAGCACTTTTTGTTTCACCAGTGCTTTTTCATAACGAGGGATGGGATCTTGAGCTATGGCTTCAGCTATTTCTTCCTCAGACCTATAGAGTTCATGTTTATCTGAGTTTGAATGACTTCCCATTCTCACACACATGGCATGGACCATCACTGGCTCAGAATATTTTAGAGCATGATCTTTTGCTGTCTTCATAGCGTTCATCGAATCAATAATATCGGTTCCGTCACAATGAATGATTTTCAAATTTAAAAACCCTGAAAAATTATCTGAATATTTCTCATGAGCTGTTTGATCACGCTTTGGAACAGAGATACCATACCCGTTATCTTGAATGACAAAAATAACCGGAAGCTTTTCTTTACTAGCTCCATTTATTGCTTCATAACAATATCCCTCACTTAAGGAAGATTCTCCTTGCGAGTTAATCACTACTCCTGAATGTTGATAATATTTCATGGCTCGTCCTACACCAACGGCATGAAGAATATGATTTCCAGTACAACTAGAAACGTTATGGATATTCCATTCTGGTTTAGCAAAGTGATTAGACATATGTCGTCCCCCACTAGCAAGATCATCTGCTTTTGAGAGACCATTTAAAATTAATTCTGTCGCTGTCATTCCGGCCGAATGAGCAGTCATCATATCTCTATAGTATGGAAACATATGATCCGTTTCTTTATCAAAGACTTGTCCTATGGCGAGTTGAATTCCATCATGACCAGCACACGGAGCATGGTAGGACCATCCAAGTGCTTGCTTCAAATAATTAGGAGCTCTTTCATCAACCATTCTTCCAAGAATTAAAACTTTATACCAATCGATTAAAGTTTTTTTATTCGTTTTCTTTAAATCAAAATGCTTGGCTGCCTTCAGATAAACTTCTTTAGAAGGAGTTGGAAATTTTTTAACAACTTTTTTCTTACTTTTTTTGGCAGTTTTTTTAGACTTACTTTTTACTGCTTTAGACTTTGATTTTTTTGTTTTTACTTTGCTCTTTTTTTTGGCCATTTATTGCTCCATTTCTAAAAATATATCTATCTGAAAAATTAGGTGATATAGTTATATCTAAGTTGAAGCATATTTAATAGAACTCTCAATTTTAATTATTTAGGAAGAAGATATGACTATTTCAAAACAATTTCACAATGATCCAAAAGTAAAAGAAGCTAAAAAGCTCATAAAAGAGGCCCTTAAATCACATCAAGGAAAAATTACAGGTCTTATGCCTAGCTCAGACCCTAAAAGCTACGACGAGCTCATTAAAAAGCTCTCAGCTAATCGAGGTGGAAAGTTATTTTATGATTATATAGGAAGTGGGTTCGGAAAAGGCCCTTTTGTAGAGCTGGCAGATGGTTCGACTAAGTATGATTTTATTACTGGAATTGGAGTTCATTACTTTGGACATTCTCATCCGGAGTTAATGGAAGCTTTAATAGATGGAGCTATTAGCAATACAGTCATGCAAGGAAATCTCCAACAAAATACTGACTCTGAAAAACTTATTGACCTTTTGTTAACTCAAGCAAA
>Ga0114952_1000671_pt1 | contig 34012 bp, 35 predicted proteins | sample SidtaG_2_FD_87303 | JGI IMG/M metagenome (GOLD analysis project Ga0114952, IMG submission 87303) | Marine algal microbial communities from Sidmouth, United Kingdom - Sidmouth_Asex2 metaG | ecosystem: Host-associated > Algae > Red algae > Unclassified | place: Sidmouth, United Kingdom | collected...
TTCACTACTAAATAGGTTCGATACCACAAACGAGAGCTGGAAAGGATTCAACTACCTCGCTTTCATTGTGATAGCCCTAAAAAAGTTCAAAAAGAAAAATGAGAAAAAAGTTTAAATGACTTCACTGAAAAATTTTAAGGTCATGAAAAAATTAGGATTCATATTAACCATACTTTTTGCAATACTGCAGGTAAATGCCCAAGACTTTGCTTTTGGCGCAAAAGGAGGTATTAACGTTGCTTCGGTCGGAGGCAATACCTATGCCGGGTTGGGAGGTCTGGCCTCAAAAATAAGCTTTCATTTGGGCGGTGTAGCTGAGATTCCTATTTCGGAAAGTTCGGCGCACAAGCTGAATTGCTGTATTCGTCTCAGGGTACGAAATGGAATTTCGGAAGTAATGGAAACAGCTTAAAATTAGATTACATCAACCTACCTATTCTAGGCAAATACTATATCATTGAAGGTCTGAGTGCCGAAGCCGGGCCATTAGTAGGTTTCTTGATTTCGACCAACGAGGAAGACGATGACCGCTTTAAAAAGTTGGATGTTGGTTTCGCCATTGGTGCATCTTACAAACTGAACGAGAATATCTTTTTTAGCCTCCGCTACAACAAGGGTATCGCGAATATCAATGGTGAAAATTTCGATGGCAAAAGCCAGAACAACGTATTGCAAATTTCCGTTGGGTATGCTTTTTAAGGATAAATTATGGGCGTTTTGCCGGTGACAAAACTAAGCGAAGCAATCAGTTATTTTGGTGCATGAATAGTTATCAATGTCCCAAAACCATAACTTGCTTAGTTGCGCTTTCACATCGTTTCGCTTTCCGCACTCAGTGCTAATGGATCCCACTCTTTATAAAACTGTTTGAGATAGCCTAACATATACTTATGCCTTTCTTCGGCTAATTTTTTGCCGGTCTCGGTATGCATCTTGTCCTTGAGCAGAAGCAATTTTTCGTAAAAGTGATTGATTGTGGGCGTAGTCGATTTTTTGTACTCTTCTTTGGTCATTTTTAAGTTTGGCGCAATTTCGGGGTTATAGAGTTCCCTGTTCTTAAAACCTCCATAGTTAAAGGTTCTAGCTATTCCTATGGCACCGATGGCATCTAAGCGGTCCGCATCTCGAACGACCTGCAGTTCTTTTGAGTTAAATCGCCGACCCCTCTTTTTTGAGAGCGAATTCTTGAACGAGATATTCTCGATAATTTTAATGACGTGACCTATAGTTTTTTTCGTGACGTTTAGTGATTTTAAAAATTCTTCTGCCAATTTGGGCCCGATAGTCTCATCACCATCATTGAATTTTGCATCCGCAATATCATGTAACAGGGCACCGAGACTAACCACGAGTACGTCTACCTTTTCGTCTTTTGCGATAAGCAATGTATTTCTAAATACGCGCTGTATATGAAACCAGTCGTGACCGCCTTCTGCCCCCTGCAAGGTCTCTTTTACGAAAGCTATTGTTTGTTCTACGATTTCAGAGTCCGTCATTTATTGATTGAAAAGAAGTTAAGGCGGATACTACCGCTTTTTCGGTTTCCGCCAAAACGGTATCGAAATTATCTTTGATGGCAATGGGTTTGTGAATAGTGAAGGTGATACGGTTGCCTATGCCATTTGGAAATTTTCCGTACCGTAGCATTTTCCATGAACTATCGATGGTGATAGGTACTACCAGTGCCGAAGGTGCGTTTTTCATCAACAATTTTAATCCCGTAGCTTTAAATGGCTTCGGATGCCCGGTACGACTGCGGGTACCCTCAGGAAAAATTACGGCACTTCGGTTATGTTCTTCGATATACCTGCCCAATTTGGCAATTGCCGATAAAGCTTGCTTACTGTCATTTCTATCGATCAAGGCCGAGCCACCGTGCCTTAGATTATATGACACACTGGGAATGCCCTTGCCCAATTCTTTTTTGCTCACGAATTTAGGGTGGTGCTTCCGCATAAACCAGATAATAGGCGGAATATCGTGCATACTCTGATGGTTCGGAACGATAATCAATGGTCGGTCGGTCGGCAGGTTATGAGGGTCTTTGAAAAAATAGGTCGTGCCTAGAATATGCGTACAGCGCATAAGGCAAAGATTCAGCACCGCTACGCTGCCCCGATGTGGGCCATAGCCGAATACCTTATAGCAAACCCATTGTATGGGATGGAATATCAAAAGGCATAATCCGAAGAAAACCAGATAGAGTACCGTTAAAGGATATGCCAATAATTTTTGCATGATGCAAAAATAAGGTTCTATGTGAATTTTTTGGAAAGAAAATAGCTATTGAACTCGTCTTGAGTTAATCTTTTACCTGCGAATTTCGCATTTTGGGGCCTGATTTCGCCATTTTTCGCTTCCGTAGCTATGGCTATGCAACCAAAAAATGACTTCATCAGACCACAAAAGCCTTCGTTCTCGGTTCCAAACATCAACTCAAGACGAGTTCATTGTTTTAATAAGACGAAAAGACAAAAGGAGGAAAGAAAAAAGACAATTACTATAGAGCAAAAAAAGAAGACCACCCGGTTAAGAGTAGTCTTAAAAATAGCATTTTCTAGCTCCCTTCCCTCCGGGGAGGGTTGGGGAGGGGACTTAACAAAATTCGTCGTAGGCACCGACTAAATTTTCGGCAATCAATTCTGCCGGGCGACCTTCGATATGATGTCTTTCGATCATATGTACCAGTTCTCCATCTTTGAAAAGCGCCATGCTCGGAGACGAGGGTGGAAAAGGCACCATTAGATTTCTGGCAGCATTCACGGCCTCGATATCGACACCCGCAAAAACGGTTACGGCATTATCCGGCTTCTTTGCATTGCGTAGACTTAGCTTTGCTGCCGGTCTAGCGTTCGCTGCGGCACAGCCACATACAGAGTTGACCACGACCAAGGTCGTACCTTCTTTACTTATGGCGTTTTCGACCGCTGCGGCCGTATATAATTCTTCAAACCCGGCAGATGCCAAGTCTTCTCTCATAGGTTTTACTAATTCTGCGGGATACATATTCGTGTATTTTAAATTCAACAATCAAAGATACTCAATTTGTCGTGTTTTGTTGGGGAACTTAACGTTTCGTTCGGAAATTAGTTAGCAGTGGCAGTAAGCGGTAGCCAGTATAGCATTCAAAGTTTTAGGGGACCTGGCTTTGTTTTCAACCTTGAACTTCGAACAGAACCGCAAAGCAGTTTTTAACCTTGAATTTTATACTGCGAACTGCTACTGCTTACTGCACACTTTTAATATCTTTGCCAAAATTTACGAACAGCATGATTAAATGGTTCGCGGCCATAGCAGGATATTACTTATTTCGGTTTCCAGGTGCAATTCTTGGTTTTCTCGTCGGTAGCTTTATCGACAGCTTGAGCAGTAGAGGTGGTGGTGCACAGACTATTTTTAGGGATATGACGCGCCAGAACGTCTCCCCTGCCGATTTTGAACTCAATCTTCTCTCACTATGTTCGGTAGTAATCAAGGCCGATGGTACGGTCAGTCAACGTGAACTTGACTATGTGCGGCAATATTTCGTAAGCACCTACGGTAAAGAAAAGGCCAATGCCATTTTCAGGACATTCAATGAAATCAATAAAAAACGCGAGATATCGGCGCAGCGAATCTGTGCCTTTCTGAATCAACGTACGCGGTACGAAGTGCGTTTACAACTGTTACACTTCTTATTCGGAATTGCCCAGGCCGATGGCAATGTCAGTAATCCAGAAATTAATAAGATACGTGAGATAGCGGGCTATTTGCGGGTTGCACTTCGTGATTTTGAGAGTATTAAGGCCATGTTCATTAAATCGGCAGATAACGATTATAAGATTCTTGAAATTCAAAAATCGGCCACCGACGATGAGGTAAAAAAAGCGTATCGGACAATGGCCAAGAAGTATCATCCCGATCGGGTGAATACCGAAAATGAGGCGATTAAAAAAGGTGCCGAGGAAAAATTCAAACAAGTGCAGAAGGCGTACGAATCTATTCAGTCAGAACGGGGGATTGGTTAAGTTGCAGTTTGCAGTCGCAGTAAACGGTATCCGTTCAAAACTTTCTCGGTTTAGCCGGACTTCTTGAACTTCGAGCGTTCTTCGAAACAGTTTTAAAGCCTGAATTGGGCACTATCAACTGCCCACTGCAACTGCCTACTGAACACTTAAAAAATGGAAAACTTCTGGTTCTATGTTAAGCTCGGTCTAAATCACGTACTCGATTTTAGCGCCTATGACCATATTCTTTTTTTAGCTGCTTTGACGGTTCCTTTTACGTTCAAAAACTGGAAAAAAGTTGTGGTTTTGGCCACGGTATTTACCGTTGCCCATTGCCTTTCACTTGCATTGAGCACTTACGATGTTCTTCTTATGGATGTCGAACTTATCGAATTTTTGATTCCGGTTACGATTTTGATGACGGCCATTTTCAATCTATTATACATAAAGACCGGTAACCACGATAAAAACATATTGCTACACCTATTGGCAACTGCCTATTTCGGATTGATACACGGCTTTGGTTTTAGCAACTATTTTAGAATGTTGATGTCGGAAGAGGCTAATAAGCTTCTTCCCTTATTGGGTTTTGCCACGGGTATTGAAATTTCTCAATTGCTAATCGTGCTTTCTGTTTTGACCGTCAGTTACGCAGTCCTGTCCTTACTTAAAATCAAACACAGGTTGTTCGTCTTAATTACTTCTATTTTGATTGCACTTTTTACAATACCAATGCTAATTCGTACGTTTCCCTTTTAAAGACCCTCCGATTTTTGCTTAAAATTAACCCCGAATAATTGTCAGGCCTGATGAAAGCAGGTATCTTAGTGGTTTGCTATATCATTAATGAAAGACAGTAAACAGGATAAATACGATAAGGCATATTTACGTATGGCCCTCGAATGGGGTAAACTTTCGTACTGTGAACGCAAACAAGTAGGGGCCATAATCGTTAAAGAGCGTATGATTATTTCCGATGGATATAATGGAACGCCGACTGGCTTTGAAAATATTTGTGAAGATGAAGCAGGCTATACCAAATGGTATGTTCTGCATGCCGAGGCCAATGCCATCAGTAAAGTGGCATCATCAACACAATCATGTGAGGGCGCGACGCTGTATATTACCTTGTCGCCCTGTCGAGAGTGTAGTAAGTTGATACATCAATCTGGCATAAAACGTGTTGTATACCAGACAGCTTACAAAGATAATTCGGGGCTGCAATTTTTAGAGCGGGCAGGTATCGCTTTGGCGCACATGCCCCAAATTGAAACTTTTGCTTAATCGGTATCGGTATTTATTTTTATGAAAAGAAAAAACAGTTACATCTGGCCAACCATTATTGCGGCGGCACTTGCCGTTGGTATTTTCGTTGGCGGCAAACTGCATTTTAACGATACCCCCGAAAAGCTTTTCAGCACAAATTCAAAGAAAGACAAGCTAAATCGGCTCATTGACTACATCGACTATGAGTACGTAGATGAAATCGATACCGATAGTATTGTCGATGTTACCGTAAATCAGATTCTTGAGAAATTAGACCCCCATTCCGTGTATATTCCGAAAAACGAAATGGCCCGGGTTTCCGAGAATATGAAAGGTGATTTTGTCGGTATCGGTATAAATTTTTATCCTTATAAAGATACCATCGCAGTAATTCGAACCGTACCAAAAGGCCCGAGTTATGTAAAAGGAATAAAGGCCGGAGACCGTATTTTGATGGCCGACAAAGATACCCTCTATGGAAAAGATTTGGCGAGTGATGCGATAGTGCGAAAATTAAAGGGTAAAAAAGGGAGTTCGGTAAAGTTAAAAATCTATCGGAAAGATGAAAATAAAACTTTTACGGTGACCATTAAGCGCGGTGTCGTACCGATAAAGAGTGTTGAGTCATATTATATGTTGACCGCTGACATGGGCTATATCAAAGTGAATCGATTTGCGGAATCTACCTTCAAAGAATTCAAAAAGGCTTTATCGGAACTAAGGAAACAAGGGGCGAAAAAATTGACTTTGGATCTGCGCGATAACCCTGGGGGCTATCTAGGTGTGGCCGAGCAGATGGCAGACGAATTTTTACAGGATGGTAAATTGATTCTTTTCACTAAGAACAAAAAAGGAAAAATAAACAAGATCCACGCTACGGGTAAGGGAAGTTTTGAAGACAAACCTATCTATGTGCTGATCAACGAGCGTTCGGCTTCTGCCAGCGAAATTATCGCAGGTGCCCTTCAAGACAATGATATCGGTACCATTGTTGGCCGGCGTTCTTTTGGAAAGGGACTCGTACAGCGCGAAATGGAATTGGGCGATGGTTCTGCGGTTCGCCTAACCGTTTCTAGATACTACACCCCTTCGGGGCGCAGCATTCAGAAAACCTATAAAAACGGAAATAAAGATTATTATCAAAAATTCACCGATCGCTACCACAGCGGCGAACTGGTATCGGTCGATAGCATTAAGGTAGCCGACTCTTTAAAGTTCACGACGCCGAAAGGCAAGGTCGTTTATGGTGGCGGTGGCATCATTCCCGATGTATTCGTGCCTATCGGATCCAATGAAGAAGAGGCCGTTGAGAGTATTGATAGCTATGGTTGGCTTTCTTATTTTATTTTCGAACATTTAGACGATAATCGAATGCTGTATTCTGAATTAAGCGAAAAAGAGTTTATCGAAGATTTTAAAGTTGACGATATTCTTTTCGAAGAATTTGTCAACTATTTGGTAGCACGTAGACTAAAAATGAATTTTTATGATTACGAGGATAGTATGAAAACTTACCTCAAAGCGGCCTTGGCCGAACAGCTCTATGGTGCGAACGTACATGCCAAGATCAAAAGCAGCGAGGACAAGATGCTGCAAGAGGTTCTAGAATTGGACAACCCTTTGGTCAAGCAAGGGGAAGCCGAAGCCATTGAAAGCAATAATTAGAGCCTGTTGACAGGCTTCTAGCTTCATCGCCTTTTTTGATTTGAGAGGCTATTTAGAGCAATACCTCAGTTATTTCCTTATAGTCTCTTGCACTACTCCTTATTTATTTTCTCCTGTATTTTTTTACTTGTCCTAAAGATCAAAAGCAATACTATGGCACAAAAAGAAGCTACGATTCCGATTAGGGCAATAGTGCTTTTACCTTCGAGCGGCTTTTCAAAATCTATGATAGTCGCATTATAGGCAACCAGTGCCAATGCGAGTACAATAAGAACTAAAGTTATTGTTTTATTCATTGCTTTTTAGAGTAACTTAATTATTATTAGTAAAACTCGTATTTCAAAAGCCGTAGGCGTATTGAAATTCGATAGTTGAACCTGCCTCGTCGGCAGGCTAACCCCGCTTTCTTGTGCTGAACTTGTTTCAGTATCAGCGCAGTCAAGGTTTAATACCTCTCCCGGTAACTATCGGGATTGGGTCCAGGGCTTGCTCTGGTGTTTAATGCCATTTACTTCCGCTTTAGTATTTCCGTCCGAGTAAATATTCCCCCTTTGGCGTTACCCTGAGGGCTTTTCGAAGGGGCCCAGGGGGCTTAAAACAATTGATTAATATTCGTTGTGAACAGTTTTACCGCTATGGCCAGTAAAATTACCCCAAAGACTTTTCGAATCACGCTCAGACCGTTTTTACCCAATACGTTTTCGATGCGTTTAGACGATTTTAGAACAAGATAGACAAAAATTGTATTGACGACAATCGCGATTATGATGTTCTCAACGTGATATTCGGCCCGTAGCGAAAGTAGGGCGGTCAATGTACCGGCACCGGCAATCAATGGAAAAGCAATAGGCACGATCGAAGCACTTTCTGGTTCCTCTTCTTTGTAAAGAGTGATGCCGAGTATCATTTCAATGGCCAGAAAGAAAATAATGAACGCCCCGGCCACAGCAAAAGAATAAACATCGATACCGATAAGCTTTAAAATTTCTTCTCCAACGAACAGAAAGGCGACCATGATTACGGCGGAAACTATAGAAGCTTTCTCCGATTCGATATGACCAACTTTTTTACGCAGTCCAATAATAATGGGCACGCTTCCTAAAATATCAATAACCGCAAAAAGCACCATACTTGCAGTAGCGATTTCCCGAAAATTAAAATGGAATTCCATAGTTCAAAATTTTCGGCAAAATTACGTTTATTAAAAAGGATTTTTGGTAAGGATATCCTAATAAATTCCTGTTAAAAATTACCTTTTCAAGTATCTTTGTAAACGAGTTCAATATAAAATTCAAAGATGTTCCAGTTAGGAAAAACGATTGTTTCGGAGGAGATCATAGAGAACGATTTTGTGTGTAACCTTACGGCCTGCAAAGGCGGTTGCTGTATCGATGGCAACGCCGGGGCACCTCTTGAGGATACAGAAACCGAAATTCTTGTCGACATCTATGGCAGGGTGAAACCCTTTCTAAGAAAAGAGGGCATAGCCGCCATCGATGCCCAAGGCGCGTTTGTCAAAGGAGATGACGGCGAGTGGGAAACCCCTTTGGTCAATGAAAGCGAGTGCGCCTATGTTTTCTTTTCTGAAAATGGTGTAGCAAAATGTGGCATTGAAGAAGCTTATAATAAAGGCGCTATAAAATGGAAAAAACCGGTTTCGTGCCACTTATACCCTGTACGGGTTCGCGAGTACACAGAGCTTACGGCGGTAAACTATCATAAATGGCAGATCTGCGACCCGGCTTGTGCGTTAGGTGAAGAATTAAAAGTGCCCATCTATAAATTCGTGAAAGAAGCCCTAATTCGAAAGTTTGGTGTTGCCTGGTACAAAGAATTGGAGCAAGTTGCCGCAGAACATACTAAGAGACTGTTTTGAAATAATATCTAAGACTAGGCCGTAGGAATGTGCAGAACAACTTTAGTTCCGATGGAATTTTCATCAGCGTCGTAAAGGTCTACGAATTCTACGTCGAACGAATTCTGAAAATCTTTTGAAAAATTCTTCAGTCGTTCTTTCGTAATTTCAATGCCTACCGATTTTCTTTTCAATACTTTGTTCTGTTTGATTTTTTCGGCGGCCGCCCTTCCGATGCCATTATCGGTAATGGCGATATGTATAAAGTCGTTATGGTCTTTTGAAACATGAAGGCCGATTTTTTTTTCACCGGTTTTTGAAGAGAGGCCGTGCCAAAGGGCATTTTCTAAAAAAGGCTGTAATATCAACGAAGGAATTTTGATGGTATGCGGATCGATATCATCGTCGACCCGCACCCTGAAATCTATTTCGTTCGAAAAGCGTATGTTTTCGATGTTCATATAAAGTTCAACGGTCTCCAGTTCTTCGGCCAACGGAATTTCTCGCATTGAAGAAGACTCCAAAATTTTACGCACCAATTTTGAAAACTTGTTGAGGTAGTGCACCGCATTTTTCTGTTCGTTGTTGATAATGTAAAGTTTTATCGAATTCAGCGAATTGAACAAAAAATGTGGGTTCATTTGGCTACGTAGCATGCTCTGCTCTAAGGTCAATAGTTTTTTATCGTTTTTAAGCTGGTATTGTCGGTATAAAATATAGAAGATACCGGCCAATAAGGCCAATACGATACCGGAAATCAAGAGTGTGGTATTTTTTTTATGCGCATCTTGCTGAAAATTCGAAATCACCTCTTGACTGTCCTTTTTGATGATCATATCGTACACATAGCGAATATTTTTATTATTCCTGACTTTTGACTGAAAACTTAGGGCCAGTTTATAAAAGACCAATGCCTTTTGGTAGTCGCCCTGCGCTGTATATAAGTCCGACAAAAAGGTATAGGCTTCTGCTATGCCACTTATAAAGTTGTATTCTTCCGCTATAGAAAGGCCCTCGAGCAGATGGTCTTCCGCTTCTTCGTAACGTTCGAGTTCTGTTAATGCCCAGCCCATGGTTATATGAACCGAGGAGACGATACTCTTATTGCCCAAACCTTCCGATGCCTTTAGGGCCTGTTCGAGTATGGCGACCGCCTCATCGGCCCTGCCCTCATGTATATAAACATGTGCAATGCCGTTCTTGCAGAAAATCTGGCCTCTAATATTGTCCAATTCCAAATTATAGGCCATTGAACGGTCGTAGCTTTCAAGAGCCTCTTTCAGGTTTCCCTGAGCTTCTTGACATTCACCGATATTCTGATGGTTGATGGCAAGTCCTAGCTTGTTATCTAGGGCCTCTTCAAGTTTCATCGCTCTCTTGAACTGTTCAATTGCGAGGTCGTACTGCGCTAACTTCCTATAAATATTTCCGATACCGTTCAATGATATGTTGATGCCTCTTTTAATACCGATATCAGGTTTTTCGACGCTCTGGGCCAGTTCAAGGGCTTGTTGGTTATGGTCTAAAGCTGCTGTAATCGCATCGATTCTGCGGTAGACAACCGCTATCATATTCAGACTAAAGACTTTAAATTCGATATTATCGGCCTTTTTCGCGATTTCTAAGGCATCTTTATGTAAGGTCAGTGCCTTGTTAAATTTCGAAAGAAAGCGGTATCGCCTTCCCAATTGGTTCAAAGCATAGGTCTGGCCGTCAAGATAATTTCTTTGGGCGGCGGCATCCGCGAAATAAGCCATAAGTAGGGTGTCATTACTACGATTTGCTATTGATCCGTGTATTTCGCTATACCTTTTAGGTGCAGATTCGATAAGGCTGTCGACCGTTTTTTTAAAATGCGCCGGAACGGATTGCGATGAGGCGGACTGGAGAAAAAGGGAAAGGAAAAAAAACGTGAAGAATCGCACCAGATGTTTTGAACACGTAGAGGGGGTCGGTGTTTTATATGTAATTTGGGACTGCATTAAGTGCTATAACATATCTAAAAAGTCGGATTTTTTTTGCCTGGAAACAGGAATCTTATGGTTAGATTCCAATACTACATATCCATCGGTCTTCAAAAATTCCTTGATTTTGTTTAGGTTGATAATATAAGAGTTGTGTATTCTAAAGAACGAGTCATTGGGCAAAAGTTCGTTGACTTCCTTAAGTTTTTTGGTAAGTACTATTTTATGTCCATCGGCCAAAAATATAGTGCTATAATTGCCGTCTGATTCGGCGTAGAGAATTTCATCACTATCTAGAAACACCAGTTTTCCATCGGTATTAAAGGTGATTTTTTTATGTTTGGCCTGTGAATTGAAATTGAGCAGTATTTTCTCCAAACGCTCTGCCGTGTAGTTCTTGGCATTGTGTTTTCTAATTTTTACGATAGTTTCTTTCAGGTCGTCGGTATCTATAGGTTTTAGAAGGTAATCGATGGCCTCGTTCTTAAGCGCCTTTATCGCATATTGGTTATATGCCGTTGTAATGACTACTGGAAAGTTCTTGTTCGTCAATTTCTGAATAAACTGAAAACCGTCCATAGTGGGCATCTCAATATCTAAAAAAAGACAATCCGGAGTATTTTTTTCTAAATAGGTCAAGGCTTCAAAAGGGTCTGTAAATGAGGCATCGACTTTTATTTCATCGCTGAAGTTTGTCAACTCCCAAGAAAGACTTTGTAAGGCCTTTATCTCATCGTCTACGATTACGGCTTCTAACATAAAATTATTCTTTAGTGAAGTAAATTAATCAAATTTAAAGGGATAGGTCGATATCTAGAAAAAAGATGTGCCGATGGCCGGGTTTAGAGTGTAGTTGGTATAAAAAACTGCAAAAATGGAATTGTACCGTTATTTCAGCAATCGGAGCTAGGGCCTGTTAACACGCCCTAAGCTATAGAGTAAAGATAGTGTGTCGTGTTTTTATTTGTATACAAGTTGGCATTGACCATTTATACAGAAAACCATACCATTTATACATATGAGCAGCAAAAATAGTGGCAAGCAAACTACTTTAGATTTCGAAATTAATAGGTATTGTTTGGTTTCCCCGTGATTTTTTGTAACAAATCGCCAAACCTTATAACTAATACCAGTAGTAATGAAAAAGTGTTTTATTATGTTCGGTCTGCTGTTGGTGACAATAGCTGTCGCAGTTGTGACCGAAAGAAATCAAGAAATTGCCACCGCGGAAAGCATTGCCAAGGGCAAGAATATGAGTGAAGATTTAGCTTTCGAGCAGACCGGGCCAGACCAAAACGGAATTACAAATATCGAATAACCAAATGAATACGAGCATACTTCAGGTAATGGTAAAGACGGGTAAAATAGGCTTTTGGATTTTATTGCCTTTGTTTCTTTTTTCAAATGCAAGTATAGACCATGGCCAACCAGTAGATAAAGCTATCGAAAATGGCAGTTATCGTTTGAATACGACCGGCGCCATTGAGAATGTGCTCACTGGGCATATTACTTTTGATGAAAAGGTTGATACCAATAGTAAGGGAAAACAGACTACTAGGCTTGAATTAAAACTTGAAAATACAGCTGAGCATCATATGAGTTTTATAATATCAAAAGAGCTTCCCGTTCCGGGTAATTTGTTGGGCCTTCATAAGGTTAAGACCCAAGCCGCAGGACTTTTGAACAATCTTGACGGTGTTTTTGGCTTTGCAGATGTAAGTGCCTTAGGCGAGCAACCTTTTTTTACCAATAATGGAAGCGTACAAATTTTAGAAGCAACTGATGATTTATTACGCGGAAAGTTAGATTTAAGGTTACAAAATTTCGAAGGCAGAAGCATTGAGCTCTCCGGAATTTTTATCGCCACAAGAAGTAAGTAAATGTTAAGTTTTACGCTAGGCAGAAAAATTAAACAAAAAAATAGGCCGTAACATTCTACATTTGATATAGTTAGAGTGTAAATTATGGGCATAAATAGTGACCGTTGCAAAGAAATTGCTTATTTTTACTGTCCCCCGATTGGCTAAACGCCAATAAACAGTAGACTTGAGCACTGAAAATTTTTGAAAAGTAGTCATTACGAATACACAAAAACCATCTATGGGGAACGAACTAACAAATTTATGAAACTGCCAATCCACTAGGTACGGCTCAAGGCTACATGTTATGAAATAGAGCATGTTATTGTCCGTCTGATGAAACCATTTTGGGGCACCTAACCAACTTGTTGGCAAAAGGTGATTTGCTCGATATTAGGTTTCGGGGGAACTACCTGAATCAGCACCCAGTCTGGTACTAATCGATTTTGATGCATCGGAAGGGTCGTACGGCTTGGCGGTATCATATTTAAATTCAAAAAGTTTGATTTGCCGGAAACATAGATTTCCGGCTTTTTGTTTTCGGTACTTTTCGTTTTCAACGGAATCGTAAGCAAAATACGAAATTCGTAGGTAAAGCATAACTCAAGACGAGTTCAAAAAACTTTTCTGATATGGGAATCCATAAATTCAGGCCATACGCTATCGGATTTTTGATTTTGGCGATTTGGCTAACTGCCGTTCATGTTCTTTTCTCACAATCCCAAATAACTTTCCGGCAACTATCGGTAAAAGAGGGTCTCTCACAAAACAGTGCCATATCGATAACACAAGATAGCATAGGTTATTTATGGATAGCTACCCAAGACGGTTTGAACCGATACGATGGTCGGCAGTTCACAGTATTCCCATACACTTTTGTAGACATTACAAAACCAGATTATAGCAATTTAGGTAAGGTCTACAACGATAGACAGGGCAATCTGTGGATTATACCCATGGATAAGGTGCCTCATAAATTCAATTTTGAAACCCAAGTTTTTGAACCTGTGCCTAACATTACCGACGCCAGCGTAATCTATCAAGACAGAGCCTTTAACATATGGGTCGGCACGTATTCGGAAGGGCTATATCTTTTGCGACCTGATAAAAAGATACCTGAGCGGATACTATCGGCGAACGAAATAAATGGCACGATATACAATCTTATTCAAAATAAAGAGGATAATTTAGTGCTTACGATAGATGAAAAAATTCTTGAATTCGACCCAAAAATTAAAAAAGTAAGTCAGGTTCGACCTGCAATCAAAAACAATGAACCCATTCTTGAGAATTTTAGTGACATTGTTTTAGACCAAAACGGTAGACAGTGGATTAGTACCTTTGGCAATGGTCTATATTTTAGGGAAAAAGAAAGTAACGCTTTTCGTCGTATCTCTGAACTGCCTTTTTCAGACCCGCTTCCCGTAGACCTGAATATTATGGATCTATATGCAGATTCGAAAAATAGATTATGGGTCGCATCTTACGGTAGAGGTCTGTATCTGATCGATTTCAATAAAACTGAAATTGTTCATTTTGGTGCCGAGAAACATAATCCGAAGGCATTGCACTATAATGATATTCTCTGTATTTACGAAGATTATTCGGGTACCTTATGGTTCGGTACCGATGGTGCGGGTGTCAGTTTTTATGATGAATATTTAGAAAAATTCAATTCGCTGACCAATTACGAAACTCCTGAAAACATTAATGTCGATGTGGTACGGGCGATTACAGTCGACAAAAACAATTCGGTCTGGGTCGGCACTTCCGGTAAAGGCTTGACCCGATATGATCCGGCCAGTAATAGTTGGTCGACCCTTATGGTTGAAACAAATGGTCAAAACACGATTTCTTCCAACCGCATCATGAGTCTCTACGTAGACGACAGCAATGATTTGTGGATCGGTACTCAAGGCGGGGGCCTGAATATCAAAAGCGACGATGGCCAATTCGTACATTTTTATCCGGACGCTGAAAAACGGTTATCGGCAAATACGGTTTGGTCTATCTATAAAGATGATACTAATCGTATATGGCTTGGCACCCGTGAGGAAGGCCTTATCGAGTTCGACAAAACAAAAGGGGAGATTAGAAAGTACCGACACGACCCTAGTAATGAAAATAGCATTTCAAGTAATAATATAAGGGCCATAACTTCCGATGATAAGGGAAATCTTTGGATAGGTACCGAATCGGACGGTATATCATTATTTGACCCGAAGAATGGTGCGTTTACGAACTATGTGCAAAGCGATGGTGAAAACACCATATCAAATGATAATATCAAATCGCTTTATTTCGACCCGAACGGTCTGTTGTGGATCGGTACCAACGGTGGCGGCTTGAACGTGTTCGATAGCAAGGGTAAAAATTTTCGGGCCTATACCGTAGAACAAGGTTTGGCCAATAATGTGATCTACGCCGTATTACCGGATGAGAACGAAAACCTTTGGCTAAGCTCGAACAAGGGTATCAGTAAGTTTTCGCCCGGCGAAACTTTCGAATCGGAGCCCAAAATCAAAAACTTTACAAATTACGCTGGTCTTGCAACAGAGTTCAATACCGGTGCATACCACCAAGATGCCGCCGGGAACCTTTATTTCGGTGGCTTGGACGGATTCTATTGGTTCAAGCCAGATGCAATTAATGAAAATACCTTTCTGCCTAAAACAACGATTACGGGTTTTACTATTTTTGATGAACCTTGTGCCCTCAGTAATGACCTCGAATTACAGCATGACCAAAACACCGTTTCGTTTACCTTTTCAAGTCTTCAGTTTTCGCTTCCTGAAAAAAATCAATTTCAATATAGACTGCTTAATTATGATGATGGTTGGGTACAATCGGGTAATAACAATTTTGCGAGGTATGCCCAACTACCGCCCGGTGATTATCGATTTCAAGTAAAATCGAGTAATTACGACGGGGTTTGGAACGAAACGCCGGTCAACTACGCATTTTCGATTAGGCCTCCTTGGTATTTAACGACTTTGGCAAAAATTCTGTACCTAGTGCTATTTTTAGGGGCTATTTATGGTGTTTACAGCTACCTGAAATGGCGTTTACAAATGCGTCTCGACCTACAGCTAAAAGATGAGGAGACCCTGCGCCTCAAAAAACTCAATGACCTAAAATCAAAATTGTATACTGACATATCACATGAATTCAGAACACCTTTAACCCTAATTTCAGGCCCTGTGGATGCCAAATTAGGTGAGGGAGGACTGTCGGACACCGATTTCTCGAATTTTTCGATGATAAAACGCAATACCAATAGATTGGTCGCTCTTGTGGATCAACTTTTACATTTGGCAAAACTGGAAAAAGGAAAATTAAAACTCCGAATCGGCCAAGGTAATCTTAGACTGTTTTTGGGTATGTTGGCTACTTCTTTCGAATACCGTGCTACCCTAAAAAAAATGAAGTACACCATTGATATTGAAGGCTTGGAAAGTGCTTTTTATGACGAGGATGCGCTAGAAAAAATTGTTACGAACCTGTTGTCAAATGCTCTCAAATATGGTCGCGAAGGTGGCGTCTGTCAATTTCGGGCACTTGAAATAGAAGGTCGGTTACTGGTCAGCGTCAAAAATACGGTGGTTAAAGAGACCGATATTGATGTAGATAAACTTTTTGCCAGATTTTACCAAGAAGACGAATTTGCCGAAGGTGCCGGTATTGGGCTATCGTTGGTGAAGGAGCTTGTTCAGCTTTGCAAAGGTACTATAGTGGTACAAATGGAAGATGGAGACCTTATCAATTTTCAGGTAGAATTGCCCATTGCCGACCCAAAGTCAGAAAGGGCGAAAGTTGTAGAGACATCCGGCAACGATGAATTTTCCGTAAAAGCTACCACTGCCGATTCAGGGATTTTGCTCGAGGAAACATCCGAAGAAATTAGAAACCCTGATGATTTGCCCTTAGTTCTAATTGTCGAAGACCATAGGGAAGTTCGTGAATTCTTAAAATTCACATGGAAAGAAATCTATACTATTCACGAGGCCTCTGACGGAAAGGAAGGGCTAGAAAAAGCCTTGGAACTCGTGCCCGATCTCATTATCACCGATGTTCGTATGCCCGCATTCGATGGTGTCGAACTTTGTAATAAACTGAAGGCCGATGAACGTACTAGCCATATTCCCATAATTCTTTTGACGGCCGGTGTCGATGAAGAGCAAGAGTTGCAGGGCCTTCAATCGGGGGCCGATGATTTTGTTACAAAGCCCTTTAAACTTCGGATATTACAGACCCGTGTCGACAACCTCATCGAATCGCGAAGGGCGTTGCGTAATCGTTACAGCCAAGAACTCATTTTACAGGCCAAGGATATTGCGGTTACACCTACCGATGAAATCTTTTTGAACCGTTTACAGAAAATTTTGGATGACCATTTGACGAATCCCGATTTTAGCACGGAATTCTTCTGTCGTGAAATCGGCATGAGCCGTATGCAACTGCATCGCAAGTTACTGGCCTTTACCGGTCTTTCAACTACAGCTTTCGTACGCTCGCAACGCTTAAAACAGGCGTTACATATTTTAAAGACCTCCGATGTCTCGGTCAGTGAAGTAGCTTATACCGTAGGGTTTAATACTCCTTCCTATTTTATCAAGTGTTTTAAGGAAACCTATAAAAAGACCCCGTCAGAATTTCTTCAGACCGCCGAATAGAGTTTCAGGTTTATTGTTCAAAGTCCAAGGTTAGAACTAGCTATTTTTAGTTTTTCGATTACTTTTAAGCCCGCCCCTACTTTTTGGTTATTTCATTAAAAAATAACAACATTAGAAGTTTAGTTTTTTCACTACCCACTACCCACTACCCACTACCCACTACCCACTACCCACTACCCAAATGTTACATATGTTTCATTCCTTGTTACATACGTGACAAATTCTGCATCGATGTTTACTTAATTTTGAATTCGGTACTAACGGTAAATAAAAGTAGAATCTGTGAAAATCAGTATTCCCATAGCTATTCTTTTGTTTTTGATAATGGGAGTGAGCCATGCGCAGACGTTAAGCACCAAAGAGACGAAGGTCGTACTTAGCGTAGATTCCGAATCGCAGAGTGTAACCGCTATGACCCTGTTCACGACTATTCAAAAAATGAACAAGGCGATGTTAAAGGAGAAATACTCGGATTGCAAATTTTATATTGGGCTGTTAAAGGGCAATTATGAGATTAAGGGAACCGCCGTTATTCCAAAGGAAGGTACTACTGTAATTATGTTTACCGAAAAGCAGATTTTCCCAGAGGCTTTTCTCTTTTCTTCAGAAGACTTGTCTCCTGGAGATTCGTTCGATATCGGCAAAACTAAAGCTAAAGTAGTATCGAATAAGAAAGGCGAACTTATATTGAAAACTTAATAAATGAAAAATATCTTCCCAGAACTTATACTGAGGAGGAAATAGAAAACACTAAACGCGAGAACATGACACTACTTAAAAAAATTGACGCTACAACTTGGGTATTTTTTGCCATATTTATCGTTGCTGCTTGCATGGTAACTATTGCGCTGGCATCTAGATTTTAACAACGAATACCAAGTTTATTCGATTACGTTCTAAACTCTTTTCGTCCTAGATAAGATTGTACAAAGGCATGTTTGCCCTTAAGAAAATGGGTGGGGCTCGACCCGATAAGCCTATTGAAATCATTAATGAAATGAGCTTGGTCGTAATATCCGCAGTCAAGCGCCAATTGGTGAAGTTGGTCTTGTTCAGCCGATTTTAAACGTTCGAAGATGGTATTCAACTGAATTATTTTACAAAAATATTTCGGCCCGATACCAACTACCTCTTTGAACTTTCGTCTGAAATGCCGTACGCCGACACCACTTTGTTCAGCGAGTTCGGTCTGGGTCACTTTTCCGTCTTTGCTTAAAATTCGGGTAATTGATGTATCGAGCCACTCGATAGGCGGCAGTCTGGTTTTTGATAGATGGCGTACGATTTCCAAAAGAATGGGCAGGTGTTCTTCGGGTAGCTTGCAATGCGCAAGTTCGCCTACCAAACCTTGACTAGAAGTAGGTGTTACCTCATCAAAGCTTTGACATAGGTTTGAAAAATGAATACCAGGTTTATGAAAAAGATAATAGGTCGCCGTGGGTGATAGAACCAATGCAACCTGCCCGAACTTACCGTTGATTTCCAATGCAATATCATCTTTATCGATCTGGCCATTGACCGAAAGTCTAGGTGCTATATGTGAACGCTCGCCATGTATCCGAACTATAGGTGCATCATTATAAACACTTACCAAAAGCGGAAAACCGGTAGGGTGTATAGGAAAGGTTGTTTGCACGGCCGATTCTGTTTCTCCTTTAATAACTGCAAAAACATATTGTCGCAACTCTTCTGGAATATGAAATTTCAATTCTTGAGCATAGTTTTCTATCATATGACTGGGTTGGGAAAGAAAAATAAATTGGTTTCTACGATGTCCGAATTTTACAATGATTGCGGCACCGTATTGCTTACTTTTCCCTGGAATTAGTAAATATTGGAGGTCTATTGAATAAGAAGAATGGGGATAACCATAAAAATACGAAAATTAATAAAGCAGGGTTTAATTAAGGGCACCTCTAAAAACTCTATTTCGGTTGCTGACTTGTTCTTTTTTCCAGCTACTTCGTTGCCAAAATACTTATTTAGCCCTGCCAAACTCCGTTTTTGGCGCCTCATATCTGAAAAAAAATTACCGCGCCATCATACCAATAAGAGTTATTAGAGATGCCCTTGAAAAAATAGACGCCGTTGCAGTACTTTTTATTATCGTGCTGATGGTCGCGCTATTTATGATATTCACGGCTTTAAAAAGATAAACGTGTAAACCTTATTAACCAACGAATAGCCATGTGGTGCATTCTATACAAAATTTACTGCCGATTATACAGTGCTCATTGAAAAGCCCCATAATTAATTGCATTTTCGGCGCGGAAACAAAAATTTCGATGTTTACCTTTTCAAGAAATAGGCACTAACCCACATAAAACTATAAATAATTAAAAACCTTAAATTATGAAAACAATGAACTACATTTTACTAATTTGCCTCATGGCGTTCGGTTTTTCTTGTTCAGAGCCAGAATTGGAAATAGACGAGCCTATCGCTACCGACCTGAAATTCCGTTTTGAACAACAGCCCAAGTATTTGAACGGTTTGGAAATTACCAAATACGGCGTTGTAAATAGTCTCGTAGATGTAAAACAAAATATTGCAAAATTAAAATCGGCTATTCATGGAGGTAAAAAACACCTTCTACCTAAATTAAAAGAAGCGCAGAAAAAAGAATCCTCACTCAACGAATTTGGATCTGACTTAGTAAGTTTTAGGTTTCCGTTAGGAGGTAATTTTCCACCGGACATCCCTGGAGGTTGCTGGGACGATCCTGAAGCGGGATGTACACCTCAACTAAATATCTCCGGCTTTACAGGTATGGAGTTAAACAAAGAATTGAAAGGGTCTAGAGTCGTGTTTCGCAATGAAAAGGGTGTTATTGTGGGTAGAGGCGGTAGAATATCGTTCGCTAGAGGCGGCAAAATGGTAATGGCGCTAGAAGCCAACTTCAAAGGTAATGCAACAATGTATATTACTCCTGAAACAGAATTGTTCAAAAGGGGTGGTGATGAACTAAAAGTACAAGTCTACGCCGATTGATAAATGATGGTAATCTCAAATAATAACACGGTCCTTTGTGCTTCTTCACAAAGGACTTTCGCATATGATATCTACTAGAAACAGTTATGTACTCCTTCTTCTTACAGTCTGTCAATTAGGTTGGTCTCAAAACGAAACATCCGACATTGATAATGTGCTACAGAAAGCCCAAACCTATCATTACATGAATAGGGATAGTGCTTACCATTATTACGAAAAAACCATTGAACTTGCTGACCAACAAAATAATTTAGACTATTTGGTAGGTAGTCTCAGCTCGCTGATCAATGTTAACGAACACTTTTACGATTTAGGGCCTTACGGGCAAAATTTACTCCGTATGGATAAGTTTTTATGCCTTGATGGTAGAGTTAACGATTTTCACATGGGTTCTTATTACAAAGATCGGTTGCTCTACGATAAAGGTAACTATCATTATAAGTTAAAAGAATATGCACTCGCTAAAAAATACTTCCTAGAATTATACCATAAGATAAAGGCTGTTCCGGAAAATGAACTCGGTAGGTTGAATATTAACTTTATGTATGGAATTGATAGTTTTTTAGGTTTAATACATCGGCACACAGGCAAGTATGAACAGGCTGAGTTTTATTTCAATAGGGATATTGCATGGGTCACAACTTATAAAGATAGTCTGCCACAATGGGAGTCGAAGCTTTTCAACACCAAGAAACTGCTTTCCCAAGTTTACGAGATTCAGAATAAAACGACCAGCGCAAACGAATTATTAAGAGAGGCATTAGATTTCTACCGCTCCAAAATGGGAAACCCTCGGTTTCGGAACAACTTTCTAACCACGTATATTTTATTGGCGAAAAACCAGATACTGCAAAATGATTATGATGGTGCTATAGCCGTTTTGAGCAACAATGAGTTCGACGACCCAAGAACTAATCCGTTCTCAAAAGAAATCGATATAATTTATGGCAACGCTTTTCTTGGGAAGAAGAATTATATAGAAGCACAGAGATATTATAATAAGGCCTTGAAAACCTATAAAGAATACAGGCAAAACAAGCCTCACCAAGACATTGCCGAAGTACACGGAAAAATAGCTGAACTCTATTTAAAACAAAAAAACCATCAAGAAGGATTAAAAACGATTCAAAATGCTTTTAATAATGCCGGAAATAATATCAATGTCACAACCGACCATGGTAACCCAGATTCTGAGCAGGTCTATTCAAAAACCCAGTTGTTGTATCTTTTGGATATCAAACTACAACTTTTAAGCGGCCTTTACCGATCCACCTACGAAGAAAACTATTTAGAAGTTGCCTTACAGACCGAACGCGACCTGCTCCAAACGTTCGACTTACTTAAAAAAGATTTTGATAGCAAACTCGACAAGCAATTCTTGGCCGAAAAAGCCTACCCGATGTTCGAACGCATGCTCGATGTCGTGTATATGGCCTATGAAAAAAATAGTTCGGATGAACTGCTTGAACTGGCCCTGAACATCAGCGAAAAAAGTAAAGACCTTATTCTTATGGAAGCCCTGCGCTCTGCCCAGGCCACCCAATATGGCAACGTGCCGCAAAAGGTACTCGATAAAGAGGCCCAGCTACGGGCGGAGATTACCCACATCGAAAAAGAAATTTTTGATGCAACGGAGACCGAATCTAGTTTTTCAGATGATCTCTTCGATTTGAAACAAGAATATTATAGCTTTTTAGATACGATAAAAACGAACTACCCCAAATACTATGACCTGAAGTACGAAAATAAGCCTATGGATTTGGCCAAAGTTCGCAAGAAGGTCTTGAACGATGATGCTGTTTTAGTTTCGTATAGCATGACCGATAAGCATCTTTATGCCATCGTTTTGAATGCTAACCATCAAAACTTTTTAAGACTTCCTTTTTCTGAAGATGATAGGGTGGCCATTCGCGATTTTTATCAACTACTTTCAAAACCAGCAATCAGCGGCGTAAAAGAAAAAATCTCCGCGCTGGGAGAACAACTTTTCAAAAAGATTCTAAAAGAACCGCTGGTAGGTTTTACGAACGAAAATCTGACCATAATTCCCGATGGCGAATTACATTACCTTCCTTTTGACCTATTGCGGGAAAGGGGTTCTTATTTATTGGCAACGAAAAGTATCGGTTATGGCAATTCGGTGGCCTCTCTTATGGAGCTGAACGAAAACAAATCCACGGATACCAACAAAGTTCTGGCCTTTGCACCAAGTTTTGAAGATGCCGTAGTGGTCAACAACGACAGACAGTTCGGAAAACTACGCTACAACGACGATGAGGTAGCCAAAATTGGGGCGTTCTACAAGACAGAAACGGTCTTGAACAAACAGGCGACCTTGGCGAACTTTAAAGCGAAAACTTCTGATTTTAATATAGTGCACTTGGCAACACATGCCTCGGCCAATGACGCATACCCCGATTATTCGTATCTCGCCTTCACGCAAGAGAAAGATAGTAGTGAAAGCAATATTCTTTATATTAAAGATCTTTATAATACTTCGTTGAACGCCGACTTGGTAACCCTGAGTGCTTGCCAAACCGGAATCGGAAAACTACAAAAGGGTCAGGGCATGCTAAGCCTCTCGAAGGGGTTTTATTATGCCGGTGCAAAATCGTTGGTCAATACCCTTTGGAAGATCAATGATAAAAGTAGCGTAAAACTGATGGAGTATTTCTACCATGGTCTCAGCACTGGAAAGTCAAAAGCAAAAGCACTGAGGGATGCCAAATTAAAATATCTAGAGACTACCGATGACAATCTTTTAAAGCACCCCTACTATTGGTCTGCCTTTGTGGTCTCGGGCAATGTTTCACCGATTTCGAAAACAAATTATTGGTGGTACGTGGGTGCGGCCGTATTGTTCTTCGTTGTCTTATTTCTTCTGTCGAAAGTGAGAGGTAAAAGGAATAGGTTTAGACGCGTTACGTTCAAGACATCGGTGTTGTAATGAATCGAGCCATCAATGCAATATATATTTTAGGAACTTTCTGTAAGCTTTCGAATCCATTCACTTTTCATATTTTCTGCATGGCCGATTTTTCCAATGACGGTCAGTAGCAATTCTGTATATTTAGGCTATTTCAAAACAGTCTCTTAGAGTTGAAATTAATATCCGCTACAAAACCAACGCTTGAAGTCATATCTCTTTCTTATCATAATATTTCTTTTTGAACTGGGCTGTGCGGCTCAAGACGGAGACATTTCTTATGACAAAGGAATCGAAGATTTAGATGCCGGTCAATATGTTGACGCACTTATGATGTTTGAAAAAGCAACGACCGTTTATAGAACAGACGGCAACAAAATGGGTTTTACGAAGGCCGTACTACAAGCAACTAAAATCAAGATTAACAATAAAAAATTTAAGGCTGCTTCTAAAACCATAGAAGAGCTCGTCGCATATTACAGCATGAATCAATTGGCCAATGACAGCCTTTGGGTCGAAATTATGAATACCAAGGCACTAAATCTAAAGCACTTGGGGCAATTCGAAAACGCCTTGGCCGTAAACGATCAATTGTTGAACAATGAAAATGTTTCACGGCAATATGCCGATAGAATATACCATCTAAGAAGTAGAATAGAGATGGATTTAGGAAACTATAGTAATGCCATTGCCTCCGCAAAAAAGTCCTTAGAGGGGTATGTCAAAGAAAAAGATAGCTCGAATCAAGCCGCAATCTATAACATTATCGGAGTAGGTCTATATTTTCAAGATAAGCTCGATAGCACCTTGGTCTATTACAATAAATCGTTGCAGCTAAAAGAGCAATTAAAAGCGGACAATTATGAACTTGCGATTTCCACTTTCAACATTGGTACAGTTTACGAAGCGACAGCAGATTATGATAGGGCCATTTTTTATTATAAACAGGCGGAAAAATATGACCTGCTCGATGGTGGTGAAGTCGTAGGTGTCTTATCCGATATTTATGTGGCAATGGTAAATTCTTACTACAGCATGGGAGACTATGGTAACGCCGAAATATACTCAAAAAAGGCACTGCAATTAGCTAGTAAGGTATATGGTGAAAATAGCACCTACTCCAGTTTTGTCTATGTATCTTATGCTAATTTACTTGAACTAAAAAACCAAAGACGAGAAGCCATTGAATATATAAAAAAGGCTCTTGAGATTAGAAAGAAAACTTACGGATATAATCATAGATGGACATTCGAAAGTTATCTAGACCTTGGAAATAATTATTTACTGTTGAAAGAATTAGATAGTGCAAGAGTAAATCTTCACTATGCTTTTGAGGTAGCAAAAAGATTAAATTCCAAGGTATCCCTATGCTATTCAAAAAAAGTTTTAGGAGAACTGCAAACGGCCATGGGCAAGCATGAAGATTCACAGAAACTATATCAAGAAGCAAAACGTTTGAGTAATGAGATTTATGGTGAAAATCATGATCTCTCTTTGGAAATTCAATATTTATTGGCAGAAAGTTACTTTTTCAATAAAGATATAGTTGCTGCAAAAAATAGTATTGAATGGTTTAAAAGCTATACGCCCAAAACAATAATTCATTGGTCGAATTTTTTATTCCCGATATTCTTGACCTAGAGAATAGAATTTATGCTCAAGGTTTGCATCGACCGGGCAAAAAGGGTTTTGAAAGAGAGATTATGACAAACATTCTAGCCCAAGTCGATATTATTAATAGTATACGTAATCGATATGCTAAAGACGATTCGAAAATGTTTGTGGGTAAAGAGCGCGATAAAGTAATTGCAAACGCAATTGCCCTTTCTTATAGACTATACGAAATAGATAAAAAAGATAGTTACCTAGAAACGGCATTTAAAATGTCTGAATTGAACAGAAACAACATTCTTCTTGAAGGGATTCAGAAAACCCGATTCCAAAAAATGGCAGGAATTCCAGACCATATATTGGAAAAAGAAAACAAGTTGATTCAAAATATAGAATTAACGAAGAAAGAGATACACTATGCCGAAAACGCAAGCGATCCCGTAACCAAAAAAATTGACAGTCTTCTGAGCGTTCAACTGGTTTTAAACGATAATCTAGAAGAACATCTAAATGCAGTAAAAGAGAATTACCCGGATTACTTTAGTCTTAAATATGCGCGGGAGCCGATTAGCATTGATAGATTACAACACGATGTGCTTAAAGCAAACCAGACATTTATAGAATATTATGTCGGTGATAAAGACACTTATCTGTTTGTAATAGAAAAAACTTCAAAGAAAATGCTAAAGATATCTAAGTCTGATAGATTACGGGAAAAAGCTGTAGCCTTAAGAAGTAAAGCAATCGAAAGAAAAGATGTAAGCGAAGAAGCACAAACAATGTTCGAACTTTTACTTGGGGACTTAAAAGTGAAAAAGAATCTTATCGTAGTTACCGATAACTTTCTGAACGACATTCCCTTTGAAATCTTACAAAATGGTGCTGGCCAGCTAATCAAAAAGCATTTAGTTAGTTATAGCGGATCTGCCAATTTATTAAGCCAACAAAAGCAGACCTCTTCTCTGCACGGCGATAAATTGATATGGTGTGGTTTTGCACCTGAATTCGAATTACTTGATAATTTGCCATCTACGAAAGATGAAATCATAGAAATAGCCAAGATAATGGGAGGAAAAATGTTCTCAGGTAAACTGGCGACATTAGAAAATTTCAAAGAAGAAGCTGCTCGGGCATCCATTATACATTTGGCCACGCACACTACAATGGATAATTTGAATCCTAAATACAACAAACTACACTTCGCAAAAGATACGCTTAATAGTGAATTGACCACTTCGGATATTTATGCCTTATCACTAGATGCAGAGTTAGCTGTACTAAGTGCCTGTAATACCGGTTATGGTAAGTTTGAAAAGGGAGAGGGCACAATGAATATGGCCCGGGCATTTAAGTATGCCGGGGTCGAAAGTACCATTATGAGTCTATGGAAAGTACCCGATAAACAAACTACTACTATAATGGTTTCGTTCTACAGGCATTTAAAAATGGGCCTACCCAAGAACGAGGCGTTACAAAAAGCCAAGTTGGATTATCTGGCCAGTACGGATGACAACCTATTAAAACACCCCTACTATTGGGCGGGCTTTGTGGTTTCGGGTAATACCGATCCTATCTCAGATCCAATTTCGAAGTGGTGGTGGTTGCTCGTGATACCTGCAATTACAGTACCTGCTCTTTACCGAATAAAGCGAAAATCAGCCTAAAGCTTTCAGTAGCTCTTCGGCGGCCTTGGTTTTAAATGAGTCCATTTGAATCAACTTCTCCAGTTCGATTTTAGACTTGGCGTAATCTCCTATTTTCAAATAGGCCAATGCCAAATACCAAGTTGCCCGATCTTTCAATTCACCATTGCTTGCTATATAGCTTTCTAAAACCGGAATAGCTTCTTCGGGTTTGTTCAATTGCATTAGAACAATACCCTTATAAAAGTCGATATAAGAATCGGCGTGTTTTTGCTGTAATTCTTTAAAAAGTTCGAGCGCAAGCCGATAATTTTCATCTTCGTAGGCCGTGAATGCTTTGGTCTTTAAATCTTCAAGTTGTTCACCGCGTTCGATGGGGTGTACCACATTTTCATAGGGCACAAAGTTCACGTCGTATAGTTGACCGGAGTCAAGGCTAGTGTTGGTAAAGAAGAAAAGCCACGCGCTTATACCGATAAGAAATACTGCAGAAGCGGCTACTAGCCATGGCCGCATGCTGATGACTTTGGTTTTCGGTTTTTCTGTGGCTTCATTAAGATTGAAGAGCATATTTTTTATCTGCTGTCGTTCGTTCTTTTTTAAGGAACCTTGCAGTTCTTGTTGAAATTCGAAATCGGCCGCAAACGCGGGATCGCTCATTAGCAAACGGTCGAAGTCTTCTTGTTGACTCTCGGTGAGAGAGCCTTCAAAATAACTGTTTATAAGTGTTTCATTGTCCATTTTTTGTAGGTATTAGGTCTGTCCATTTCGAATTTTACCATCCAATAGGTCGTTCTTTGACTTTTTACTCCTCCGTGAAAGAGGCCATAACTGCTATTTTCGGCAGTCATGCATGGAGGCCATTAGTTTTCCGCCACGAGCTCTTTAAGTGATTTTAGGCATCGCGACTTCTGGCTCTTTACCACATTCTTGTTTTCATACCCTTGCACTGTCATGATTTCTTCCAGTTTTAGGCCCTGTAAGTAGAACAGTTCTAAAATCTCGCGACATTTATCGCCCAGTTTTTTAAAGTTGGCGACCAATCGTTTTTGATGGTCGTTGGGGCCTTCGTCTTTATACACATCTTCCATCACTGCGGTTTCCCGTTGGTCGAAAATATAAGTTTCTTCCGTAGCGATTTCTTTGGTATCCCTGAACTTTTTGAATAGCATAAACTTTCCGGTACTGAAGAGGTAAGTTTTTAGGCTGCTCTTCAAATTATCCAATTTTCCTGCTAAGGCATTTTCGTAAACGGCGATTATGGCATCTTGAAAAATATCCTCTAGCATATCGTCTGATTTGGTGTACCGCGAGGCAAACCTGAAAAACTCGGTCTTGTATTCGCGATATACGTCTTTTAAGGCATTTCTGTCCCGCTTTTTCAATTGGGCGATCAGCTGTTTGTCTTCCATTAGTGTCCGGTTAGTGAAAAGGTAAACATTTGAAAAAGTTGAGATGAGTTCACAGCCTAAATATATCTTTTTTTTATCCGCCAAGTTGACCTTTCGAAGTTTAGGGCGCAAATGGTCAAAGAATCGATTGAAACATCAGATTATAAAAACAAACAATGTACTAATTACCGCACTTTTTGACCGCTGTTGATTTTCGTCTTGTAATAATGATGATGACTATAACAAAATCTACGCCGGAAGCGAAAGATGAGGCTTAGGAAGCATCCAAGATTAACTATCGAAAACGAATTAAGTTTTGGCTTTGGACAAAAAGAGTGTTTTGGCCTATAGTGCTAGAGTAGTTTGAATAGAACCTAATTTCACTACTGTTATCGGGTTTTTTGTTTTTGGTGTTTACCTTTTTAAGGTCAGGGCACTAACGTTTGTATAACCCTCAAAAACAAAGCAAAAATGAAAACAAGAACATTAATGATCATGATAGCATTCCTCTTTATAGGAAGCAACGTAGAAGCCCAGTTTCTCAAAAGATTGGGTAAAAGTGCCGAAAAGGCCGCCGAACGTGCCATAATCAAAAAAACAGACCAAAAAGTGACCAAAGAGACCGAAAAGGCCATGGATACCGTTTTGGGCAATGGCAAAAAACAAAAGAAACGCAAAACAAAAAAGAACGAGAGCACGGAAGTAACGGAAAATGACGGTCCTACAAACGTTCCGAACGAAATCGACACTTCAGAAGAAACGAATCGGGCCGAAATGCCTCCAAAAACTTGGTCAAAATACAATTTCGTACCGGGCGATAAAATTATTTTTGATGATGATCTGGCAGGTGAAGAAAACGGAGAATTCCCATCGCGCTGGGATCTTTCCCAAGGTAGCGCCGAAAATGCAAAAATGGGCGATGAGAACATAATCCGATTTGAGAACAGGTCCATAATAAATCCTCTCATGGATGAGCAATACTACCTGCCCGAAGTATTTACCATAGAGTTCGACGCCTATTTTAACGATACTTACTACAGCTGGCAGTCTTATGACATCCGTTTTTGGCAAGGCACCCAATATCTCAGTGAAGGAGAAGACGTGTTCTGGCCAATTCAATTATTCAAAGATGGGGCAAAAACTCAAACTAAAACCAAGGGCTACCAGAAAATATTCGATGCACATAATGAAGCTACGGGCGAGGTAATTGGCTGGAAACATATTGCCATCTCGTTCAACAAACGTAGCCTAAAGGTTTTCGTAGATGAATATCGCGCCTTGAATATTCCCAATTACGGATACAAGCCCAAAATGATGAGTATCGCCAGCTACATGCATAAGCCTGAAGGAAAACCGATGGCCATAAAAAATATCCGTATCGCCGAAGGGGGCAAAGATCTCTACGACCGTGTCATAGCCGATGGCAAATTCGTGACCCGTGGCATTCTGTTCGATGTAAACAAATCAACCTTAAAGCCGAGTTCGATGGGCGTAATTAACGAAGTGGCAAAAATGATGCAAGAACATACCGATTTGAAGTTCAGCATAGAAGGCCATACCGATAGCGATGGCGATGATAACAGTAATCTCGAACTATCGGAAAAAAGGGCCGCAGCGGTAAAAACAGTATTGGCCAATTCGGGAATCGATAGTTCAAGGCTTCAAATTAAGGGCATGGGCGAAAGTGTACCTGTCTCCGATAATACGACTCCCGAAGGCAAGGCGAACAATCGTCGGGTGGAGTTCGTGAAAATTTAAAAAAAGTCGGCAGTTGCAGTCGGCAGTAAAAGAATATCACAAATGAGAAAAAACCGAATAAAACCGAAATTCTTTACCAGCACCATGTTGAATCTAGGAAAACAGGTTACTAACGGCTCAAAGGATACCCCCTCCTCCTGGAGGGGTTAGGGGAGGACTTTTCAACATTACCGAAAACAAAAAAATAATCCCCCCAAAAATCAATTTAAGAATAATAAAAGTTAAAAATCATGAGAACAATTAGAAAAATCAAATCAAAACTTTTTGTCATCGGCTGCGGTGCAGCGGTACTAATGGCCTTCGGTTGTAGTAAAGACAACCCATTGAACCCAGCTGGAAATTGCTTCGACGGAAAATGGGCAGAAAAATACACTAGTGAGTTCCAAGCATTGTCGATTGCTGCTACGGCCTATAGCGAAAATCCAACGTCGGAGAATTGCGCAGACTATAAGAATGCGACAAAGGGCTATCTCAGTGCCATAGATGATTTCTACGATTGCATACCTACGGGTAATAAATCGGAAATCGACCAAGCTATAAAAGAAGCGAAGGCCAATATCGATAAAGAGGGTTGTGATAATTTATAAGAATACTACATACACACTGTTGATTTGAAGAAGAACCAACAAGTTCAATAGAAAGTAAATAACGTGAATGTCAAAAATCAGCAAAACAACCTCTTAAACAGACGGAAAAACCAAGAGTATTTTGATTATAAAATACTGAGTAAATACCTGAATTAAACACATTAAAATCTACAGATCATGAAAAAAGTATTAAAAGTTTCATTACTAATGTCAATTATGATATGCATCTCGTGCATGGGCGAAGTAAGCGATAAATTGAAAAAAGCCAAAAATAAGGTTTCAAATGCGGGCAGCATTGTAGAAAATGCCAAAACCATGGGTGAACGTATGGGCAAGCTAAAAGAAATGGAACCTACAAGTAACGACGACCTAAAGGCATGGCTACCGGAAAACCTTGACGGAATGGAACGCACGAAGTTCAGGGTAGGTGGTTCTGGCGTGGCCAATGTAAGCTCGGTCGAAGGCACCTATAAACAGAAAGGCACGAAAACGAGTCTTAACGCTAGGATAATGGACGGTGCCGGCGAAGCTGGCAGCGTATTGGCCATGGGCTTCGGTATGTTCGGTGATATGGAAATGGAGATGGAAGATGAGCGCAAACACCAACAAACGGTCGAAGTTGATGGTATACGGGCGCAGCAGACCTATTATAAAAAGAACAGTCGAACAAACCTTATGTTCGTCTACGAAGAACGTTTTATGGTCACCATCGATGCAACGGATATGGATGTTGACGAAACCTGGAAAATGGTCGAAAAACTAGATTTAGAAGGACTGGTCGATTAACAATAAGAACAGCAAGATCATGAAAAACAAACTCATTATACCGTTCTTGTTTTGCTGTATGCTATTGACATTCACAAGCTGCGGTCAAAACCGGAAGCAATTAAAAATAGTGGAGCATACAGCAATACAAACCAGTGATGAAAAAAGTTCGGTAACGTTAAATATGGATGGTAAAACCTATACCTATGATGACATAGATCGGAAATACTCGAGGGTTGAGATGAACAACGATATCTTGATTAAAATCGTTCAGAAGGGGTTGCCGAGCATTGATTTCGGTTTTCCGGCCAGTGACCCGAATTTTACCAACGGTAGTTTCAATTATACCGTTGGCCTAGATTCCAAAACGGAAACGCTTTACCTCAGTTTTTTTGATAAAAATCGAAAAACAATATGCATAAACGTATTGTATTTAGAAGTGGTCAAATCGAGGCGCAACGTGATGAGAACTCAATAACCATAAATTTTGATGGAAAGGGGAGTCCGATGTTAATTGGTTCAAAGAAAGAAGATCAATTTCCTATCAGTGGAACCATGAAGCTTACGTTTTGATTTCATAGCTGCAATCTTCTTTGCCGTAGTTATATAGATAGTGGTCGTTATACATATTTACTTTTTGTTACGGCCATGCTTTCATGGTCTTGCAATGAGACTACGAAGAATAATAGCGATGCACCAAAAGTGGTGGCGAGGACTAAAAAAGTAAAAAAGAAGAACGTAGAAGAAAAGCTGAAAGAACGTCTTAAAAATGCGCAACCGGTAGCTTTAGATGACCTTGAAGCCTGGATTCCTAAAACCTTGGGAGGATTGTCAATTGAGCGGACAAAATCAATTTCCATATTCAACGAAGCCAAATGACCGGCTGGTACGAAAGGGAGGGATATAAGGCAATTGTATTGTCTGTCAGCGATGCGGCCGGCTCGAACGGAGAAATGATTGCTAGCAAGGTCAATGTATTCGGTACAGAACCGGATTCTGATGCCGGAGATATTCAAATGCGCTCGGTTAACGTAAAAGGAAGGATAGCAAGACAAGATCGTAGTATCGAAAAGAACATGACGAACATACTCTTTTTTCACAATAAGCGCTTTATGATAAAAATCTCCGCATTCGATTATAGCGCAGATGAAACTTGGGCCTTGGTCGATGAGTTGAATTTTGATGCCCTAGAACGTTTGGTCGAATAAAAATGCGCATAATGATGTTTACCTTTTTAAGCGTCGGGTACTAACAACAAAGACATAAAAAATAGATAAAAATGGAAACAACAAAAACAGAATTAGGTGCCGCCGAGGCGGTAGCCGTAAACGAAGAAGCAAAAAGAATAGCGGTCATAGGCTATATCACTATCATCGGACTGATAATCGCCTTTGTAATGAACAACGAAAAGAAGCTTGGTTTTGCCAGTTATCATGTTCGGCAGTCCGTTGGGCTTTGTGTCACCGGTCTTGCACTGGGTGTAATCGGAATCATTCCCATCTTGGGCTGGATCATTAATATAGTAGGCATTTTTGTTTTGCTCTTTATGTGGATAATGGCCCTAGTGAACGCTATCAACGGAAAGGAAAAACCCGCACCCCTTTTAGGAAAGAAATATGAAGAATGGTTTAAAGGGATTTAATTACGATCTATAAAAAAATAAAAATTATGAAAACGATTTACATATTATCAATACTGGTACTAAGCTTCGTTCTTTTTACTTCTTGCTCTGTCGAGGATCTTATCAAAGAGGAACCTGACAATACAGAAGTCTTGACTTCGAACTCCCTGTGGAAATTCGAAAGCTTTAAGTTAGCCTGGGCTACTAAGACCGAAAAAGATACGATTACCGATCAACAGATTGAATCGGAAGTCAATGATAGTTATAAAGATCTTGAGTTTACCTTCAAGGCAGATGGCACTGGTGTAACAAAGGTAGCGAATAGTGAAGAGGAACCCCATACATGGACATGGTCTTTCGATGGAAACAACAAACTCTGTTTCGACGGAGGTTGTGGTGACGATAGTTTTACAGGTGTCAACCTAAGCGAAAACAGTTTTAGCTTTGATTTAGTCGCAGGGGCACCCAGCAATACTGAAGGAGAACAGATTATTTATTCGGGCAGGTATACTTTTAACTAGTTCGACATTGGTGGTTTCCCATGAATCTAAACCCAAAGAATTCAAAGGTTTTTGGAAACCGTTCCCTTCTTTCTGATGTCATGAGTTCATACATTCTGGGGAGGGCTAGTTAGGAGACTACCCGTAGGTAGAATTTTTCAGGTTTTTTGAACAGAAGTGATTAAACCTATCAAACAAGCATTTCAAAACAGTCTCTTAAAAAGCCATGCCAAGAAAACGCTACATAACGTTAGTATTCGCTCTCACATTTGTTTTCTGTCACGCACAAGAAACAATTATCAAAAGAAAAGACTGGCTTTTTATAGAATCACAAGGTTTGCTTCCCGGTAGTTTAGCTTTTGGCTACGAACGTTTGCTACACCTCGACAAATGGTTTCGATATACTGTTCGGTCAGGTATTGGCCCCAACGCAAATTTTGGTTTTTACGCAATGGCGGGTAACAGCCTTGTAATTGGTAGAAAAGTCAATGGTGAAATCGGACTGAATTATATCTATAATCATTGTTCCACTGGTCTTTTGGCTCCCGGCGGTTCTCGTGAAAGTGGCTTTCAGCCCATTATCGGTATCAGGATCCAAAATTTAAAGATTCCCATGAGCTTCCGCATTTTTTATGAAATACCCCACGGTAACGGAGAATACGTGACAGGCTGTGGCGTGTTTGTAGGGTACGCTTTCTAAGTTCTAGCTCAAAACGTGATATTGCTACCATAGACTTCTTCAGGGCTTTTTGTGATTAGAATGTTACTGACGTATGACAAATTTCTCTTTTTGGTGAAATTCCCACAAAGACCTGGTACGGTTCAATTTCTAAGAAAGCCGTTCCCTCTCCTTGGGAGAGGGCTAGGGAGAGGACTTTTTGACGGAGTTTCACATTTTTTATTGCTTCTAGGTATGGACTGACCTCCCCTAACCCATCCCAAAGAGGGGAA
>Ga0114952_1000680_pt1 | contig 33870 bp, 33 predicted proteins | sample SidtaG_2_FD_87303 | JGI IMG/M metagenome (GOLD analysis project Ga0114952, IMG submission 87303) | Marine algal microbial communities from Sidmouth, United Kingdom - Sidmouth_Asex2 metaG | ecosystem: Host-associated > Algae > Red algae > Unclassified | place: Sidmouth, United Kingdom | collected...
CATGTTATTAGGATATCAGGTTTAATGATAACACCAACAGTAATGTAGGGCCGTAAATTTTCTTGAGTTCCCTGAGTCCGATTTTCAATCTAGATTTAATAGTTCCCAGCGGAATATTAAGCTCATCGCTAGCTTCCTGTTGTGTCATTCCCTCAAAAAACAAGGCGTCCAACACAATTTGGTATTTGGTCTCTATTTTCTCTAAATTCTCACGGACGTCCATAAACTCTGGTCTTGTACTGTTGACGCCTAAATTATATACGTCTGAAACATCAATTTGGATTTCCTTATCGCTTTTTGTATTTACACTTCTTAATTTATCTATAGCAGTGTTACGTGTAATACGGAATAACCACGTAAAAAGTTTTGCTTTAGACGAATCATACGAATCAGATTTTTTCCAGATTTTTATAAAACTTTCCTGTAAGACATCCTGTGCCAATTCCTCATTGCGTACTACTTTATTGGCTACCCCCAAAAGCGTATCGCCATAATGTTCATATAGGAGAGAAATGGCTTTTTCATCTCTTTCTTGAAGCAGTTCTACAATGTGTTTTTCAAGTAGTGTACTCATATTTTGGTTCCGGCCATAAAAAAAATGAATGTTTGGGCATCCAATTTAAATGTTAATACCGTATATGTTTAAACGCTAATTTATAAAATTGATTTTTATATAGGCGTTTTAAAAATATTAATAATATAAATGTGCACTTGGTAACTGCACATTTAATTTTTGGTTAGTTTGGTTTGGTATAGCCCCCGAGATTCTTCTTTGGGGGTTATTTATTTTATGATGTTTACTTCCGGTAATATACTAATACCGAATTTTTTATCCACTTCATCAATGATTCTATATGCCAAGTTTAATATTTGCTGGCCTGTAGCTTCACCATGGTTTACAAGCACTAATGCTTGATTTTCGTGAATCCCTGCGTCACCGAATCTCTTGCCTTTAAAACCACATTGTTCAATTAGCCAACCTGCTGGTATTTTATAGCTTTCATCTGTAATTTTATAAGATGGAGCTTCAGGGTGGAGTGCAATGAACTTTGTGTAGTCTTCTAGGCTTATGATCGGGTTTTTGAAAAAACTCCCGCTATTGCCCAAAACTGCGGGGTCTGGCAATTTACTTTGTCTAATTGCTATTACAGCATTTGAAATATCTTTTATGGTTGGGTCTAAAATCCCCATTTTCGTTAGTTCGGTTTCAATGGCGCCATATGAGGTGTTCTTCTTATGGTTGTTTTTGCTTAATTGAAATGTTACCGATGTAATAATGTATTTTCCCTTACCTTCATTCTTAAAAATAGAATCACGATAACCAAATTTACAATCTTCTTTTGAAAAAGTCTTTATGGTCTGTGTTTCCATATGCATTGCGTCACAAGAAACAAAATTGTCTTTTAATTCTACACCATAAGCGCCAATATTTTGAATTGGAGCTGTGCCTGTATTGCCTGGAATAAGTGACATGTTTTCTAGACCTCCAAAATTGTGGTCTAAGGTCCATAGCACCATTTGATGCCAGTTTTCGCCGGCCATTACCTTTAAGATAACCTTGTCATCACTTTCTTCAATGACTTCTTTTCCTTTTAGATTGATATGGAAAACCAAGGCATCAACATCATTGGTTATAAGCATATTACTGCCACCGCTTAATATGAATTTACTAGGATATCCATCCAATTGAAGCGCCTGTTTAAGATCTTTTAAACTATTGATTTCTATAAAGAACCGTGCCTTGGCATCAATTCCAAAAGTATTATAGGGCTTAAGGGATATATCTTTTTTGACCTCCATTAAGCTATATAACTTTTTAACGCTTCCTTTAGTATGTTAACGGCCCTTTTTAAGTTGTCCTTGTCCAAAACATAGGCAATCCTTATCTGGTTCTTCCCATAACCTTCCGAGGCATAAAACCCTGCGGCAGGTGCGACCATAACAGTTTCATTGTTCAATCTAAAATCTTCCAATAGCCACTGTGCAAAATCATCTGCATCTGTAATAGGTAATTCTGCAATACAGTAAAAGGCACCTTGGGGCCTACCAATTTTAATACCATCTATTTTTTCTAATTCTTCAATAAGAATATTTCTTCTGCCAACATATTCTTCTTTGACATCATCAAAATAACTTTGTGGTGTTTCCAAAGCGGCTTCGCTAGCAATTTGGGCATAAGTTGGCGGTGATAATCGTGCTTGTGCAAACTTTAAAGCCGTTTTAATAACTTCTTTGTTTTTTGTTACTAAACAACCAATACGAGCGCCACACATACTATATCTCTTGCTTACGGAGTCTACGATAATGGCATTTTCCTCTAATCCTTTTTCTTGTAGAATAGAGTAGTGCTCCTTACCATCATAAGTGAATTCTCTGTATACTTCGTCCGCAATTAAGAATAGGTCATGCTTTTTAACGATGGCAGCTAGTTTCTTAATTTCTTCTTTGGTGTACAGGTAGCCCGTAGGGTTCCCTGGGTTACATATAAGTATAGCCTTTGTTCTTGGGGTAATCAACTTTTCGAATTCTTCAATGGCAGGAAGGGCAAAATTAGAATCGATGTGAGATATTACGGGAACAACTTTTACTCCTGTAGCGGTTGCAAAGCCGTTATAGTTCGCGTAAAACGGTTCTGGAATAATAATTTCATCACCATTATCTGCAATGCTGCCCATTGTAAAAGCAAGAGCTTCAGAACCACCGGTGGTTACAATTATATCTTTCCCTTCTACCAGAATATCGTTTTTAGCATAGTATGCGGCAAGTTTTTCGCGATATTCTTCGGAACCTTCGGTACGGCTGTAGGCTATAACGTCTAATGTGTTATTCTTTACTGCATCTAAGGCTACCTGGGGTGTTTTGATATCAGGTTGACCAATGTTTAGGTGAATTACTTTAACGCCTTTCTTCTTTGCTTCTTCAGCAAAAGGAACTAATTTTCTAATAGGCGATTCGGGCATAGAAAGCCCTTTTTGAGATACTAAAGGCATATAGGTGCTATTTTGCTGCAAAAATGAGGAAACCAAACGAGAAAACCATGCGAGATAAGGAAATCGTTTATTGGTCTTTTGTTAAAAAATCATATGTGTATCTTAAAATATCGTAAATTAAAGAGGATAATATGAAAAAAGTTGAAAAAGCTGCAACCACATATCATATTCTTTTTAATGTTACTTTCTTCATTGGTAACGGCACAGGGCTTCTATTTGCCTCAGGGGCAGAAAGTGCAAAAAATAAAATTTCAGTTCCTAAATAATCTTATGATAGTGCCTATTGACGTTAATGGCACAGAATTATCTTTTATACTTGATTCTGGGGTAAGTACGCCTATTTTGTTCAATATATCCGAAACCGATTCGGTACAAATCAACAATGTCTCGGAGGTTAGTATTAAAGGTTTTGGAAATGATGCGCCTATAAAAGCCCTGATTTCAAAAGGAAATCAATTTCGACTAAAAAATATAACGAATGAGAATCAGAAGCTTTTCGTTGTAATGGATAAGAGTATTAATTTTTCTACCTCTTTGGGTATTCCCGTACACGGTATCATAGGGTATGACCTTTTTAGAGATTTTGTGGTGGACATCAACTACATCAAAAAAATCATCAAATTCAGAGATTCCAACAGTTATACATATAAAAAAAGTGAAAACAAGGAGGTTTTACCTCTATCAATAAGGGCTAAGAAGGCGTATTTAAATACTGGCCTTCAATTAAAGCAAGGCAAGGAGCTTCCTGTTCGCTTACTTTTGGATACCGGCAGTAGTGATGCGCTTTGGCTTTTTGAGAACGATTCAATAAATGTTCCGGATAAGCACTATGATGATTTTTTAGGTAAAGGTCTAAATGGAAATATATATGGAAAAAGAACAAAAGTAGACGGCCTGCGCATAGGGCGTTTTGTTTTAAAGGATGCAAAAGCGGCTTTTCCGGATAAAGAATCTATGCGTGCACTCAAGAATCTGGTGAGTCGTAACGGCAGTCTTGGTGGCTGTGTATTAAAACGTTTTCATGTGGTTTTTGATTACCGGCGTAACCGTATTGTACTGAGTAAGAATTCTAACTTCAATAAGCCTTTTAAATACAATTTATCCGGATTGGACCTCCAACATGATGGAATCCGTTACATAGCGGAAAGTATTGCTGATGAAAGGGGAGTGGTATATAATGATAAAAGAGAATTTGGTGATGTACAGGTACTTTTTGAAGATCAAACTAGACTTAGTGTGGCTCCGGAAATAATTGTATCCGCTATTAGGGCTGGAAGTCCTGCACACGAAGTGGGTCTAAAGGAGGGTGATGTTATATTGGCAGTGAACGGAAAAAAAATTCACAAATACAAACTTCAGGATATTTTGGAGATGATCAATGAAAAGGAAGGCAAACGTATTAAACTCTTAATTGAGCGCTACAATTCTGATTTGCTTTTTACGTTCGTTCTAAAAAATATGCTCAAATAAAAAGCCCCGATCGTTCGATCAGGGCTTTTTTGAATTTTATAGATAATGTTATTTGCCTTCAGCGGCCTTAACCTCACCTTTAATTTTTAGAACCTTAGTAGGTGTGTCTGCATTAGAGATAACGGTAATCGCTTTTCTAATAGGACCTACACGGTTAGTATCATATTTTACAGAAATCTCACCTGTTTTTCCCGGTAAAATTGGATCTTCGGGTTTTTTAGGAATTGTACAACCACAACTAGAGCTTACCTTACTGATAATAAGAGGTGCTTGCCCCGTATTCGTAAATTCAAAAACGCGAACACCATCGGCTCCTTTTTGGATTTCACCGTAATCCACGGTTTCAGATTTGAATTCAATTTTGGCCGCTTTGTCCTGTGCGGTTAGGGATAAGCCCATTAGGCCAACAAATAATACAAGTACTATTTTTTTCATTTTGTTAAATTTAGGGAATAATAAAGATAAATCTTTTCAGATGAACCTCCAAAATTCTTTTGTTATCTGTTAACGTTACTTATTTTTGTTTCGTATTTAAAATTCGGCAAAATTGCCATAAACTATATATAACGTAACTACTTATTTCGGTCTTTATTGTTACGACCGTCATTCCTTAGACAAAAACCGTTCCAAAAATATGGATATCCCTTCTAAATATGAGGCCTTAAAAGCTGAAAGCCACTGGTATGACTACTGGATGGAGCATGACTATTTTTCTTCTACACCAGATGAAAGAGAGCCGTATACTATAGTAATTCCTCCTCCAAATGTTACTGGAGTACTTCATATGGGGCATATGCTTAATAATACCATACAAGATGTATTAATTAGAAGAGCGCGTCTAATGGGGAAAAATGCATGTTGGGTGCCTGGTATGGACCATGCTTCTATTGCCACTGAGGCCAAAGTTGTGGCTAAATTAAAATCAGAAGGTATTGATAAGGCTGATTTAAGTAGAGAAGAGTTTCTGAAACATGCGTGGGATTGGACGGATGAATACGGTGGTGCTATTCTTGGGCAACTTAAAAAATTAGGAGCATCCTGTGATTGGAAACGCACGAAGTTTACCATGGATGATGACATGTACCAATCTGTAATCAAGGTTTTTGTTGATTTATTCAATAAAGGTCTGATTTATAGAGGGCATCGTATGGTTAACTGGGATCCAGAAGCGCAGACCACACTTTCTGATGAAGAGGTCATCTATGAGGAAAAGCAAGGTCTTTTATATTACTTGTCTTACCCAATTGAAGGTTCTGATGAGCGTGTAACTATTGCTACAACAAGGCCTGAAACAATCTTAGGGGATACTGCTATTTGCATTAACCCTAATGATGAACGGTACCGCCATTTACGTGGTAAGAAAGTAGTGGTCCCTATTTCCGGAAGGGTAATACCTATCATAGAAGATGAATATGTAGATATTGAATTTGGAACAGGTTGTTTAAAAATAACTCCAGCTCATGATATTAACGATAAGGCATTAGGGGAAAAGCATAATCTTGAAACCATAGATATTTTCAATGCTAATGCTACTTTAAATTCATTTGGACTGCATTACGAAGGCAAGGACCGTTTTGTTGTCCGAAAAGAAATTACCAAGGAACTTGAAGAAAAAGGATTTTTGGTAAAGAAAGAGAATTACGTAAATAAAGTTGGTACTTCTGAACGTACTAAAGCGGTCATTGAGCCACGTTTGAGTGATCAATGGTTCTTAAAGATGGAAGATTTAGTAAAGCCTGCTATCAAGGCAGTACTTGAAACTGAAGAAGTAAAGTTCTTCCCAAAAAAATTCGAGAATACGTATCGCCATTGGATGGAGAATATTCGCGATTGGAATATTTCCCGTCAGCTGTGGTGGGGACAACAGATTCCCGCTTTCTATTTCGGTGACGGGCAAGAAGATTTTGTAGTTGCAGAAACTGCCGGAGAGGCCTTGAAATTGGCGCAAGAAAAGTCGGGGAATGCCAATTTGACAGAAGCTAACCTTAGGCAAGATGAAGATGCTTTGGATACTTGGTTTTCTTCGTGGTTATGGCCAATAAGTGTTTTTAACGGTATTTTGGAACCTGACAATGAAGAAGTAAACTATTATTATCCTACCAACGATTTGGTTACGGGTCCGGATATTATTTTCTTTTGGGTGGCCAGAATGATTATTTCCGGGTATGAATATCGTGATGAGCGTCCTTTTCAAAATGTATATTTTACTGGGTTAGTACGGGATAAGCAACGTAGAAAAATGTCTAAGTCGCTGGGAAATTCACCAGATGCACTTAAATTGATAGAAGATTACGGTGCAGATGGTGTACGTGTTGGACTTTTATTAAGTTCTGCTGCGGGTAACGATCTAATGTTCGATGAAGATTTATGCCAACAAGGGAAGAACTTCGCCAATAAAATATGGAATGGTTTCCGACTGTTAAAAGGGTGGGAAATAGCAGATTTACCGCAACCTGAAGCGTCTAAACTAGGAATTGATTGGTATAAAGCCAAATTCAATAAAACCTTGGTTGAGATTGAAGACCATTTTAGTAAATACCGTATTTCGGATGCTTTAATGGCTATTTATAAATTGGTTTGGGATGATTATAGTTCCTGGTTGTTGGAGATTATAAAACCGGATTACCAAAAACCTATTGATAGGACTACTTACGAAGCGGTTATTTCTTTGTTTGAACAAAACTTGAAATTGTTACATCCGTTTATGCCCTTCTTAACAGAAGAGGTGTGGCAACACATTACGGAACGTACACCGGAAAATGCTTTGGTTGTTGCTGAATGGCCAAAAGTGGAGAAGGTAGACGAAGTACTTATTGACAGTTTTGATATTGCGGCTGAAGTTGTTTCTGGGGTTAGAAATATCCGAAAAGAAAAGAATATACCAATGAAGGAGAGTTTAGAGCTTATGGTTTTAAACGAAGGTGATTTGGCTAAAACTTGGGACGTAGTTATAGAAAAACTGACTAATATTTCTGAAGTATCTTATGTTGAGGCCACGGTAGACGGCGCTTTGTCTTTTAGAGTGAAGAGTAATGAATACTTTGTGCCCATGAGTGGCGCAATAGATATTGAGGCAGAAATTAAAAAGATAGAAGAAGAATTGAAGTATACTAAAGGCTTTTTAAAATCCGTACAGAAGAAACTTTCCAATGAGCGTTTTGTTAATAATGCACCAGAAAAAGTGATAAGTATAGAGCGCCAAAAGCAAGCGGATGCTGAGGCTAAAATAGAAACATTAGAGAAAAGTTTAGCTAGTTTGGAGTAAGCTTTTCTACTAAATTAAATACAGTCGGTTATTCTATTAATAGAGTATCCGGCTGTTTTGTTAAAGGGCGATTAGGGCTGTCATTCCCGTAAAAGGGGAGTAGTTTGTATTTATCCGCAAATCGTCCTCTAATATCTTCCTGTGTGGGTGTGCGTACAAGAACGGTATTCCACTTTCCTTTAATACCAATATAGAGCGAATCGAATTGTTTTTGTGAATCTATTTGATAAATACAATCTTCTAATATTTCAAGAATGTCTTTTCTAAATTTGGGTTCAATCTTTTTAATATCTTTTATTCTTAAAAGTATTAAAAGTTTGTTTGCGTTCTGCTTTGAATAGTATTCAATGTTTTCTGTATCTACCCCACTTACTATTTCATAATCAACACAACTTTTTAGAGATGTTGAAATAGAATCCTTATCGTTTTTAGTTAATTTGGCAACTTTTTTTAAATCAGCATCCAACCATTCTTTTCTGGGGTCTATATCGGCAGTGTTATTGGTATCTCCGGAGCGAGAATAAACTCCAAGAATTGACAATGAAAAGACGATTATGAAAAATAAAACAAGAATCAAACATCCTGAGCTCTGCCACAAGGGTCGTTTGGCAGGGTTTGTATTATTTTCTACTTCAAGGCTTTTGAGCATCTCAGGGGTAAACTCTGCAAATGCGTAACTTTTTTTACAATGACTACATTCTGCTATGTGCTTTTTCCACAGCGGGAACATTGGTATCCAGAAGAAGTGAAAATAGTTGCCATAGGTAGATACGGTAAAAGAATCTTGCGATTGGCAGTAAGGACATGTTGTTCTCCTCAGTTTTCGTTCCTTGATTTTACTGGCGCGCGTGCCGAAAAAGAAAATCATATAGTTTAATTGTATTAATAGGCGTGGTGACAACCTTTTGTTATTCTTTAACGTCAAAGGTATGACGTTGATTGTATTTCATTCTCCCTGTATTCAGGGATTTATGGATTTTATTTAATATTAAGTTGTAAATTTATAAATGAATTTATATTCACTTTAATTGTAATATCAGTAATGTGAGATTAAAAGACGACACCAAAATAAATTCGATTTTTAAGGCGGCTACAGAGCTGACTTCAGAGGTGGGGCTTGATAAACTAACCATGTCATCAATAGCAAAAAAAGCAAAAGTAGCAGCGGGAACACTTTATATATATTTTGATAGTAAGGAGCAGTTGCTTAATGAATTATATATGCATTTATTGATGGGGGGTACACTTTCTATACTTCCGTCCATTCAACATCTACCTCTTAAAAAACAATTTCAAGTAATTTGGTCAAATGTTTTAAAGTTCCGTGTTTCCAATAGTTCGGAGGTTATTTTTATGCATCAGTTTAGATATTCATCCTATGTTTCCGCGGAAAGCAATAAGCTAGACGAGCAGTTTATTAGTTTTATAAATAATCTTTTGGATCGAGGTAAAGAAGAGCTGATTGTTAAGGATATAGATAATGATTTGATAATACCAATGTTATATGGTTATGCAAATACATTGGCAAGACAATTGTCTTTGGATAAGGTAGATGTTACCGACGAAATTATTAATCAAACATTTTCTATCTGTTGGGATGCTATAAAGTCTTAAAATTTTAACATTTATAAATGAACCAAAATTCATTTATAGGCGTATATTGTAATGTCTTATCAGATTTGCAGTATCGAAAATTGGTTAATAGTAGCTCCATATTCTTACTTGGATACATATTTTTTGAGATTTGTTCAATCTGCTTAAGTCATTGGAGGCCCCATTTGTCATGAATATATTTGTTCCCCCACTTTCTGACTTCGGGGTCCTTCTTTTTTGTTCCGTTAATCTTTATAATTAACTTTTCATGTTTATATTTATGTAAAACCAATATGATATGAAAAAAATTATATTTCTAACAACTCTATTGTCGGTTTGTTTTGTGACTTCACAAGAAACTAAGACCGGGATACTATCAACTGATATTCAAATTAAAACCGCTGTCCTCCCGGCACCGGAAGCTGATAAAAATACAGCCATGGTTTATGGGTATGATAGCTCTGGAAAATTAATGGTGTTAAGGGAGGGTACTAGTAATTTAATATGTATTGGAGATGACCCGGCAAAAGAAGGGGTAAGTGTTGCTTGCTATTCCAAAACATTGGAACCTTTTATGAAAAGAGGAAGGGAGTTAACCGCTGAAGGAAAAAACACTAAAGAGAAACGTGAAATTCAAGGTGCTGAAGTAGCTGCGGGTAAGTGGCAAATGCCTATCGTGCCCAGTATGCTTTATATTTATTACGGAAGTGATGAGGCCTATGACAAAGAAACTGGTGAATTGGGAGATGGGCAATACCGTTATGTAATTTATACGCCTTTTGCTACTGCAGAATCTACTGGGTTGCCAATAAAACCTCATGAAAAGGGAATGCCTTGGTTAATGGATCCTGGCACTTTTCGAGCTCATATCATGGTGGGACCATTTAATTAAGACAGAACTTAAAAAGTTTGCGTCAATATTCAAAATTTAAAACATCCTAGGTGGAAACTTATGCTAAGGCTCTTTTATATGCAATTCCTTTTTTTGTGGTGCTTTTAGTCATAGAAATAGGATATGGCTATTTTGTTAAAAATCAGAAACATAAGGTAATGGACTCTGTTTCAAGTATCAGCTCCGGTTTTACAAACATTATAAAAGATACTTTGGGTTTGGGTTTTATTTTGATTACCTATCCTTTTTTACTAGAGCATTTGGCGGTATTTAAATTAGAAAGTACATGGCTTCTTTGGCTTGTGGCTTTTGTAGTAATAGATTTTGCTGGCTATTGGAACCATCGGTTGAATCACAAAGTAAATTTTTTTTGGAACCAACATGTTATTCATCATAGTAGTGAAGAGTTCAATTTGGCATGTGCGCTGCGTCAATCGATTTCTAATTTAATCGGTTATTTTCCTCTGTTATTGATTCCTGCTGCTTTTTTTGGGGTGCCTAACGAGATCATAGCTATTCTAGCTCCCGTTCACTTGTTTGCGCAATTTTGGTATCATACACAACATATAGGTAAATTGGGTTGGGCGGAGTATATAATAGTTACGCCGTCTCAACATAGGGTTCACCATGCTATCAACCCGGAATATATAGATAAGAATTTAGGTCAGATTCTTTGTGTTTGGGATCGTTGGTTTGGTACGTTTCAAGAAGAACTGAAAGATGTGCCACCTCAATATGGTGTTTTGAAACCTGCTTCTACTTGGAATCCAATTCCTATTAATTTCCAACATATTTGGCGGTTGATTAAAGATGCTTGGCATACGAAAAGCTACTGGGATAAAATACGCATATGGTTTATGCCAACGGGTTGGCGGCCTAGTGATGTAAAGACAAGATATCCTATTCAGGTAATTAAGGATGTTTATACCTTCCAGCGCTATGAAACACCGGCCTCCAATGCCTTAAAAAGCTATGCAATTTTTCAGCTTATTACCACCACATTGTTTTTATGGTTTATGTTCTACAATTATACGGAGATAGGTGTAAGTGGCCTTTTGTTATTTGGCTTTGTAGTCTTTACCGGTATTTATGGATACACAACACTAATGGACCGTAAGCACTACGCTGTTTATATAGAGTTGTTTAGAGGGGCATTAGGATTGCTGTTATTATTATTTTCGGGAGATTGGTTTGGATTAAATAACTATATCACTTTTGGTAGTTGGCTTGTTGCTATCTATTTTATGATTACTATATTTTGCGGTTTTTATTTTACCTATTTTGAATCAGCTGTTCACGATAGTAAAACAATAGTGTGATGGCTTTTTATACTTTAGCATAAGCCGATGTTTACTTAAACCTAGTATATTATTTTTTTAGATAACAGTCATTTATGAGACCATATATTTTAGCGGAGACCAATTGGAAAGCCTTGAAGAATGAGAAATTTGATTTAGCCATATTGCCATGGGGAGCTACTGAGGCCCATAATTATCATTTGCCTTATGCAACGGATAATTTTCAAGCAGACCATATGACCGCGGAGTCTGCGCGCATTGCATGGGACAAAGGATGTAAACCTATTGTGTTGCCTACTATTCCGTTTGGGGTTAATACGGGCCAATCTGATATCTATCTTGATATAAACTTAAATCCGAGTACACAGTTGGCAATATTGACTGATATTGTTGAGGTCTTGAACAGACAGGGAATTTACAAGCTTTTGATTTTTAATGGCCATGGAGGCAATAATTTTAAGCCATTGGTTCGTGAACTAGGGTACAAGTTTCCTAAAATGTTCATTAGCTTTTGTTTTTTTCCAGGTGTGTTGGACAAGGATTTGTATTTTGATGAAAAAGGAGATCATGCAGATGAAATGGAGACTAGTCTAATGCTCTACCTTCAGCCAGATTTGGTGTTACCTAAAGAGGAATGGGGAGATGGATTTTCTAAGAAGTATAGGATTAAAGCCTTTTCGGAAGGTTGGGCTTGGGCTGAAAGGGAATGGTCAAAAATAAGTGAAGATACTGGTGTTGGTAATCCTCATAAGTCTACAAAAGAAAAAGGTGAACGTTTTTTCAAGGACGTAACTGAAAAATTGGGTGGTTTTATCTATGAGCTTTGTAAGGCAGATAAAAAAGACCTTTATGAATAAATTGGTCTTGTAATAATTGAAAAATATTATTTTTTATTTTTAACTTCAGCCTTAACGAGCTTTATATATGCTTTCATTGCATCATCTCGTTTAATGTTTTTAGCCTGAATTAGGGCATTGGCCTTAAAAGCATTGATTAAAGGAGTTCTACTTCCTGGATTGCTATAGTTTCTATTCGCTATTTTATAATAGGCGTAGAGCTTAAGCAGTAGATCGGCTGGCAGAGGTTCGGTAAAGTTGTTCATGAACTCTACCGCCTTGTCGAAATCAGTATGTAATTTCTCCTTCTTCATTCTTTTTTAGAACTGCGGCAACACAAGTCTCTGCACCTATTACTTTTTGGTTTAGTTTAACGGTAATCGCGCAATCTAAGGGTAAAAACAAATCTACTCGAGATCCGAATTTTATAAAACCTGCATCTTCACCTTGTTGAACGTTGTCACCTTCTTCCGCATAGTTCACTATTCGTCGCGCTAAGGCACCCGCAATCTGTCTGTAAAGGATATCTCCAAATTTCGGTGTACGGATAACTACAGTGGTTCGTTCGTTCTCTGTGCTGGATTTAGGATGCCATGCCACCAAGTATTTTCCAGGATGATATTTTGAATATTTTACGCTTCCGCTCACAGGATAACGTGTAACATGAACGTTTGTTGGAGACATGAAAATAGATACCTGTATACGTTTATCCTTAAAGAATTCTGTTTCTTCAACCTCTTCAATAACAACCACTTTGCCATCTACGGGAGCCAATATGTCATCAAAGTTCTTTGCTACTTTACGAGTTGGGTTTCTAAAAAATTGAAGAATTAAAATTAAAAATACTACGGCCAATAATTGAATTCCTAATCGAAGCCATGGAATTTCTATAGCATATTGAGAGCCGAGTATAACTGCTGCGACTATAAAAAAGGTGATCAGAATAATTTTTTGACCCTCTCTATGAAACATGGGCAAATATTTTTAAGGTTAAGTACGCAAACGGCGCTGCAAATATTAAACTATCTAGGCGATCTAGCATGCCGCCATGGCCGGGTAAAATAGCACCACTATCTTTTACGCCTGCCGTTCTTTTAAATTTGGACTCTATTAAATCTCCCAGATTACCCGATATTACAATCACTACAGCTAATATTACCCATTGAATGGGGTTTAAAATAGGTTCATATTTAGCCATAAAATAAGCTGATCCAACGGCAAAAACTAATCCGCCAAGAGCACCTTCTATAGTTTTCTTTGGTGACACCGCAGAAAATAACTTGGTCCGCCCAAAGCTACGACCCACAATGTAAGCAAACGAATCATTTACCCAAATTAAGATAAAAATACCTATAATTAGAAACTTGGCAAAGTCATTATTGGTATATGGGATCATTGTAAGGAAGATGCAACCTCCTCCTACATAGAATAAACCAATAAGAAATTTTTGAACGGTATTGAAAAGTTTGGTCCTTTTGGAGAAGAGGTAAAAAAGTAACATGCAATTTACAACAAGGGTACAGCCCAATAGAACGTAGACCAATGTCATGTCACTTACAAAGTATATGAATGCCCACCAAAGAATTAAATAGGCACCATAAATATGAAGTCCTTTTAAGTCTACCAGCTTTTTGTATTCATTTAAGCAAGCAAGCCCAAAAATCATGAACAAAAAGTCAAAGGCATCTGAACTTAAAAAGACCGCGGACAACAATAAAAAGATGTAAACAGCTCCTGTAATTGAACGCCTTAAAACTTCCTTCATGTTATTATAGGTCTTCCAAAAGTAAAAGATACAGATTTTTAGAGCTGCTCCCGTACGTTAGGAAATCGTTTGAATTTCCTTCATTGGCTTGAAAATGCTTTAATGTAGTAATGTTCGCAGGGATATTGTGGCCGTATTTCTTTTTAATCGTTTTTAAACCTTCACCTATGGATTCAACCAATTGGCTAGTGGTAGCAAATACGATTACATTATAAGGAAGTTCGTTCAGTTTCTTGTCCATAAGCTGGTTGGAACAAACTAATATAGAGCCATTTTGAGCAATTAGATGCTCGCAAGTTGTAAAAAAAACTTCACTATCTCTACTTCTGTCAGTAAAGCTAATATTCTCCTTAGAGAACTTCTCTTTAAGTTTTTGATTTATAACATAAAAGGGATGTTCTTGCCAACTGTTCTCATTAACGATGTTTTTTACCGCTTGAGAAATTTCCGAAAATGAATCGCAGTAAAGAAATTTACCGCCATTTTGTTTAAAATGTATGGTAAATTTCTCATCTACAGGAATGTTCAGGTCGGGCATATGCGCACCTCTGGTTTCCGCTGTTTCTTTGGAAACCTTCTTTTGCTTACCGCCGCCGAATAATTTGTCAAATAGCCCCATTTGCTCTTATAAAACTCAATATGCGTTCTCCTCTAGTTAAAGAAAACGTTAAATGTTGTTATTTATTTTCTTCACCTTCTTCAGCTAACTTATCCTCGGCGGATAATGTATCATCAGCAATTTTTTCCTGACCTTTTAAATCAAACTCTTCACCGAAAGATCTTTTACCGAAAATTTTCTCTAAATCTTCTTTGAAGATGACTTCTTTTTCCAATAACCTTTCAGCCAGAACTGTTAGTTTATCTTTATTATCGGTCAATACCTGAATAGCTCTTTGGTATTGCTCCTCGATAATTTTAGATATTTCCTTATCGATTTTACGAGCAGTGTCTTCGCTGTAAGGTTTAGAGAAACCGTATGAATCTTGTCCTGAGGAATCGTAATAGGTTATGTTACCGATCTCATCATTAAGACCATAAATGGTAACCATTGCCCTGGCTTGTTTGGTTACTTTTTCCAAGTCACTTAACGCCCCGGTGGATATTTTGTTAAAAATAACTTTTTCAGCAGCTCTGCCGCCCATGGTAGCACACATTTCATCTAACATCTGCTCCGGACGAACAATAAGGCGTTCTTCTGGTAAGTACCATGCGGCACCTAAGGATTGGCCCCTTGGAACAATAGTAACCTTCACCAACGGTGCAGCGTGCTCAAGCATCCAGCTTGTAGTGGCATGACCGGCCTCGTGGTAAGCGATAGTTTCCTTTTCGCCAGGGGTTATAATTTTGTTCTTTTTCTCTAATCCGCCAACAATTCTGTCCACAGCGTCTAAGAAATCTTGTTTGGATACAGCTTTCTTCTCTTTTCTAGCGGCTATCAATGCAGCTTCATTACAAACATTGGCTATATCTGCACCAGAGAACCCTGGTGTTTGTCTTGCTAAAAACTCTAAATCCAAAGCTTCAGATGTTTTAATGGGTCTTAAGTGAACCTCAAAAATTTCTTTTCTTTCTCTAATGTCCGGCAGGTCTACGTATATCTGTCTGTCAAAACGACCCGCACGCATCAAAGCTTTATCCAATACATCTGCGCGGTTGGTAGCAGCCAGTACAATAACGTTAGTGTTTGTTCCAAAACCATCCATCTCCGTCAATAATTGGTTTAGCGTGTTTTCTCGTTCATCATTAGAACCGGTAAAGTTATTTTTACCCCGAGCACGACCAATAGCATCAATTTCATCTATAAATATAATGGCAGGTGATTTATCTTTTGCTTGTTTAAATAGGTCACGTACTCTAGATGCACCAACACCCACAAACATTTCAACGAAATCAGACCCAGATAGTGAGAAGAAAGGCACTTTAGCTTCTCCTGCAACAGCTTTGGCCAAAAGTGTCTTACCTGTTCCCGGAGGGCCTACTAGAAGCGCTCCTTTTGGTATTTTCCCACCTAAAGAAGTGTACTTGTCCGGGTTTCTGAGGAATTCTACAATTTCCTCTACTTCTTCTTTTGCACCTTCAAGACCGGCAACATCCTTAAATGAGGTTCTGGTATCTGTCTTTTCATCAAAAAGCTTTGCTTTAGATTTGCCTATATTAAAGATTTGACCACCAGCGCCGCCGCCGCCGCCGCCAGACATTCTTCTCATCAGATAAATCCATATACCAATAATCAATACAAATGGTAATATGCCTAATAGAAGGTCCATTAGATAGTTATTGTCGGTATCGTAATCAACAATAGTATCTAAATTGTTCTCTTTTTTTATGTTCTTTATTTCATTCTCAAAGTTCTGTAAATCCCCATAATCCAATACATATTGGGGAACAGCACCAGTTGCAGGAAGAAATGGCTTTTCGGCTACATCCTTATGAACGTCTTTGGCCATAGCTTCTTCCGTAAGGAAAACTTTTGCCTGGCGTGTATTGGTAATGATCATTATTTCCTTGACATCACCGTTTCTAAGGTATTCTTGCAACTCAGAAGTTGTTGTCTTTCTGGTGCTGGCTAAATTGCCACTGCCTATAAATTGAAAACCAATTAAAAGTATTGCGATCAATCCATATATCCACCATGAGCTGAACTTCGGTTTTTTTGTATTCGTATTGTTATCTTTAGCCATTATATTTTTTTACTGATTCAAACTACTGCTACTCTCTATTTTGGTTACTTTGGCATCTCCCCAAAGTCCTTCAATATCATAATACTCTCGAATTTGTTTTTGGAAAACATGCACTACAACATTGACGTAATCCATTAACACCCATTCGGCATTATCTTCACCTTCTACATGCCAAGGTTTATCTTGTATGGATTTACTAACGATTTTACGAATCGACCCTACTATTGCGTTTACGTGCGTATTTGAAGTACCATTACTAATTATAAAGTAGTCGCAAACGGTGTTTTCTATATCTCTGAGATCAAGTAAATGTATATCTTGACCTTTAACTTCTTCTATCCCCTGTAATATCAATGCAATTAGTTCATCTGCACTGGCTTTGCTTTTTTGCATTCAAAAATTTTAGTTTGTACAAAGTTATTATTTTTTTGTTCTTTTAGAGCTAGTTTTTTATAATAGATACAATATATTCTAAAAGAACTTAGCATGAACATAATCAAACTTGATGCCACGGACTCTACAAACGCATATTTAAAGCGTTTGTTGTCTGATGGTTTAGGGGCTGATTTTACTGTGGTGACGGCAAAAGAACAACGTAGTGGAAAAGGGCAAATGGGCGCTAAATGGGAGTCTGATTCTGGTAAAAACCTTACTTTTAGTGTGTTAAGGAAGGGTTTGAATTTAAGTGTGAATGATTATTTTGTATTGAATATTTGTGTCTCTTTAGCCGTGTACAAAACTTTAAAGGCGCATCACGTGCCAGATTTAAGTATTAAATGGCCCAACGACATTCTGTCAGGTACTTCAAAAATTTGTGGTATTCTCATTGAAAATATTCTTTCTGGAAATTTAATAAATACCGGTATTATAGGAATTGGCCTTAATGTTAACCAAACCTTTTTTGGCGAGCTTGAAAATGCATCCTCCTTAAAACTGATATTGGGCAAGAATTTTAACCTGGACGAGTTACTGTTGGAACTGATAGAAAACTTGAAATCAGCTTTCTTAGATTCACATTCCAGAAGCACTGAAAGCCTTTGGCAAACTTACGAAAAGGTTCTTTTTAGAAAAGACAAACCTTCTACTTTTGAGAATAAAGAAAATGAACTGTTTATGGGTTTTATTCGCGGAGTTTCACCTACAGGAAAACTACAAATAGTTCTGGAGGACAACGTAATCAAGGAGTTTGATATTAAAGAAGTAAAGCTCCTTTACTAATTAAATTTTCGTTAAGTTTTCAGATAAAGTACCCATGAAATTTGTTATTGGATGTTTGATCATCATGGCCATCATAGCATTGAACTGACCTTCAAAACTTAACGAAACTTTGCTTTCTGTATCACTTACTGCAATGATATCTGCAGTTAGGGTAAAAGGTAGTTTGTCACTTGCTGCACCCAGAACAATCTGACTATTTGGTGTTTGCGTTTGACGTTGCAATACAATTTGTGGCATTCCTTTTAACGCAAAAAGAAAACGATCTTCATTGATGACCTCAAATTTATCGATATTCTCCGGCATTAATTTTTCGAAATTCTTTAAATCGGTTAGGAAATCAAAAACCTCCTTATCTCCTTTGGCTATATTCTTTTGGGGTGTTTCTATGTGCATATCAATATTATTGTTCCCATTTAGATGGATTTTTTCTCCATTCTAACAAGGTATTTAACTGGTCTTCTTTAATAAAATGAGTTTCTGAAGCTTGCTCTATCAAATGGTCGTAATCACTGAGTGTATTTAAAGAGACATTTCTTTCTTCAAAATTAGTTTGGGCAACATCAAAACCATAGGTAAAAATAGCCAACATGCCTTTAACGTTGGCTCCGGATTCTTTTAGAGCATCTACAGCGTTTAAACTGCTTTTTCCCGTACTGATCAAATCTTCAATAACCACAACGGTTTGATTGGGTTCTAACTGTCCTTCAATCTGATTTTTACGCCCATGTGCTTTAGGTTCAGGGCGTACGTAAATGAACGGAAGTCCTAAAAAATCTGCTACTAAAGCACCGATTCCTATAGCACCTGTAGCTACTCCGGCAATGATATCCGGTTTGCCATAAAGCGTTTCTACCTGCTTTGCCATTTCTTCTCTTATGAAGTTTCTTATGACAGGGTAGGAGAGTATTATTCTATTATCACAATAGATTGGAGATTTCCATCCGGAAGCCCATGAGAAAGGATTTTCCGGTTTCAACTTAATTGCATTAATTTGCAATAGAAGTTCGGCCGTTTTCTTGGCGGTATTTTTGTCTAAAACCATGACGCAAATGTATAAAGTTTTTGTGAACGAATTGCCTTTGATCTTAACAAATAAGCTCTCGGAAACTGGTGGCGGTGAATATTTTTTGTTGAACGAGGCTTCTATTCAGGAAGCTATAAAGGCGTTGAGGAAGAAAAAATTGACCGAAGCCTACATCTATCACCCAAATCACGAGGATATTCTTAAGAAATTCACACATAGAATTCCGCTTGTAGTTGCTGCTGGTGGCGTGGTTACAAATGACCTGGGAGAAGTGTTGTTTATTTACAGAAACGATAAATGGGATTTACCAAAAGGGAAATTGGATAAGGGCGAATCTATTGAGGCTTGCGCCGTAAGGGAAGTGATGGAGGAGACCGGTGTAAAAGATTTACGGATAGAGAATTTCTTAAAAACAACCTATCATATATTTAGCAATAATGGGGTGTTTACCTTAAAAGAGGTACACTGGTATGCCATGAGAACCAGTTACACAGGTAAACTAAAGCCAGAAAAAAAAGAGGGTATTATGAAGGTGAAGTGGAAAGGGCCCAAGAAAATTCAAGAAGCGCTGCAAAACTCTTACAATAATATTAAAATTCTTTTTGGTGCGTAGGTAGGTATTAATCTTTCTTGATTCTATACACCGGATATTGCATATGGGCCGCCTCATAATGACCGGAATGCTTAAAGAGATAATCTAGTTGGGCGTACCAATTACTGTTAAAAATAGAATCCGTATTTTTTTTGGCTAGAAAACTGTCTTTCAATACCTGATTTTCCTTTAGTAGTTTTGTTGCCTCATCTTCAAAAACATACGGAGAAAACCCTTCTTTTTGTTGCAATATGGAGTCGAAAAAATTCCAGTTAAAAAAAGAATCCTTAGTTTCTGGTTCCAAAGCTTCCATGATATACCGTATTCCTTTTTGATCTGTAGGAATTAAAATATCACCTTGTTGGAATCTTATTTTTTCTGTTGATTGAGAAACTGTAGTATTATAGTGAGGATAATGCCCTTCGTACGGGTAGTTTAATGTCTTGTAATGGTCTATTTTATATGTCTCAACACTAATTATAGTATCTTTTTGTATCGTACTATACTTAATTTGATTTAGCTCCAATAGTGAAAGAACTCTGCGCCATCCTTTTCTAATTACATATGCTTTGGGAACTGTTACGGAATCAATAGGCTTATAAAAATTCTGATATTCGACTTTTTTAGTAAAAGGCCGGTTTCTATCATATTTAAGTCGTGTAAATCCTGTAATCTCGCTCGTAAGCGTATCTCCCTCATATCCCTTAAAATCCAATATTGTTGTTTTGGTGGTGTCTATTTCCCATTTAGTGGGGTAGTGGGTCCAATCCTTATGTCTATATTTTGCCTCGGTTCTTAACCGTTTTATTTCTTTATAATCCGTCTCTGCCAAGGCAATCATTTTTGTCATAAGCTCGTACGTGCCTTCTACTCTCTGTTTGTAGGGTTTTAGCATGTGGGTTTCTACCATCATACCTAAGGTATTCCACAATGTGGTGTAGCCTGTGGAATATCTAGGGTAATCCATGAACTGAGAAAATCCCTTTTCAGGTATTTGGTTAAAGACGTTTACGTAAGGTGTAATGTCCCAATTTGCGTCCTGTAGCGATTGCTCTAATGCGGGCATCATTTTAGTATTTACATAATCGCCTAATTCCCCACCCAATTTATTGTGTTGTGTAAACAGGTGTGTTAGTGTATATTGATAGTCCGCTCCGTTGCTTACATGATTGTCAATAAAAATATCAGGATTGACCATATGGAAGATTTCAAAAAAGGTACGGGCATTTTTTGTGTCTGCCTTTATGAAGTCCCTATTAAGGTCATAATTTAAAGCATTTCCTCTAAAGCCGTATGACTTTGGTCCGTTTTGGTTGGCACGGGTAGTACTGTTTCTGTTTAATGCACCTCCTATATTGTAAATAGGTATGGTAACCAACACGGTGTTTTTGGGTGTTTTTAATTTGCCGGTAGCTAGATTCCTATATAACATCATAGTGGCGTCAATACCATCGCTTTCGCCAGGGTGAATGCCGTTATTTACAAATAGAATAGTCTTTTTGTCGTTTATTTTTTGAAAGTTGAAATCGCCATCTGGATTATAAGTAATGATATGAAGAGGGTATCCACTATCTGTTTCGCCAATGGTTTGCATATTAATTTCAGGAAACTCTTTGGCTAGGTGAATGTAGAAATCTATAGTTTCTAGATAGGTAGCTGTTTCAGTACCGTTACTAAGTTCAAAATGTGTTTTGTAATCTGCGGTTTTGTCCTCCTGTTCTGTTTCGCATGAATAACAGATAAGCACGACTATAAAAAAAATAGTGAGTAGAAAGGGAGTAGTTCTGATTGATATTCGTCGCATATATCAAAAATAAGCAAAAACAGATAAGCTTTTACTATGCAATTTTGGTAATCTCGGCAACGTGTTCTTTACGGATAGGTTTGTTATTATAAGTAATGGTATGTTCTGTTTTTTTCTTGAAATTTTCCCAGTTCTGTAAGTCAAAAGTGTCTATGGAAGAGGTGATGATGTTAACCCTTACTTTATTCATTAAATCTAAAGTGATAAACTCATCTAGGAATTGCCATCCATCCATAATGGGCATGTTTATATCAAGGAAAATGACTTGAGGAGCTTTTTTGTTTTCTTCTATTCGCTTCTTTATACCCTCAATTGCCAATTTACCATTACGGTATACTGCAATATCATCACAATCAACCACGAGACTTAACATTTTTTGAATGCCAAATACCGTAATCGGATCATCATCAATAATACAAATACTCTCAATTTTGTTCATTAAAATATATTTTGAAAGTAGTACCTAGGCCTACCTCACTGGCAACTGTAACCTTACCGTTCATTGCCTCTATTTGGTTTTTTGTAATGTAAAGACCAATACCTCTAGAATCACTATGGTCATGAAAGGTCTTGTACATGCCAAATAATTTTTCGCCATATTTCTTTAAATCAATACCTAACCCATTGTCTTCAATAGAAAGAACTATGAATCCGTTTTCACTTGTTGCACTAAGATTAATTATTGGCTGTCTGTCTGGATGTCTATACTTTACAGCATTGGTAATGAAGTTCATTAAAATACTATCAATATAAGATGGAATAACCTTTACTGTTGTATGCTCGGATATGGAATTAACTATTTTAGCGTTATTATTGACCAAGAATTCCTTTAGATTTCGTTTTACCGAAACTATACGTTGATTTAATCTAATAGGCTTTCTTTCTAAATTTACGTTAGAATTAATCGCTACTACCTCATTGAGATTTTCTAAAGTTTCTAGTAAGTTATCAGATGCTTGGGTTAGCATTTTTACAATCTGTATCTTTTCTTCTTCGTTCTTTTCATTGGTTAAAAAGTCCAATAACATTGAGAAATTGGCAGTATGGGAACGTAAATTATGGGAGACAATATGAGCAAAGTTTACCAGTTTCTTATTTTGTTGAGAGGTAACATTTATAAGATCACGTAATTCTTGTTCTTTTTGTTTTAGGTCTGAAATATCCATGCTTATGCCTACCAAACCTTGGGCCTTGCCATTATTTCCTGTTAACGGTATTTTGGAAGTAAGAAAGGTAGCTTGCCTGCCGTCTTTGGTAATGTTAATGGTTTCTTTGCCCAGCATAGGAATTAGGGTTTCCATTACATGCAGGTCTTCCGCCCTGGAAATTGATGCAATCTCCTCATGGAAAAGGTCAAAATCACTTTTGCCCAATAAGTCATCTGGACTATCTACTCCCATATAGTCACATTCAGATTTATTCACTAAAATTTTTCTGGACTCTGTATCCTTTATAAAAACGTTTAAAGGCAAATTGTCAATAAGAGTGCGTAATAAGAGCTCGTTTTCTTTGGTCTTATTCTCTGTTTGGACTTGCTTTTCTATATTTTGTAAAATTCCTTTAACACCAACTATTTTGCCGTCTAGGTAGGTGGGCATCCCAGCTACTTGTACCCAAACCTCTTCACCTTTAGCAGTTGTAAACTGTAATTTTTCATCCCACGTTTTACCTTTTGACATGGTCTCGTGCACTTGCATGGATATGGTATTCCTGCTATAACCATCCTTGTAAGAAGCGATTGCGTTATCAAATGAGAATTCATAATCTTTTGAAACTCCATATATTTCTCTTACCACATCGCAACAAACGAGCTTATCGTTGATCATATCGTAGTCCCAAACTCCGATTTTACTAATCATGCACATGGCGTCTAATAGAGATTGGAGTTGATCTGTCTCTTCATCTTTTAGTTTCTTTTCTGTAATGTCTTCAAAGTGAATAATGAGACCAATGGTTTCATTCGTTTCATTTTGCCATGCGGCACAGGTCCACTTATACCATTTAGAGCCAGACGCGCTATTTAAGCTGTAATTTATATTGCCTTCATGAGTTTCATCTGAAAGATAGTTGTAGAGTTTTTTCTCCCAGTCTTCACTTATTGTCGTGAAAAGTTCATTTATGGGTTTTCCAAAAGTCTTGTTGGTATCAAAGGAAAAGTCAGAGAAAAACTTGTCGGACGCATAAATAACCTCGAACTTTTTGTTCGTGAAGACAGTGGCCGTAGGCAGCTGTTTTACAAGGGGGTTATTCAATGTGGTTTTTGTTCCGTTCAAGGTTTGTTGTAATTTCTGACTAAAGTAACCGCATTTAAGGTTATATCTAAACCTTTGTTGTGAATAGCATCAAACACGTTGTGTTGCTCGGTTTAAAGGATGTTTGGTAAAGCAAAATAACAATTTTTGTTGTATTTACTTACAAATTACAAATTAAATTTAACATTTGCATCTATAAAATATGATATTCGCAGATTAGAGGTTACATGCGTTATGTACGCACAGTATCGGGCACAAGGCTAGTGTAGTCGCCACCATTTCGAATTACATCTCGTACAATTGATGAGCTTATGTAGGATTTTCCTGAAGATGTGAGTAAAAATACGGTTTCTATCTCAGATAATTTTCTATTGGTATGAGCTATGGCTTTCTCAAATTCAAAATCACCAGGATTGCGTAGTCCTCTCAAAATAAAATCGGCATCAACCTTCTTGCAGAAATCAACTGTAAGACCTTCATATGTAAGAACTTTTATTTTTGGTTCGTGCCTAAAAGCTTCAACAATGAAATTCATGCGCTGCTCTAACGAAAACATATATTTTTTATCGGCATTTACTCCAATAGCAATAATAATCTCGTCAAAAAGGGTGATACCTCTTTGGATAATATCAAAATGACCTAAAGTAAGTGGGTCAAATGAACCTGGGAAAATAGCACGTCTCATATATTTTGGAGTTGGTTATTCCGTATCTTATAAAGTTACCTTTTTTTGGCTAAAGCTTCATCTACAGCGCTTGTAAATAATTCTTCAAGCGAAATACCAGCTTTTTCTGCTTGTTGTGGTAATATACTCTCCGTAGTAAGTCCTGGGGTAGTATTCATCTCTAGCATATATGGTTCATCACCTATAAATATAAATTCGCTCCTAGAGTACCCTTTCATCTTTAAAACCTCATAAGCACGTTTGGCAAGTTCTTCAACCTTCTGTTGCTGTATTTTTGAAATACGAGCAGGAGTAATTTCCTGTGATTTTCCTTCGTACTTCGCTTCATAGTCAAAAAAGTCATTTTCTGTAACTATTTCGGTAATTGGTAAAACCTTGGTTTCTCCTTTATAGGTTATAACCCCAACGGAAACCTCCGTACCATCTAAAAAAGACTCTATAATAATCTCATCATCTTCTTTATAAGCATTATCAATAGCGCTTTTAAGATGTTCTTTTTCATGTACTTTAGAAATACCAAAACTACTTCCGGCCTTATTTGCTTTTACAAAACATGGTAAACCAACTTTTTCTATGATGGCCTCTTCATTTATTTCATCACCAAGATTTAAATAATAAGAAGGGGCTGAGTTAATGCCATAAGGCTTTAAAACACTTAAAAGGTCTCTCTTATTAAAGGTGAGAGCAGATTGGTAATAGTCACAAGATGTTTGTGGAATACCAATAAGCTCAAAATAAGCTTGCATAAGGCCGTCTTCCCCGGGCGAGCCGTGAATAGCGTTAAAAACACAATCAAAGTTTAGTGTTTCGTTATTTAGACTCACCGTAAAATTGTTCTTATTAACAGGATGTTCCTTTTCGTTCTCATCTACAAAAACCCATTTGTTCTCAAAAATATGAATAGGGTAGGTGTTGAACTTTTCTTTGTTAATGTAATTATGTACTACATTTCCACTTTTTAGCGATATTTTGTATTCGCTGCTGTAACCACCCATTATAATGGCAATATTCTTCTTCATACGACCGTTTAAAATTTACTGTAAAAAACGAAACCGAAATTAAACAAAAAAAGCAACACGAGTTCACTATATTTGTTGCGTTAAAAGGAACCCGATGCGTAATTTTTTCAATTTTTTAAAAAGTAAGGTATTTTTCATTCAAATAGGTCTAGCCATATTGGTTTTGATTTTATTCGTGTTTTTTGCGTTACGTTGGTTAGGTTCAACCACAAATCATGGTGAGTTCGTTGAGGTTCCTGATTTTTCAAAAATGTCCGTACCGGATATGCGCAAGTCTGTAGAAGAGGCTAAGCTAAGATATGAGGTATTGGATTCTGCTAACTTCAACCCGGATTATCCTAGGTTTTCTATTATTGAGCAAAATCCTCCGGCAGGAAATAAGGTAAAAGAGAACCGTAAAATTTATTTTACCGTAAATCCGTCTGGGTACAAAAAAGTTTCTATTCCTAATATTATACAAGTTACGCAGCGTAATGCACAATCTATGCTTCGCGCCGTTGGTCTAGATGTACAACGTGTTACTTATATTGATCAATTGGGTAAGGACATGGTGTATTATATTAAGTATAAGGGCAAGCAGATCAAACCTGGTGACAAACTACCTAAAACTTCTAAAATAGAGTTGGTTTGTGGCAACGGTAAGATTACCGAGCAAGCAAGGGTTCAAGCAGATTCAGAATAATACATGCAAACACCAGAAAATCAAGAGCTGAACGATGATGAGCTTTTTGAGCACCATCGTGTCATAGCTTCTAAGGGACAAGAACCATTAAGAGTAGATAAATTCTTAATGAATTTCATTGAATATGCCACCCGTAATAAAATTCAACAATCTGCAAAAAGTGGTCATATTTGGGTTAACGGCGTTATTGTAAAGCAAAACTATAAAGTAAAACCGGGAGATGAGGTAAAGGTGTTGTTTGAACATCCGCCTCACGAATTTCTTTTGGTGCCAGAAGATATTCCTATTGATGTTGTTTATGAAGATGATGTGCTTTTAGTAGTGAATAAACCAGCAGGCATGGTTGTGCATCCAGGTCACGGTAATTATTCTGGGACCCTCATAAATGCACTTTTATATCATGTAAAAGATTTGCCAAACAATAGTAGTGAGCGTCCAGGTCTTGTGCATCGAATTGATAAAGATACTTCAGGGCTTTTGGTAGTGGCTAAGACAGAAGCGGCTATGACTCATTTGTCAAAGCAATTTTTTGATAAAACTTCAGAACGCGAATACGTGGCCTTGGTCTGGGGTAATGTTCAAGATGATGAAGGAACTGTAGAAGGCAATATTGCCAGAAATCCAAAAAACCGTCTTCAAATGCAGGTGTTTCCTGATGGGGATGATGGTAAAGAAGCTGTTACTCATTACTCTGTAATAGAGCGTTTAGGTTATGTAACCATGGTGTCTTGTAAGTTGGAAACAGGGCGTACACACCAGATACGGGTGCATATGAAATATATTGGACATACACTTTTTAACGATGAGCGTTATGGAGGCGACAAAATTTTAAAAGGAACTACATTTACGAAATACAAGCAGTTTGTAGATAATGCGTTTAAGATTTTACCTCGCCAAGCATTGCACGCAAAAACGTTGGGATTTGTACACCCTGTAACAGGGGAAATGATGCGATTTGATTCTGAGATTCCACAAGATATGGTAGAGTGCATAGAAAAATGGAGACATTACTCGCAACATAGCAAATAAGCAATAAAAATCATTGATACCCATATCAATAAGTCTTTTCCTAAGCCATAGGTTATATTGATTATCATCAGTATTTTTACTCCAAGTTTTTGAAAATAGACACTACTATGAAGATTGTAATATCACCAGCAAAATCGTTAGATTTTGATAAGGAATATCCTAGATTTAAGGAAACACAGCCTCAATTTTTGGAAGAAGCTTTGAAGCTAAATAGGATTTTGGCTAAGAAAAAACCAAAAGAGTTATCTGAACTAATGGGAATTTCGGATAATTTGGCGCAGTTAAATTGGCAGAGAAATCAAGATTTTGAGGTACCTTTTACACTCAAGAATGCACGTCCTGCCATTTATGCTTTTAACGGAGATGTGTACCAAGGGTTGGATGCTTACACCATGCCTTCTCGTAAGGTAGAAAAGTTACAAGAATCACTGCGTATCCTTTCAGGTCTTTATGGTATTTTACGCCCTTTGGATTTAATGCAACCCTATCGTTTGGAAATGGGCACACATTTAAAAGTGGGTAGGAAAAAGAATCTTTATGAGTTCTGGAAAAAGACCTTGACGGATGAGTTAAATTCAGAAATGAAAGATGATGAGCTTTTTATTAATCTTGCTAGCAATGAGTATTTTAGCGCAATAGATAAAAAGAATTTAAAGGTGCCAATAATTTCACCTGTCTTTAAAGACTGGAAGAATGATAAATTAAAAATTATCAGTTTCTACGCTAAAAAAGCCCGTGGTTCTATGGTACGCTATATTATAGATAAGGATGTACAAACACTAGAAGACCTAAAAGCCTTTAATTACGATGAGTATGAATATAGTGAGGCACATACGGTAAAAGAAAACGAGCCCGTTTTCATTAGATAATTACCTACTTCTTTTTTTTAAGACCTATTTTATCTTCTACGGTAGGGCGTTTCTTGATTTTTCTTGGACGCCTTGCCCCAAATGAGCGATTTGCTATTTTACCCCGTCTAGATTTTTTATCTCCTCTTCCCATATCATTGCTTCTTTGTTTTAAGATAAGGTATTTGAATGAAAATTTCTAATTAAGTGTTTAAAAATCACTTGTACTACTTCAAAAACAATACAAAATTCATTTAATTAATAAGGATATCATATTGCTATACTAAGTCAAAAAAGTTAAGTTTGTTTGAATCGGTTTAAAAAACGAATTTAAACAACACATAAATGAAGATAGAAAAGGTTTTAGTAGCGAATAGAGGTGAAATTGCTATACGTATTTTTAGAGCCTGTGTTGAGATAGGAGTGCGTACTGTTGGTATTTATACTTACGAAGATCGTTATTCGCTACACCGTTATAAAGCAGATGAATCGTACCAAATTGGCGAGGACAACGAACCGCTAAAACCATACTTGGATATTGATGCTATTATAAAAGTGGCAAAGGAGAATAATGTAGATGCCATTCACCCTGGGTACGGATTTTTATCTGAAAATGCCCAGTTCGCTCAAAAATGTGAGGATAACGGTATTGTATTCGTAGGACCTAAGGTTTCTGTGTTGAAAGCCTTGGGCGATAAAATTACCGCTAAAGAAGTGGCGGTCGCAAATAACATTCCTATAATTCAAAGTAGTGACAAAGATTTAAATAATGTAAAAACGGCTATTTCCGAAGCGAATAGAATTGGCTATCCGTTAATGTTAAAAGCCGCTTCTGGCGGGGGTGGTCGTGGAATGCGTGTTATCAGAACCCAAGAAGAACTTGAAAAAGGCTTTCCTGAAGCAAAAAGGGAATCGTTGAATGCTTTTGGGGATGATACAGTTTTCTTGGAAAAGTTTGTAGAGAATCCAAAACATATAGAAGTACAGATTGTTGCCGATACCCATGGTAATATGGTTCACTTGTATGAACGAGATTGTTCGGTGCAGAGAAGGTATCAGAAGGTAATCGAATTTGCGCCTTCTTTTGGACTTCCTCAAAAGACTAAAGATAGTTTGTATGCGTATGCTATCGCCATATGTAAAGCAGTAAACTACAATAATATTGGTACTGTTGAGTTTCTTGTAGACGATGATGGAAGCATTTATTTCATTGAAGTAAACCCTCGTGTTCAGGTAGAACATACGGTTACCGAAATGATTACCAATATTGATTTGATAAAGGCACAGTTGTTCATTGCTGGGGGATACAAATTGTCTGATACCCAAATTAAAATACAGAATCAAGAGTCTGTTCAGGTGACCGGGATAGCACTACAGTGTCGCGTAACTACAGAGGACCCTTCAAATGATTTTAAACCAGATTATGGTGTTGTAACTACCTATAGGAGTGCCTCTGGCTTTGGTATTCGTTTAGATGCGGGCAGTATCTATCAAGGCGTGGTTATTTCTCCATTTTTTGATTCCATGTTGGTAAAGGTTTCCGCACATAGTCGTACATTGGATGGTTGTTGCAGAAAAATGAGGCGTGCTCTGGCGGAGTTCCGTATTCGTGGGGTGAATACCAATATGGCATTTTTGGATAATATCTTAAAACACGATACTTTTCGCGAAGGCAAGGTAACGGTAAACTTTATTAAAAATGAACCCAAACTCTTTGAGTTCGTAGAACCTAGGAACAGAGCCAATAAACTTATTACATTTATAGGGGAAACCATTGTTAATGGTAATCCTGACGTTAAAAATTACGATCCCAACCGTAAATTCACAAAACCTAAAGTGCCATCTTTTTCAAAGATGGAAAGTTACCCTAAAGGAACTAAGGATATATTGACCGAACTGGGCCCCGAGAAATTTGCCCAATGGTTAAAAGCAGAGAAAAAAGTGCATTTTACGGACACCACCATGCGTGATGCCCATCAAAGTTTACTGGCTACCCGGATGCGAACGGTAGATATGTTGAAGGTTGCAGAGGGGTATGCCAAGAACCATCCTGAAATATTTTCTATGGAAGTATGGGGTGGTGCCACTTTTGATGTTTGTTTGCGATTTTTACACGAAAACCCATGGGAACGTCTGGCGTTGTTGCGTAAAGCAATGCCCAATGTATTGTTGCAAATGCTTATCCGTGGATCTAACGGAGTTGGATATACCGCTTATCCCGACAACCTGATTGAGAAATTTGTAGAAGAATCCTGGAATACGGGTGTGGATGTTTTTAGGATTTTTGATTCCCTAAACTGGATGAAATCCCTGGCTCCATGTATTGAGCACGTTCGTAATCGAACTGGGGGTCTTGCAGAAGGTTCAATTTGTTATACAGGTGATATCCTAAACCCTTCTAAAACCAAATACGACCTCAAATACTACATTCAACTAGCGAAAGATATTGAGAATGCCGGAGCCCATATTCTGGGCGTAAAAGACATGGCGGGACTTTTAAAACCGAATGCTGCTTTTGAACTGATTTCAGCATTAAAGTCGGAGATAAATATTCCTATCCATTTGCATACACATGATACTTCTTCGGTGCAGACCGCTACCTATTTAAAAGCAGTTGAGGCTGGGGTGGATGTTGTAGATGTAGCTTTAGGGGGACTTTCAGGATTGACGTCACAACCTAATTTTAATTCGGCGTTAGAGATGCTTCGTTTTAATGAAAGGGAAAATCAAATGAATACGGACAAGTTAGCGGAGTATTCAGATTATTGGGAATCGGTCAGAAACTATTATTATACGTTTGAGTCCGGTCTAAAATCGGGAACGGGAGATGTGTATCACCATGAAATTCCCGGGGGTCAATATTCCAACTTAAAAGGGCAAGCCATTGCCTTAGGACTTGAAACCAAGTTTACGGAGGTGACCAAAATGTATGCTGAGGTCAACCAAATGTTTGGAGATATTGTAAAGGTTACCCCAAGCTCAAAAGTGGTTGGTGATATGGCGCAATATATGATAAGTAATAATCTGACAGTGGCCGATGTAATGGAAAGAGGTGAAGATATTTCTTTTCCAGAATCCGTAAAAAGCTTTTTTAGGGGAGATTTAGGACAACCGGTCGGAGGCTTTCCTAAGAAATTACAAAAGATTGTGCTAAAAGATGAAAAGCCTTATACGAATAGGCCCAACGCACATCTAGAATCTATAGATTTTGATAAGGAGTTTAAATCCTTCAAAAGAAAGTTCAAAAAAGGAATGGGAAGAAATCTTGAAATGACAGATTTCTTATCCTATAAACTGTACCCTAAGGTATTTACAGATGCTTATAACAATCACGTTAAATATGGCAACGTGGTGAACATACCAACCAAGAACTTCTTTTACGGAATGGATGTGGGCGAAGAAATTATGGTAGAGCTAGAAGGTGGGAAAAATGTTCTTATTTCGTTGATGATAAAAGGGGAGCCGGATGAAGTAGGAAACGTTAGTATATTCTTTAAAATCAACGGACAACTTAGGAATGTTTTAATTAAGGACACTTCTGTAAAAGTTGATAAACAAGAAAATGTTAAAGCAGATTCTACTGATATAAAACAAATAGGTGCACCATTGCAAGGTTTACTCTCTAGTGTACTAGTAAAAGCCGGTCAAGAGGTAAAACGAAACCAACCTTTGTTCGTAATAGAAGCCATGAAAATGGAAACTACAGTAACGGCTACGGCAGAAGGGATAGTAGGAAAGATACAATTGCAAGGTGGTTCTTTGGTAAATTCAGAAGATTTGGTTCTTACCTTAAAATAGGGATACTTATATCTATGTTCTTACACACGCACCCGTATGAACCGTTTGTTTTTGAGGAGGCGGAAAAACTTATTGTTGGCACGCTTCCTCCTCCAAGGTTTACAACGGGAGAGCTAAAGGAAGACGATGTAGACTTTTGCTATGGCAGTAGAAATGGTATGCTCTGGCCCATACTGGATCGGATATTTGAGCTGGGATTAGTGTATGAAAACACCAATTTGGCCATTGAACAACGTAAGAATTTTTTATTATCCAATAAAATAGGGGTCTGCGATATAGTTGACAGTGCCGAACGTATTAAAGTAGATGCATCGGATTTGGGAATGAAAAATGTACGCTTAAGAGATTTATTATTTTATTTAGAGCAATATCCGAATATAAAGACTGTACTTTTTATGGGTGGCGTTAGTAAAAACGGGCCGGAATATTTTTTTAGGCAACTTTTGAAATCTACAGGAATAAAACTTGAGACTATTTCGGACCAAGTACCACGTATTTATGAACTACAATTGCCTAAAACAAAACGAAGTATCCGTACAATTTCCTTGACTGCCCCATCTGGTGCAGCAAACCGGGCTATAGGAAGTCTGGATTCATACAAACAGATGAAAGCAGCAGATTCTAACTTTAATACATTAGACTTTAGGGTTATGCAGTATCGTGATCATTTTACTTCTTAGATTACCTCAAATTCTTTCATATATTATCTCTAGAAATAGATGTAAACTAAAAAGAGTCTCATCGGTTATGACAAGACTCTTTTACGAGAACACTATATGAAAATGAAAAATTTTATTTCGGTATTAATTACACTGTAAATGTACTGTCTTATGCCGCTTCTAGATAATTATTGTTGTCAAGCCTGTTGTTTTTGTGGTGTAGTGTGATATTTTTGTTATATGAAGTATTTGGATGGCAATAGTCATGGATTATTCCCGATATTTACGAATTGAAATCGATATATAATTGTCTTTAAATTTTAATATAACCTATGCCGCATTCAGAAAGATTGGTTGAGTTTAAAACATCGGTCAACAATAAGTTTAATGTTTACAATAGTCTGTTCTTAAATTTGCCCTATCGGGATATTGAGAATGTGGGGATGCTTATTCCATTATTGTTGGATCAATGCCAAAAAGGCTTAAGTTCTGGTCTTAACCCTCAAGAAATTCTAGAAGGGTTTTTTCAGAATTACGTGGAAATAAAATCAGAGAAGGATCAAATCGATTTTATGTTCAAAATCATCCAATATGTAGAAAGACAGGTGGTTTTGTATGATAGTGTTGAGGATGCTGCTTTTCCTAAGCTACAGGAGCACACAAGTTCACTATCTATAAAGGATTACTTTCAGTTAGTTGATAAAAACAAAAGTTGGGACAAGGTATCTAAAAAGCTATCTACTTTTAGCGCACGTTTAGTACTTACTGCGCATCCTACCCAGTTCTATACCCCAGCGATATTAGATATAATTGAAAAATTACGTTCTCTTATATTAGAGGATAAGATAGATGATATTGATATTGCCCTACAGCAATTAGGTCTTACCTCTTTGATTAACTCTAAAAAACCTACACCATTAGATGAGGCAAAGAATATTATTTATTTTCTGCGCCATGTATATTACAATGCGGTGGGTGATCTTTACTCTTATATTAAAGAGAATATCAACAAAGCAGATTTTGAGAATCATAATATCATGAAGTTAGGCTTTTGGCCTGGAGGAGATCGTGATGGTAACCCTTTTGTAACTGCAGATATTACTAAAGATGTTTCAGATGAACTTCGTGTTACCTTAATGAAGTGCTACTACAATGATTTAAAAATCATTCAAGAGAAGTTAACCTTTAAAGATGTTCAAGAACCGTTGCAAAAGCTTAGAAGGAACTTGTATGCTGCTATGTTCGATTCTAAGAAAACAGTAGGATATGATGATATTTTACAACCACAACTGGATACAAAAGAGTTATTGGTCAATAAATATCATAGCCTTTATTTAAAGGATTTAGAAAAATTTATTGATAAGGTTAAAATTTTCAAGACCCATTTTGCTACGTTAGATGTTAGACAGGATCACAGCAAGCATTTGTTGGCAGTTGAAACTATTCTGAAAAAGAACAAGTTGATTAAGG
>Ga0114952_1000689_pt1 | contig 33594 bp, 27 predicted proteins | sample SidtaG_2_FD_87303 | JGI IMG/M metagenome (GOLD analysis project Ga0114952, IMG submission 87303) | Marine algal microbial communities from Sidmouth, United Kingdom - Sidmouth_Asex2 metaG | ecosystem: Host-associated > Algae > Red algae > Unclassified | place: Sidmouth, United Kingdom | collected...
ATATATTTTGTGCCGGTTCAGATAAAAACATTTTTTGAGACACTTCACTTTTTTGCCCGCTACCTGCTGCTGAAAATCTGACATGGAACCCATCGGCTTTAGTCAGCACCACACTCCGGCTTGCTAACGATAAATGCCCTTGCGCTTTTTCCTGCTGAGATGGTTCGTTACCTTTGGTACGGTAGGTTTCGTTTCTCGAATTCTCGCTCGAATTTGGTTTGTCGATAGGCGCGGGCGCTTGGTTGCCATATGATTGCCCAACCGCAGGCTTATTGGACGTAAGAGCAACACTCCTGAAAAACCCTTTGGCGTTAAATCTATTTGCTTGTTGGTGCTCAGCATTTTCCCGTCCCGCAAGTGCAGCGAATTGTTCTTTAAAACCCGTCGTTGCGACAAAAGCTCTTTTTTGACTATCCGAAGCGGACAAGCTGAAATTGTAGCTATCGCCCGCAAACAGTGATACCTGCTGAAAAATAAGTCCGTTATTTGCTTCAAACATCACTTTGTTATTCTCCTGTACCCAAATTGGTCGGCCGCTTCCATAAGCTGTTTTTCATCTCGTTTCGACTGAACCTGGCGAGCAGCAACTTTTGCCTTTTTTTCTGTGGCTCGCATATTCAGGTCAGACTGCTGCCACCGGTCTTTGGTTTTCTCCTCGCGCTCCGCTGCAATTGCAGCCAATTGCTTTGACTGATTAACAAGGCTGTCGCTTAAAATCACTTGTTTAGCCAAGCTGGGCTCAATCCCCAAATCAATATGCTGCCCGCTTCTGCATGATTGCCAGCTCTGGATTGCATTATTCAATTTTTCAGAAGCAACAACGACAACTTCCTCGGCACGGTCCCGACTACGCCTTGCTTCAAACAGATCAATCTCTGCTATCTGACGTTCGCTTTGGCGGATTTCCAGCAACTGCTTAAGCCGGTTCAAATTCAGAGCGCGCGCCATCAACTTGCGCCCTGCAACAACTCGTTCAAAGCCGAAAAAGACTGGCTGAACGGCACGCATTCATCTGAAGGTTGAGCCATAAATGCGTTCAGCGCCTGACGAATCTCAATTGCCCGGTCGAGCTCAGCATTGGTACCGGCGCGGTACACACCGCTCTCCACGAATGTCTGCGATTCTTCATATATCGCAAGCATCTTTCTTGCTTCGCTGGCATTTGCTTGCTCTTTGTTGCCAATGACATTCGAAGCATGACGGCTGATACTGCGCCCAATATCAATCGCGGGAAATTGGCCTTGTTCTGCAATATTCCTAGACAACACTATATGGCCATCCAGCACCGATTTCATCATCTCACATACGGGGTCATCGACTTCTTCATTCTCCGCTAAAACAGTCAGAACAGCCGAGATGGCACCGCCGCTATCCAATGCCCCACAACGCTCGACGAAGCGGGGAATCGCGGCAAAAACATTGGGTGTATAAGCTCGGACAGTTGGTGGTTCGCCTGTGGCCAAGCCAACCTCTCGCAGCGCCATCGCCATGCGTGTCGCGCTATCCAGTATCAGTAAAACATGATCGCCCTGGCTTCTCCAGTATTCAGCTAACATGAGCGCATAATCAGGGGCCCGGATGCGAAGTGCAGCACTTTCGTCAGATGTCGAAGCGACAAGGGTATATTTGTCGCGGTCTGGCCTGGCGTTGCAGCTATCCCACATAGCCCTTACCTCCTGACCACGCTCTCCAACGAGACAAATTACAATGCGATCTGCCTCTGTTTGCTGGGCCAACTGCTGCACCAGTGTTGTTTTGCCGACGCCAGCTGCCGCAAAAACACCGACCCTTTGCCCTTTTGCGAGCGTGAGCATCGCGTCAATTGCTTTGATGCCTGTGGGCATTGGCGTTGTAGTCGCCATACGGTCAAGAGTGGGCGGTGCCTCCCTCATTGAGCTTAGGTATTTATCAGCCTTAATTGAGCCGCTACCATCGATCGGGTCCCCCAGTGCATCTATCGCCCGCCCGGAGAATGCATCACCTACAGCAATTTTGCCGGCAGAACCTGATTTCATCGTTACCAAAGCATTGGGAGAAATTGTTAAATTCTTCTGCAAAGGCATAAGAATAATATGGTCTTTCTCAATGCCCACGACCTCAGCGTCCAAATTCTGCGACGAGCTGGACCGGTTTTCGGCGGCATCCACAGAACAAATATCTCCGATTGCGCAGGCCGGACCGTCAGCTTCAATATGCGTCGAGCTGATTTTCAGCACCCTTCCAAAACTGGAAGTCAAATTGGCTGCATCGAGGCGCGACAAATAAGAATGTGTTTGCATGTTCAGCGTGCAAACCCCGCCATTTCAGACAATAGCGTGTCAAGCTTTTCAAGCTGTCCGGGAATGCCAATATCCACTCCTCCTAGACGTGTTTTGATGTGACATTCGCCGCTCCTGAGCGCTACGCTGTATTCAAACTTTGCCTGCGAATTCTCCAGTGCCGACATCAAACTCTGCATAGCGTTTTCATCTGGAAAGTCAGTCTTGCTTACCTGTACTGTAAGTTCGCTGCTATCTCCGAGCTCTCGCACTTGATGCCTGATTGTTTGCTCTAACAACGAACCGAGCCTGCTTTGCTCTCCTAATATTTTACGCAAAGCCGAACGGGCTAGTAAGATAGCCAAGCCCTCTATCGAGCTCATTGATTCTGAATAATTTTCCAGCGCTGCGTCAGCCATTCCAGACAGAAGCGAGAATCGTTTTTTGTCATCCTGAACTGCATTCGTTTCTCCAGCAGTTACCCCCCTGTTGTAGGCTATTTCTTCTGCAGTTTGAGCCTCGGCTTTAATGCTCTCCAGGGCAAGGACCAAATTTTCGTTCTCTTTTTCCAGCTGCCGTATCAACTCGATGGGGAACAATTGATGCTCTTGCTGGACTCCAAGAGTATCTTTGTTCGGATTCTTGTTATCTCCATCAGTTGAAACATTCATGCGCGCACGCCAATCAAGCGGCTTCACAACTTTGGCAATCTCGTCCGTTCCGGATTTTAATATCTTGCTCATTGTGCGCTTAGTTTTTTGGAGATCAGACCGCCAATTTTGCTCATGAGGCTCGGTCTATCTGGTGATTGGCCTGGCGCGTCATCGTCAATATTAAGGGTGAGAGCCTCAAACTTGGTTTTTGACTTATCCTCACCGGCCACAAGGGCAGACTGCAGGCTTTTTAGCGCGCGTGCGCTCAACTTAAAATCGCTTCGTAATGCGGGAAAGCTGGCTCGCTTGTCGCTATCAGCTAACGCATAAATCCAAGGTGAAAAAGCCGAAGAGACAGTTATATCATCGCCCTTGGTAGGATCTGATGCTTCATGGTTGGTGCCGTCAGCTTCCAATGCGTCGAGAAACACTTTACGCTTTTCGCGAGACAGCTGCCGTAAAATTTGCTTGCGGTCATAATTACTGAGGGCACCAAATTCTTCGAGAAGCATTTGCATGTCAGGTTCCATTGTCATGATGGCTCCAAAGCAGCTAATTTGGCGTCAATTTGTCTAGCAAAATCCGTGCGGTCCTCTGGTGAGAGAAGACCCTTCTCCCTCCGGAACCACCTAAACATTGCCAAAACCGCAACTGCTGCAATCGCAACTAGAAGAAGCCAGAGCCAACTACCGAATTGCACTGTATTTGTAGTTTGCTTGGGTCGCGAATCTGCAGAGGTATCTGCTCGCCAGTCTGCAGTAGCGCCGGCGGCAGGTTGATTTGGTTGTTGTACGACAGCCGCGTTTACGATCAAAATCAGGTCCCCACTGGCTTCGTCATATTCGATGACGTCCTTGATCATTTCGGTGACCCTTAATTCTTCTTCCTTAGCAGGAGTTACCGCCATACTCAGCCTTACGAGCAGCCTGTAATTTCTTTTCTGACCGTTAGCGCTGTTTTCATTTTGATTATCTGCTTCGTCGCTAATTGACCGAGCTTGTGACAATGCATCAGGAGACAAGCTTATTGCGGTTACTTCAACCCCGATTTTTTGGCCCGGAGAATAGTCTTGCAGAGTGCTCATAATTCTAGCCCGATGATATTGCTCTATGGCCTGCTTTTCCACAAACTCTGGAGCTAGAGCTTCGTCAACCTGTCCGATGTTGCTGATTACCTGGCCTTTGTCATCAAGCACCGAGACGTCCGATAACTGAAGGTCATTTACCGCAGAAGCGACTAGTTTCTGGATGCCTCCAACGCTTTCGCTCCCAATAACCCTTCCCGGCTTTGCATGTAAGGTCACAGCTGCCTTAGGAACACTTTTCTCACCCCTGAATATGGCACGTTCAGGAATAGCCAAATGAACGCGCGCAGCTTCAACCTCATCCATAGCAATGATGGTACGCGCCAGTTCGCCCTGCAAAGCGCGCTGGTAGTTTATTTTCTGTGCAAATTCGGTGAGCCCCATATCAGACTCATTGAATAACTCGAACCCAACTGCACCGCGAATAGGAAGGTCCGATCCAGCGATGGCGATTTTTGTTTCACTCAATTGATCGGCAGGAACCAAAATGGTCGTTTCGCCGCTGCCAAGTTTAAAAGGGACTTCCCGTCTTTCTAGCTCTTCAACAATCGCAGCTGCGTCAGCAGGACTTAGGTCGGAAAAGAGGACATCATATGGCACCCGAAAAAACATGAGGTAAACAACGAATACCAACGCTGCTACGATTGCGAAAACAGTTCCACCAACAAGCAACTGCCGCTCGATTGACATTTCGGAAATAGATTTGAAAACGGGCATGATTTTACATTCGCAGATTCATGATTTCTCGGTAGCCCTCCACCAGCCGTGTGCGCACTTGCAACATCATTTCAACTGAAAGACGGGCCTCTTCGATTGCGAATGTTACCTTGTGCACTGGGATGCTATCATCCACCGCAAATTGCCGCACCAGAGAATTGGCCTCATCCAGTTTTGTCTCAGCATCACCTACCATGTCGGTAAGAATGTCGGCAAACGCGCCTTCGGCTTTTGGGGTGGTGGGTGCATTAGCTTGTCCCAAAGATAGCAGTGAAGGGTTTGCGCTATTGACTGCGGTGGCTGCACCTATTGCATCAACAGTCATGTTTGCCTCCCCAGCTCAAGCCCCCGGGAATACATCTGCATCGCAATGTTCAAGGCGACCAAATTAGCTTCATAAGCGCGCGAAGTTTTTATCATACTGGTCATTTCCCCGGCATGATTTATGTCCGGATAGCTAACAAAACCATCTGGGTCCGCATGGGGGTGCGAAGGCTCATGCACTCGCTTTGTGCCGCGCCTTTGGGCTTCGATCCCATATACCTCAATGCCTGCGAGCGTTCTTGATGCCCGGTCAGTCATCATATCCTCAAAAGAAACTTTGGGACCAGATACCAGTTGCTTGGGTTGATAGCTTTGGCCGTCTGCCGTGCGGCTTGTGTTCACGTTAGCGAGATTCTGGGCAATAACCTGCAATCGTTGCCATTCTACATCAAGTCCTGACAGACTTATTTCCATCGCTTGCATGTTTACCGCCCTCCTTTAATTATCGTTCGGCTAAGTTGCATCTGTCGATTGAGAACATCGATGAGAGCGCCGTAGCGCGCTTTAGTGGCATTTGCGGCAGCGAGCTCCATATCAACTCGCAACTCACCGTTTAAACTGGCAACTGAAGATTGCTCAAATTTGGGTTCTACAGCATTAATCGCGTCAGTACCCTTGCTGCTGGCAGCCTTCAGAGCCTCTTCGAATGAAACCTTCACCGGACGGAAGTCTTTACTCTGCATATTTGCAATATTCTCTGAAATTGCCACCATCCGCATGGATAGCCCATCGAGCGCCTTGTTTATTAGCACAGCCGAAACAGAATCCATCTTTGCCCCCTCTTATTGAACCACGATCTCAGCATGCAACGCGCCTGCTGCCTTTATTGCTTGTAAAATACTAATGGTGCGCCTTGTATCTACTTGTGCGCGGTGCAGCCCCGAAACTAGGCTAGCCACAGTTGTGTTTGGAAAACTAAACACTGCATCATTGGATTTTTCATTTACCGCAAGATCAGTGTTTGTAATGACAAGGCTGCTTACGTCCGTGGCGAACCCGCTAATGAAGCTGGGCTGCGATCCTTCATTTTCGGTTTTCACCGAAATTTGAATATCCCCCTGAGAAATAACAACGCTTGAGATTCTAACGTCGCCGCCCGCGACAACCGTCCCCGTTTTTTCGTTGATGACGATTTTTGAAGAAGCGCTTGGGATGACTTCGATATTTTCCAATTGAGCGATAAACTGCGGCACACTATTTCGGCCACCCCTTACCTTAATGGCGATCTCGTCTGCGCTGACGACATTAGCCGTGCCATAACCGAAGCGGCTATTGATTTGCTCAGCAACTCGGCTTGCTGTTGTAAAGCTGGGCTCTCTGAGAATATAGGAAAGGCTGTTGTCTTCCTGTACCAGATTTGCATTCACGGAACGCTCTATCGTAGCACCATTAGGTAAAATTGCCGAAGTAGGATAGTTGCGCTGTTGCCGGTTGAGGTTGAAATCAAAGCGATATCCTCCTGTCACGAGGCCGCCTTGTGCCAATGCATAAACCGAGCGGTTGGGCCCCTGCAAGGGGGTCATCAGCAGAGTTCCGCCAGCCAGACTTCTAGCATCCCCAATAGATGAAACAGTTACGTTGATCTTGTCCCCGACATTCGCTGATGCTGGAAGTTTTGCCGTGACCACAACAACTGCCACATTTCGGCTGCTAATTTGCGATTCAGAGACATTGGTTCCAAGGCGGCTCAGTATGTTTTTCAGTGCTTGACGTGTAACGCCGCTTCGCCTCGTGTCGCCAGATCCCGCCAGTCCGGTTACCAGCCCGTAACCAACCAGCGCATTTTCCCGCCAGCCTTGCATCCGGCCAAGATCTTTGAGAGCAACAGAGTTAGCATAGGCAGGAGAATAAACGAAAACTGGAAGAGGCAGGAAAGTCGCTGTGACTAGACAGACACATAGCCCAATTTTGCAAACGAAGTTCATTACGTCAGTCCCAGAAAGCTGAATATCTGGCTAATAATACCGGGCTTGGCACCTCGAGCGACAAATCCCTTGCCGTCATAATTTATCTTAGCATCTGCAATGCGAGAAGATAATATCCGGTTGTCGCTGGTTAGGTCGACCGTCCTGATACGGCCTTTGATGCCGATTTCAGTATACCCTTTGTCCATCTTGATCTTTTGCGTTCCTGTTATCACAAAATCGCCATTGGGCAGAACTTCAGTTACTGTGACGCTCAGCTGAGCTATGACCTGCCCACTGCGACGCTCTTCTGCCTGACCTGAAAAGCCTCCCCCAAAGGAAAGACCGCCATTTTCATTTATTGATCCGGCGGAAAGGCCTCCATTCAAACTTTGACTCTTTCGCGTACCACTTTGGGCGACGTTGCTCGTGCTCGAATTTTCATAAACCACAACCGTTACAAGATCACCGACTTGCCGCGCGGTTTGATCTGAAGCCAGAGCTGGCCAAGCGTTTTCTTCGTATAAGTTCTCTGAATATGCGGGAGAGGAAATTACACCAATAGCAGAAATAATAACAAGTGCGGCACTTGCTTTGCCAGCAGAGAAAATTCGCTTAAACCCGTCCATCACTATTCATCCCCTTGCTTGTACGTTGTCGCAAAAACCTGACCATCTTCGGAAACGACAAAAAGCGATCGTCTATCCCGGACGACCTCCAGTGCTTTTACATTTCTTCTCACTTCCACAGGGCCATGTCGGGCTACAAACTGCAGTTCGGCACCTCGGTCAAATAATGGAGCCCGCTGTATACCGATATGGCCAACATAGTCACCGACTGAAATATCTTGGCTTGCGCGTAACGCCTTGTCGCGGCGACTGAAATATGCCGGTAAATGCTGCTTGCTGTTGCGGCATGCAGTAGTTCGCAAATTAGATTGGTTTAAAATTTGGTGGGCCGCTATTTGCGTAGATGCAGCAAAGCATGCTGAACCAGAAACTGATTTCTGTTTAGACTTTTTGAGCGCAAGGCCACTAAACTTCAACGCGATATCTCGGTCTGGCGACGGAGCAACTTTTAACTTTGGATATACTGCGCGCGCCCATCTTTCCAAAGAAGCTGAGGAAACAACGATGTCTCCAGTGCTTGCAGGGATTTCCGCAAAAACCCTGCGTGAAACGGTTTTTCGCATCTTTTCTGACAGCCGCGAAAGGTCAAAGAAATCATCGAACTGTAATTCATGATCGGCAAGTCTCAGCTCGTCGACTGGAAGCAGGGATATTGGCTGTGCCTGAATTGCTGCAGCAAGAAGAATGTTCGCTAGCATCTGGAGTTACCAACTATCTTCTCAGCCCGTTGGTAATTGACATCAACTGGTCGGCCGCTTGCAGCACCTGCGCATTGGATGCAAAGGCTCGCTGCACCAACATCATTTGAACCATCTCTTCGGTAAGCTGCACATTCGATCCCTCAATCGAACCTTGCACCAGTAACCCGCTACCATCCTCTCCTGGCATACTTTCTCTCAACGGTACGCCGTCTTGGACAGAATACAGCCCTCCATCTAATCTTTGCAGTTGGCTGGCATCGTCAATCTTGACAAGATTTATCTGCCCAATATCGACCGTGTTTTGGCCGCTGTCAGTCAATCCCGTAACATTGCCGTCGCTGGCGATCCTCATTTCAGTGACATCGTCCGGGACCGCGATCAAAGCGCGCAGTGCCATGCCATTATTTGCCGCGAGCATCCCATCTTCATTCACCTTCAACGTGCCGCCGCGCCATAACATTATTTGGCCAGACGGTCCCAGCAATTCAATAAAACCAGGCCCGTCGACAGCCAGGTCATTGGGCTGCCCTGTCGGACGAAGCTGGCCCTGTTCAAAGAGAAGAAATTCAGCTTCGGAAATAACTCCAGCGGGCACTGTTTGCTGAGACTGCTGCAAAAGCGGGGCATCCAAGTCGTTGATCTGAGTGGACATAATTTCAGAAAAACGCATGTCTGAACGTTTGAATGTCGGTGTATTAATATTCGCTATATTGTTAGCAATATTGTCAAGCGCGCGCTGCTGCGAATCTAGGCCTATCGCGCCTACATAAAATGCCCCATTCATAGCAATTGCCCCCATTACCCCAACAAGATTTCAAGGCTATCCAGCCAATGAACTAAAAAAGTCTGTAATTCGGTAGGCTACATACCCTTTGTAACCAAAACCCCGTTTAAATAATCAACTAGCGCCCAAAGGTGCCTAAAGCTTTTCCCATCAAATCATCATATACCTGAACCAAGCGCGCGCCAGTTTCCGCTTGCCGCATCGCCGCCATCATAGTCACCATCTCGCTGGTCATTTGAACATTGGAGCTTTCGACATAACCTTGCCGCAACATTGGCTGATCCACCAGCGCAAGATTGTCATCCATGGCATTAAAAAGTGAACCACTAACTGGAGCGAGGTCACCTTTGTTCTCTGCTTTAAAAAGATTGATACGCGAAACAGGCATTCCATCTTCCAGCACTATCCCATCGCTTAATATCTCAACCGAAGGCCCATTCAATACCAAGTCACCCCCCTCGGCTTGAAGGGCAAACCCTTGCGAGTTAACCAACGCTCCATCCTCTGCTAGTCTGAACTGGCCCTGCCGTGTATAAAATAAATTTTCACCAGCTCTTACCTGGAAAAAACCTTCGCCGCTGATAGCAATATCCAAGGGGTTTCCAGTTTTCTTGATTTTGCCCTGGTTCATATCAGATTGCCTAATGATCGCCTGACTGTCGCTTTCAGTTTCGCTATCAGTGTGTACCAAATCAGAGAAACTGATTTGCTTTTTGAATCCAGGCGTGGAGATATTCGCTACATTATTGGCAGTGATCTCCAAACGGCGCTCCGTTTGAGAAAGAATGACTTGCCCTGCTTCTGCGACTCCCTGCATTGCTTTAGAATTATGGAATTTGAATTAGAGCGCAAGCGAAATTTTCTTTTAATTGTTCAGGCATCGCCGAAAAGCGGTGATTGAGTAAAATGCCAGAGCAAAAATTTAGCCATTCATTTTCGATTACCATCATGAGTGAAATTTGCACCTCAGGATAGCTGAAATGTTTATTGACGGTGCATCGGCCGCAGCTAAAGCTTTAAAGCTTAGAAAATTTCCAACGCGATAGCTTCGACTAGCCGTATTAGCTGAATTTTGACTTCTGTATGCTTGAATGCCTCACCAGTTGGAGGTAGCCAAACATTTCGCGTTCACACAGCATTCGATTGGAATTCGAATATGGTCTCAATTTCTGCCGGTAATTTCTCCGATTATACCAAATCCTTTTTTCTTGATGACCATTATTTGTCTCAGGCTAAAAGAGAGAAGCTGCAACTGGAAGCAATTCAGGAACGGTTCGCGGCTGTGCAAAGCAAGATACCGCCGCTGGCCGCATTGGCCGATGCGCAAAATATCCGTTCGATCAAAACTCTGGATGATGTGCCATCGTTGATGTTTCCTCACAGCTTCTACAAAAGCTACCCCGAACAAATAATTGGCGATCATAATTTCCCTGCGCTTACCAGCTGGCTATCACGGCTGACCATCCGTGATCTGTCAGAAGTGGCAGGTAGAGAATATGAAACTATTGATAGTTGGCTTGAGGCTTTGGACAAACAGACCGAACTCAATGTTCAACATAGCTCCGGCACAACCGGGCGTATGTCTTTTGTACCAAAGGATAAAGTGTGGTCAGTACGAAATCGGCATATGTTTAAATCTGTGATCGAACGGGAAATGGCTCCTTTGAAGTTTGATCAGTTTCATCCCGATTTTTTAGTGCTCTGGCCAACCTATAGGGGAGGAAGATCCCCAGTTTTGCAGGCTGCACAAATCTACGCCGATGTTTTTTGTAGTAAACCTGGCGACTTTTACCCGCTCATACCTTTCGATTTGAGCGCAGATTATCAAAATTATCTCCAGGAAGCCAACCAAGCTAAGGCAGGAGGTCGTTTTTTGAGTCCACAACCCAGCGATTATGTTGCTGAAAAGATTCGGCAATCTGTCGAGCAGAATCAAAATTATGAGCAGCGATTGAACAATTTGTTAGATTTAATCGAAGCGGAACCGAAGGGTAGAAAATTTATTATGGCTGGCGGGCCAATACTACTTCACCAAATTAGTAAAGCCGGGCTTGAGCGGGGCATGGAAAGTGTTTTTGCATCAGGGAGTATAGTGGTCTCTTTTGGCGGGTTCAAAGGCTTACCGCAGCAAGGCAACGAGGTGGAAACAATTTCACGTTTTTCTGGCTTGGCAAATTTTTCAAACGCTTACGGGATGACAGAATGGTATGAAGGCTGCTGGATGTGTTCGGCCGGCCGGTTCCATATTCCACCTTTGCTGGTTGCCTACATCCTTGATCCGATTACAGGAAAGCCAAAACCGAGGCAGGGTGTACAAGAAGGGCATGGGGCTTTCTTCGATATTGTGGGCGAGGCGCACTGGTGCGGACTTATTTCGGCAGACCATCTGGAAATCAGTTGGAACCCCTGCAGCTGCGGTCGTACTTCGCCGCATATCAAAGACGATATAAAGCGTGTATCGGACAGTCCCGAAAGCGAATATTATATCGGCCCCGCTCCTGACGAAGCGATTGATATGGCTTTGGAAGCTCTAACGGAAGGTTTGGATTAGCGCCGGGCTATACTCGCTTGGGTATTCTTTAAAACTACGAATCTGCCGCTCGGCTATCGAGGCGGTGGTGCCGGTATAGCCCATCTGACGCCCGCCAAAGCGGAACCGTGCAGAGCGCCCGGAGCGCTGTCCGGGGGACAGCGATCAGCGAGGCACCGCAAGGTTACGCCGCAGCGCGAATGCGGCGCGCCGGTGGTGTTTGAGGGTGAGCTTTCATCACGGCGGATGATCGGCCGTTCTCGTCATTGGTGAAGGTGACATTCTGGGCGTAATAATCGCCGACATGCGCGCGGGTCAGCTGGCCTGCGTCATTATGATAGAAGGTGGTGAGATATTGCGTGGACTGCGATGTATTGGGCTTGTGCGTGATGGTGGCCTGCACCGCACCGTCATACCAGTCATAAGTATTGGTGGTCAGCGTGTTGGGAACACTGCCGTAATTGCCATTTTTGGCATTGAGGCTCGATACGCTGAGCACGCTGCCCAGCGCATAGCCGGTGCCAGTGCCGTAATTATACGTGCTTGAGCTCAGATAGGTGTCATTGCCCCTGCGGGTGTTGGTAACCTCCGAGGTGAGCTGGCCGAGCCATGTCTATTTAATGCACTGTCACCTTAATTCCACCATAATTCAAAAAATTAAGGATCCGCAAACCGTGGATGCTGAGGTAATTTTGGCAAGCCATAATTCGGTGCCACAGCTTTGCTATTATCGCGATCAATCGAGTAAAAATAGCATTCGCCGATTCTTTGACTTACTTGCTTTTCAGCAGCACTATATTCTGACGTGCCGAAATCAAATGGGTCTTCGGAAAGAAAAATAAAAAAACCGTCATCTGTTTTGGTTATATTGTGAGCTGAACATCCCGCCAATGCCTCATCACCAATTAATTTAGTATAGACCGGACCAAAAAAATTGCCCCAGTAAACTCCAGGTAGATATCGCGATACATCCTTTCCTATTGCTCGGATCGATGGAGTTGAAAGCATATTCTTCGCGTCATGTTCTTTTTTAGTCTGGACTGTCGCGTAAGATGGCTTGAGAATGCGCACGGCCTCCAAAAACAGTTTTCTACATGAATTAATTCGATCATTACTGTCATCTGCTGTAAAGTTTTCAAGGTCAAAATGGATACTATTTCCCCATATCCATTTGCCCGCCATTGGTTCGAAAATAAGCTCATCAAAGGAAATAACTAATATAATATCTCTACTAGCACCTCTGATTTCGGCCGTTCCACATACACGTTCCTGGCCTACTCCAAATTCTTCTACCAGCTGGTTATAAAGCTCTCCGTTTTCGCTCGCTTCATTTTCTAATACGGACAAGAGACTATTTTTCTCTCCTATATCAATACTAAATTGCGTTTTTGCATTTCGAAAATAGAATAATTTTTTAGACCACCGGGCTAGTTGCTTCTTAAGCAAGCTCTGCAAATCCGCCATAAATTGCGAATTTAAAATGTGCCGATCGAAATAGAGGTCTACGCTAATTAAGTTATCAATATCGCCAGCATATTCAATAGAGTTAGAAACGTTTGTCATAAAAGTTAGCCGTCCTAAAAGTTGGAGATTATTATTCTACCCCGATTGATTTCTCTAGCAAGTTCGCCAGATTGGGGTACCTTACCGTTGGTAAAGATTTCAAGTGGAACTTTGTGTTTGCGAGCGTATTGCTCCAAGTCCCTAATCTGATCTGACATTTTGAGCGTTTGGACATTCTTAACTTCTACCACTGTGCCTCGGTGGATGATAGTTAACGAAGGATCGAAATCTGGAATTCGGAGGCCACCTGGGCCAGTTCCTTGAATAGTTGTGCGGCCAGGCCCTGCATTACGAGGAATATTTATTATTTTTGCTACTGCATCTTCCCCGGCTCGACCAATCTGATTTGCTGTTAATGGCGCTTTTGTTGTCAAGCGTCTTGCGACATGGCTTGTCGCCGACGCCCCACTTGAGAATACCGAAACAGCTCCTCCACCCAATGTTGGAGGTAGTGCCCCTAATACTTCTCCAGCAGTTTTCAGAAAACCATGCTTTTTAACTTCTTTTGGCAAACGAGATATGTCTGAAACAGGTCGATGGAGAAAAGGTTGATAGATGAACTTGTCGAAGTGATCTGAAACATTACTAAACAACCCCTGATTGGTAAAACCTTGAGGAGCTCTGTCCCTTTTCTCGATACTATTCTCGATACTGTTCTGGAGCTGCAAATAATCAGCCCTCAGGGTGTGCGCTCGTTGTTTGTCCGCGATGACCACGATGGGTGGATGGAAAATGTCTCGTGCGGCCTCCGATGCGATTTTAGCCATATCGAATACGGTGTCAGACAGGCTAAGCCCGGTGCCCCTTCCATAGTTGCTTTGCGATCCCCTATCAGATCCGTAATACTGGCTTTTTCCAGCCAGAGTACGGGCGATCATGCTTTTCTCACCGCTAAATTTATACGGTAAGCTTCCTGCACTGCCGCCGCCTGTAACAGCTGCTGCTACGTCTTCTCCTATGCTAGTATTGCCGCTGCTCACTGCAAGGTTTCCAGTTGCCTGTGCGTTGATGGCGGCAACTTCGCGCTGTGCACGGCCTGCATAAGCGTCAGTGAGCTGACGTGCACTTGCCAGCGCCGTTTCACGGGTATCTCGTGCTGCTGCGCTTGCTTGCTGCTCGCCCGATTTTCTTTGCAGCCCTTGCCCAATTGCTCCGCCAACGGCTTGTCCGATAATGTCGGGCAGTGCTGCGGTGAGGTTGTCACCGAAGCTGTTTCCGTTGATTGCGCTGCGCGTTGCGGCATTGGCAATACCGCTGGCAGCGGCAACGGCTAGACTATGGCCTAAGGTTGCCGCTTTGGTGAGGTCCCCATTTGCGTTATATTCAGCACCGCCGCCAATGGACCGACCGACAGCCCCGCCGACGCCCGCGCCGATGCCAGCTGCGGCGACGCCAGCAAAGCTAAATTTGCTCTGCAGACCCGTGGCCACTCCGATGCCTTGTGTTATGCCACTGGTAAGCGCGCCGCGCACAACATCGCCGAGCAGCTTGCTACCAGCAACCGCACCTTTGACAACACTGCCCACGCCAGCGCCAACACCTGCAGATAATGCAGCTAATGCCACGCCTTTGAAGCTGAACTTGTCCTGGATGCCGGTTGCAATGCCAACACCTTGACTGACAACGCTACCAGCAACAGCAGCGCCTATCCCGCCTGCTACGCCGCCGAACACTCCTGGTGCAAGTGCGGGAAGTGCAAAAGAAACAGCCACAGCAATGACCGCGAGAAGTATCTGCCCAAACACGCCGCATTTGTTTTTCTTGGGTGGTTTGCTTGTTGTTGGGGTGAGGTCGCCGATATTTTCGGACGGGTCATAGGGTTTGAGGGTGGATGCGTTGTGGGTGTTTTTGGTGACCCCTGCGGGCAGCGAGAGGCGCTGGCCGGTGATGAGGGATGCGGCGCCCTGGATGCCGTTGGCCTGCGCTATTTTATACCACAGGCTGCTATCGCCGTAGATATTCTGCGCGATGGACTGCAGCGTATCTCCAGCCTGCACGGTATACTGGCCTGCGCCTGCGCCCTGATTGTAGCTGTTCAGGGGATCATAGCTGTTTGCAAAGTCAGCATAGGCCGTGCCGGCGGCAGCGCCATTGCGGAAGGCCTTATCGCCGCTGGTCATCTGCCGCTCTGCTATCGAGGCGGTGGTGCTGATGTCGCTGGTGCCGTTATTACCGGTATAGCCCATCTGACGCCCGCCAAAGCGGTACCATACCTCATGCGGCGCGCCGGTGGTGTTTGAGGGTGAGCTTTCATCACGGCGGATGATCTGGCCGTTCTCGTCATTGGTGAAGGTGACATTCTGGGCGTAATAATCGCCAACATGGGCGCGGGTCAGCTGGCCTGCATCATTATGATAGAAGGTGGTGAGATATTGCGTCGACTGCGATGTATTGGGTTTATGCGTAATGGTGGCCTGCACCGCGCCGTCATACCAGTCATATGTATTGGTGGTCAGCGTGTTGGGAACACTGCCGTAATTGCCATTTTTGGCATTGAGGCTCGATACGCTCAGCGCGCTGCCCAGCGCATAGCCCGTGCCCGTGCCGTAACTATACGTGCTTGAGCTCAGATAGGTGTCACTGCCCCTGCGGGTGTTGGTGACTTCCGAGGCGAGCTGGCCCTTGGCATTGTATACCGCACTCCGGCTGAACGCGACCGTGGTACCATTGCCGGTGTAATCATTCTGTGTGAGCTGGCGGCCCATTTTATCATAAGTGAAGGCCTGACGGCGACCGACGGTCGAATTAACATCGGGGATAGGCGCCGGGACATTGGTCCCCTGGGTCACATGGGTTGTTTGCAGGCGGCCCGCAGCATCATAGGTGTAGGTCTCGCGTGTTTCCGTGGTATAAGAACCCCCATAACCATCTGTATAGTTAGCAATTGCCAGTGCAGCAACGCGCTGGCCTGCTTCATCATACAAGATTTCCTGCCCGCCGCCCAGAGCACCGTAAGGTGATCCTGGGGTGGCAACAATCGTCGTGCCGCTTGCGCCTGCTGCACCGGACAGTTCACCCTTGTCGGTGACCAGACGGTTCATATTGTCAAAGCGGAACCAGTAGTCTTTTGTGGTTGCTGTGGTCGATGCCGCGCCCTGCGCGTCGAGTTCGCGGAAGGTGGCGGTGGTGCGGCGGATATTGCCGTTCGCATCATAATATTGGTTCATGGAAGAGGCAGGAGAGATATCGCTGCCTGCCTCGGTCCAGCCTGTCAGGCGGCCCAGCGCATCATAGGTAGCACTGGCGTCCTTCCAGGTCTCCACTATTGTATTTATATGGGGCGAACCGCCACCTGAAGGAGTATAGGTTATATCTTTGATTGTCTCGCCAAGCTCTTTCAGCCGGTTACCAACCTTGTCATATTCGTAGCTGGCCTGGATCGTCGTGATCGTTGTGCTTGTGCCATAGGTATCAGTTGTAGTGATTGTACTGATTGACATTGTCTTGCCGAGCTGACCAGTATTGAGATATTCGTAGGTGTTTGTAATGCCTCCAATATCGCTTCCCGAAAGCCGCCCGGCCTTGTCATAAGTGAAGTTGGTGACATGGCCCCCAAGATCATTCTTGGATATGATGCGCCCGAACAGATCGGTTTGCTCGGTCAGTGTTTTGGAGTTGGCATAGGTCGTGACCGCGGTCCAACCGCCAACCGCCGCGGTAGACAGACCCGTAGTGACAATGCCCGGGGTCCAAGTATAGCTAGTATTCGTTACGTCGCCGCCAAAAGCGCGGACTGATATCACCCGGCCCTGGGTATCATAATCAGTGTACTGTTTATTACCGGTGCCCAGCTGGTTGTTCCAGTGGGTGAGCTGCTGGCCAAGGCCGTCATAGGTATAGTTGTCGGTCAAGCCGCCAGCATGATTGATCTGCTCGATCCGGCCCATCTTGTCATAGCTTTGCGTTGTCGTACGGCCGATCTCATCAATCATCTTGCGCGCATCGCCGTGGATATCGAACTGCGTCTGCTTGATCCCGCCATCGGCATGGATCTCATGGGTGACCAGAGCTTGCGATCCGCCATAGCCCGTGCCTGCCAGCAAGGTCTGCTTGGTCAGATTGCCGTTGGCATCGCGGCTTGCCACCAGACGGCCTGATACATCGTAATAGTATTGCTCGGTCGGGCGGACATTGGATACCGCGCCATTTTCAGCGGTAACCGAGACGAGCGGGCTCTCGCTCTTAATCAGCCGGCCCATATTATTATAGGTATAGTCGATTGTTGCATTATCAGCGTTGGTCTCGGCTGTGACCTCGCCAAAGGCATTATAGACACGCGTGGTGGTCAGCGTTTGCAGCGCGCCGGTTTGCGCAAGCTGGCGGCCCTCTTCGACCACCGTTGTAGCCAGACCGCGCTTATCATATTGCGTATAGGTGGCATTGACATCGCTCTGACCAATCAGCGCCTTTGCCTGCGCAAATGTCTTGCCCGTCAGATCAGCACCCGCACTGGTAATCGCTAGGGTCTGTTTACCATTTTTGTCATAGCCAAAATATTTCCAGACACCGTCACCGGAATTCGTCGCCCATAAGCGCCCGGCAGCATCATATTTATTTTCCTGCTGGGCAATGCCGCCAACCGATACCGCCGCTACCTCGCCATTGGCATTATAAGCGGTGACAGCGCGCGGGCCGTTATCAACCCATGTATTCTGGTTTGTCGATGTTGCCTGATATTGCTCGGTTGCGCGGCCCAGCAAGTCATAGATAGTCAATGCGCCCTCAAAAGGTGCCGCGTCACTGCCATCTGATTTAACCCGCGTGTAATAATCATGGGTCTGACGGCCTGCAATGTCATATTTATACCGGTGCACAAAGCCTTCAGCATCGATCATTGTAGCCAGCTTGCCGCCGTCATAGCTATAAGTCGTCACCCGCGATACCGCGTCACCCGCGCCTACTGCAACCGAACGTGACAGATTGCCAAGACCATCATAATAATAATTCACCTCTGGTTTTACATTTGCATTCTGGTGGCTGGAAAAGGTCTCGCGCTCCTCATTGGTCAAGCGCCCGCCCGCATCATAAGTATAATCGACCGCATCGCCCGTGCTCTCGGTTTTGCGGGTCACCTGACCCAAGCCATTGTAAAGATAGCTGATCGTGGACCAAGCAGCATTGGCTTGCCCGCCAGAACCATTGTGGACGAGAACATTCTGGCGTTTCTCTTCAAGGCGGTTGCCCACTTTATCGTAGGTAAAGTCAGTCACACGCGATCCAGCAGCGTTCGGCGATGCGGGCAGGTTCAAAGACGGTGCTCCTGATAGCGCGACGGCATACCGTATCTCGCGCGTTACACTGCCTTCAGAATCATATGTCCATTTGGTGATATATTTCTCAGTATCCACCTGTGCGATTTTGCGCCCAGACTTATCATAATGGCTCCAGGTAGTGCCCCCATTGGGGTCGGTCATTTTGACCACATTGCCGTTGGCATCATATTGATAGCTCGTAGTGAGCGCGCTTGTCGCCTGCACCCAGCCTGATCCATTCCAATGTCCCGTTGTCGCGCCAGCAACCGTACTGGTCAGCATCCGGTTGAGATTGTCATAGGTGAAGCTTGTCACCCGGGATGCGCCTGCGGGCAGAGCTGGCTGTTCTTCCTCGCTGCCGCCATCGCCAGGCACAGCAACGGTATTTACATAAACCCGCGCCTCGGTGACATTGCCGTTCTTGTCGTAGCTATATTTGGTATAGGTACCCAGCGCATTGATCTCGACCGTCTTACGGTTCAGATCATCGTAGAAGAATATGGTTTTTGCACCCGCTGCATCGGTGGTGCTTGTCACATTGTCGCGCGCATCATAGGTGATATATTCATGCGGGGTTTGGTTCAGGAATGTCTGGCCAATGGTTTCAATTAAACGATTGGCGTCGTCATATATATACTCGGTCGTGCGCGCCTCGGGCAGGCCCGATGCCTCAATCATCTTCGTGCGATTGCCGCGCGCGTCATATTCAAAGACATTGGTGATATTGGCAGCAGAGGGCGCGCCAGAACTATCGAAGGATTTGATCGGCAACGTCTCGCTGACTAGCAGCCCGCGCTTGTCATAGACATATTGTGTCGTATCACCCGCTAAAATCAGCGCATTTGAATTCGTTTCTTGCTCAACTGTAAGCGACTTTTGCCATTTAGCGCTTGATTGGACCCGCTGGCCAAAAGTGTTATATGTATTATTCTCAAAGTAACCTTCCGCATCGGTTGATTTGGTGACAAGGCCGCGCTTGTCATATTCAAATGTCGTGACCGTATCTTCGCTATGCGCTGTGACCGTCGGCGGCGTCACGGTGCTAACGGCGCTGCTGGTCTTATTATGGTAGCGCTTTACGCTCGCCACTTCGCCGTAAAGCGTATAGCTGGTCTCGGTAACATAGCTTTCTGCATCGCGCGTTTTGGTCAAACGGCCCAGATTGTCATAATAGTTATAGGTTGCACTGCCGCGCGGATCTGTCAACTTCACTACTTGGCCAAAGGCGTTATATTCGTAAGACGTCACCCCGCCTGCAGCATTGGTCTCGGTTAGAACCTGCCCCCGCTCATCATAGGTATAAGTCGTTGTCTTGCCATTAGGGTCCTTGGTCGAGGTTAGATTACCAAGGCCATCATAGTAGAAGTACGCATTGGTACGCTCGGCTTCCCCATTAGCCTGAACGTGCATTTTGGTGCGGCCTGCACCATCATTGACATTGATAGCTATGCTACGATCATTTGTGCCGTCAGCACCGCTATGCGCGTCATAACGGGCATTTGATGCTCCATTGGAACGCCAAGTGTAAATTGTTCGGTTTCCCTCACCATCGTATACGCTATTCCGGCGCCCTGCTGCGTCATAGGTATAGCGCATATCAGTCCATGTACCCGCACCGCCAGCGAGACTATTAATCTGCGCCATGGTGGTGGCATCACTGGCGGTCACTTTACTCGACCAGCTTTTTTCACGCGTTAAACGCCCGGCTGCGTCATAATCAAACCGCTTCACGTAGCCTTCTGCGTCTACTGTAAAGCGCAAATCGCCGCCTGCAGTATACCAGCTGCGCACCGTGCGTGCATCGCCGCCGGTACCGGTAACCGTCTTGGTCACTTGGCCGCGATTATCATAGGTATAATAGGTTCTAAGGCCCGCTACATCTTGTGTGTAATTGATCTCGCCATTGTTGCGATAAACAATACTGCTTGTGCGGTCATTAGCTGTATCTGCAATGGCTGCGACCTTGGTTTTTACATTATCATAGGTATAGTCGCTCGTGCTGATCGTGGCCGCATGCTCGACTGTCTTTGTGAGCTTGCCAGCTTTATTATACGTGAAGCTGGAGACCGCGCCTTGCCCGTTCACACTGTAACGCAGCTGACCCTGGCCATCATAGACATTATAGCTTCTGCGGTCGCCAGCACCTGCCAGACCAGATTTTAGCTGGTTGAACGAGCCGCCCGCACGAAGACTGGAAGTGGTTATACCGGCATAGGCGATAGTCTGCGTGAGCTGGCCTGCCTTGTCATATATATTATGCGTCAGATAGCCTTCACCATCGAGGTTGCCCAGCACACGGCCATCGCGGTCATAGAAGGTCCGGCTCACGGCATCTTTCGCCGCATTGGCGGTAGGCAGCACCAAAGCGGTTGGCGCATCCGCCTTAAACGCCGTCAGCTGCGATGCGCTCAGCTTGTTGTAATAGCTGAGCGTTTTTACCAAACGGTCAGAGTTATCATATTCGAATTTGGTAACGCCACCCGTACCGCCAATCGTCTCGATCACCCGGCCTGCAGCATCATAAACATTCCATTCCCAAATGTCGTAACTGTGCGCTGCCGGACGGATCGACGACATCTCGACCAAACTATTAGGGTCCTGCAGACTTGTAACCTGCGCTGAGGTTAATTTGTGGGTATAATTTACGCTCGCTGCCACGCGCCCCGCATCGTTATAGCGATATTCGCTAACATGACCGTAATGGTTGATATCCGCTATCTTGCGGCCTGCCTTGTCATACAGGAAGTAAGTGTTGAACCCCGTCTCATCGGTCGACTGACGGATCTGGCCATTCTTGTCGTATTTATAAGTCGAGGTGCCGGTTGGATCGTAGCTGCCGCTTCCCGTCTGACTGATAAGCTCGCCAGCCTTATTATATGTGCTCGTGGTAACATAGCCCGACGCCGTCGTTACTACCGTCTGCGAAGCTGCGTCGTTAAATACAAAACTTGTCGTGCCGCCCGAAAGGTCAGTTGAAGCCGTCAAACGGCCCATCCCATCATAAACAAAGGTCTCTGAAATCTGGCTATTATCATGCGTCGACAGCAATTGCCCCGCCTGATCATAAGTGAAATAGGTCCGGCTATACCCTTCCGCGCCGGAAGCTGCACCAGCAGCACTGGCAGCGCCATAATTCCATGTTCGCCAAATATTGCCGCGCTCGTCATAGTTATATCGAGTGAGCTGCGTCGAAGACCGGTCTGCAATAGCATCGCGCCAAGCATCCATTTGTGCGTTAGTGGGAATGGCGGAACCTGCAGCATAAGACTGTTCAGAATATCCAATCTCATATTGCAACTGGCCATAGGCCGTATAGCGATATTCAGTAACGTAACCCTCACTACTTATCGCATAGCGCAGATGGTTCTCACTGTCATAGGTGTAGCGGGTATATTGCGCGACATTGCTGCTGGCGGCATAAGCGCCATAAGTTCTTTGCCGGGTCAGATTGCCGTTTGCATCATACCAGTGATAGGTTTTGTTGTTATTGGGGTCAGTAATCTGTTTCACATTGCCATCAGCATAATAGGTATAGCTGGTAACCGACCCTGCAGCATCGGTTACACTAGTGACATTGCCGCTTGCATCATAGGCAAACTGAGCGATCTGCGCAGTTGCGCCGGCATAGGCAGGTGGGGCGGTGATCTTGGTCAGCTGCTTGTCAGCATCATAATCCATCCGCGTCACCTGACCATCAGGGCCGGTGACATTAGTGTAGCCAGCCCCGTAACTTAGCGCCGTGACCCGGGTATCTCCGCTCGCCACAGTTTGCGTGACACTCGTTACCTTTGCATTTGCCGCAGCCGATTGATAATTGATCGACATGAGCGAGCCATCACTTTGGGCAATCGTCGCCACCTGGTCTCCGCTGGTGTTCTTGTAGGTATAGGTAGTGATATATGTCTGGTTATCGGCAATGCTGCCATCTTCAGGCGACAGATCAGTAATGACTTGGCTCAGACGGTCCTGTGCATCATAGCTGTAGCGCGTGCGCACCAAAGTCTGAGCAGTGCTAGTCGCAAGATCGGTATAGCCTGTTGTGATCTGCGTGATTTTATTGCCGCTATAGCTATATTGCAGCCATTCTCCATTCGCCGTGGTTACTTTATCAAGCTTGCTGCCTGTATAGGTGAAAGTCAGCTTATAGCCGTCATTGTCCTTCTGCTCGGTTATCCGCCAGTTGTCAGCGCCATAGGCACCATAGCTTTCTGTGATCTGGCTCGATCCATCGGTCCATACCCATTTAGAACCAACTTTCTTAAGCTGGTCATGCGCGCCTGCACCATCAGTGCTCACATAAGCCGCCTCGCCAGCATTCCATGCGTAAGTGATGACCGAGCCATCTGCGCCCTGCCGCTTGATCGTGCTGCCACTTGAATTCAGCGTGCCGCTTAAACCAAATACACGCCGCGTCGTCGACTGCTGCCACTGATCGCCATTGTCGCCATCATTCCACTGCGCCAAGCTGTTATAACTGCGCGATACCCCAATATCGAGACCGCGCCCGACCAGAAACTCATCCTGACCCGTAACAACCAGATTACCGGTCGCAGCATTAACCGATACGTTTTCACCAGCACGTCCAACAGCCCCTGAGCCAAGCTGCCCTGCGCCGCCCAATATATTGGCCGAACCACGCTCAAGCCCAGAACCCAAACCAGCAAATATCGCCGTCATTACCCAAAACCTTCAGATCAAGTACAAGAAGAGCTTCAACAAACCCTCAATTATACCATCTGAAAATCCACCAAATTGTTTAGAACTTTCTCTCAAAAGAATATATAAACCACTATAATTTATGACTTATATATCCAGTGATTTAAAACTTGGCTGACTAGCGACGCACTTCCGCATTCCCACAGTGTAAAGCCTGCCGGTAAGCCAAAAGCAGAATGCAAGACTAGCCTTACAATCCCAAAGCCAATTACAATCAGACTGGGATCGAGCTGATTGTGGACCAGGAGCTTTTAATCAACCATCAACACATGCCGAACACACTGATGGATGAAACGATGTCATCAAGAGAGAACTAAACCTTACAACCGAATACTCAAGCAACCGATTGCGAGCGATGCTGGTTGAAGAGCTAACCCGAATTTCGAGAATTTTCCCTGAAACCGAGCTTAACTTCGCTATTCGAGCCTTAAAGTTCCCTGTTATGCTTTTTAGGGAATTTGACCAAAAGAACCGCAGAAAGCCATAGCCTCGAAGCCTCAATTGCTACAAATAATCGCGTTATTCTATAATTTCCCTGTTAATTCCCGTGAAGCAGGGAAATTTTTCGCCGAGACCAGTTCGGTCGCGGCTGCAATCATCACCACGCAGTTTTCTTTTTATTTCAAAATATAGTGGTCGATTTTCGGCCTCTATTTATCACGCATTTTCCGATACTTGGTCGCCAGAGAATAGACACTGCTAAAACAGAGAAGGAAACGCGCGGTATCTTTTACTGGAAAAGCGGCACTTGTCTCAAATGGCCAAAAAAGTGTTTCTAAAACGACCGGCTGCTTTGCGCCCCGGTTAAAGTTGGAAGTCGACAATTGCTTAGTTCCTAAAATGCGGACATTCTTCTTGGCCATTCCGGCCATGGAGATTGACGATGACATAATCACAATTTGATCCCGCAGCGCAAAGCCGCGTACCATTGAACTTCGGGGCGAAGATTGGACACAAACATCCTTTCAATCTGAAACAGATCCGTGCGATCCAAATCTTGCTGGGTCTCTCCAAGATAGAGAATACTATCCGCTACTTGGCGTCGATACTAAGATGCGCTGGCACTAGCTGAGAAGACGGCGATTTGAATAATGGTAGGCGCCGCCCATTTTGTGGCTGGCGTCGACCATTCGACGAGCTGCAGCATTTTGACTGGGAAGTTCCAACAGATGAATCATTGAGGCAGCAAAGCACTTTGCCCCTGAGATACTAAGCTAAGGCGCGAGATATACAATTGACGTAGATCAGCTATTGCTAAATGTTATAATATAACATACCGCCAATGAAATGGGATTGATTTTTAACGCACGCAAAAATGCGGTTATCGTGTGGCTGCCCTTATTGTGCATATTGATGCTTGGCCAGATTGTCATGGCCGGGCACAGCCATGCGTGTGAGCCGGACGAGAAATCGCAGTTCGAATGCAAAATATGTGTAAACGCGTCGCAGAATGATGATCCTGACATATCCACTCACGATGCGTTTCATAACGCCAAAGTCGTGGGGATTTTGCTCGCTAGCACGTCGAATTGGCTGACAATTGCTGTATCTCTAAAAACCAAAGCGCGCGCTCCGCCTTATTGCTGAAACCAGACTGTGAGCAGGCATCGTCTTTATCCTGGCCGGTGGGCCGCATCTTTGTTCGCAGCTATTTTGCGTTTGGCCCTTTTGGGCCGGACATATTCTTTTGGACATGCAGGAATAATGTAATGGCAAAATTAGAAGACATGCGCCTGCCGCAGGGTAGGTTGGCACTGTGAATATTGCGGAAATCGCTTTTGACTGGAGCGATATACACAGCCCGGTACAAAACTTAATCATCGAGAAAAGGCAACTGCCCGTATCCGCTGCAAGCATAGAAAGGCTGTTGAAAGAGGCACCGTTTTCACGCCGTGCAGAAGGGACACTTGATCAGATAAAGTCTGCGCTGGCCATGCTGCCCGAAGACGTGCGAACCGACATCTCGGCGCTTGGCAGCCGCTTTATGGCGCTGATGCAAACCAGTAGACTGCGCGTGCGCGTAGAGGGCGTCACCAATAATGCGTGCAAGAAACTGCATTCCGATTTCACCGATCTGCGGTTGATTACAACCTATGCGGGCCCGGGTACCGATTATGCGCCTCACGATGATGACTGCTGTCTTGAGCGGCTGCCGGTCGGAGCCATCGGTCTGTTCAAAGGCAAGCTATTTGGCGAGGGGCATGCGCCATGTCGGCATCGTTCTCCGCCGATTGAGGGGACAGGCGTAGCGCGGCTCGTGCTGGTTATCGACACGCCCGAACGTCAAGAATTTCATACCATTTAGAAACCTATACCTAGGAACTTATCAATGAAAAAACTGTTATTTCTATCCGCCGCATCAGTAGCATTTATACCTGCCGGGCCAGCTTTGGCAGACGACAGCGAAAATGCTAAAGCCGACATTGTCGTCGATGGTATTCGCACCGCGTATCGCGGCGATTTCGACCAGCTTGAAATACCGCAGTCGGATCAGCTTATCGGACAGGAGATCCTGGACGATGCAGGCGTAGTCGATTTGAACGGCGCGCTGGACTTGTCAGCTTCGGTTGCGCGGCAGAATAATTTTGGCGGGCTTTGGAACAGCTTCTCTATCCGCGGTTTTTCTGGCGACATCAACCTGCCCAGCAACTTCCTCGTCAACGGGTTTAACGCAGGTCGCGGCTTTGGTGGTCCGCGCGATATTTCCGGGATTGAAGCCGTCGAAGTTCTGAAAGGCCCGCGCTCTGCTGTTTATGGCCGAGGAGAGCCGGGCGGTACGATCAACCTGATCACCAAACGCCCGGAGCTTGAGACATCTGGCCATGTTCAGTTTCAGGGTGGTTCTTTTGACTTCTATCGCGGCGAGGCGGATCTGCAGACCACACTTAACGACAATGTCGGGGTGAGGGTTGCAGGTTTCTACGAAGATGCAGGCAGCTTTCGCGGGCCAAAGGAAACCAAGAAATATGGCGTTTATCCGTCGGTACGTTTTGACATAGGCGATGATTCGATCCTGACCTATGAATTGGAGTATACCTCGCAGGAACTGCCGCAGGATCGCGGAGTCATTTTCTCCGAGGAATTCGGCTTCTCGCCGCGCAGGCTGTTCACTGGAGAACCTGATGCGCTTATCGATACCGAAGTCGTTGGCCATCAGTTAGAAGTCCAACATAATTTCAGTGATGATTGGAGCATTCTGATGGGTGCGGGATACCGCGAGACATCACTTGTCGGCGATGCGTATGAAAATAATTTCGGCAGCCGTCAGCCTTATCTGGTCGATGGCGAGACGATTTCGCGCTTTTTCCGCTTCAGGGATTATGAAGCAGATTATTTGTCTCTGCGCGCCGAGCTGACCGGCGAGTTCAATACCGGGGGCATTCGCCACCGCGTGATCATGGGCGTGGATTATGACGAGTTTGACAACGACCAGGTAGCCAATCGTTTCCGTCAGGGCGGCATCGGCGGCGCGCCGAGTAGCTCGCTCGACCCGGAAACCTACTTGCTGATCGATGTCGATAATCCGCAATATGGCCTCTATCCGCGGCCGCCTGCCGTGGCACAGATTGATCGGCTGGAAACGACCCGCGGCTTCGGTGTCTATATCCAGGATCAGATTGACCTGACGGAAAGACTGCAAGTTCGTTTTGGCGGGCGGTTCGACGACTTCAGTCAAAGACTGCTCAATCGCCGAGGTGGTACATCCATCAGCAAATCTTCGGGCAGTGCATTCTCGCCGCAGGCCGGCGTCGTCTATCGCGCGACCGAGGGCATTAGCCTATACGCGTCCTATGGGGAAGGCATCCGCCAGCTTTCTGGCACCGATTTTGAAGGCACATCCTTTGACCCGAACAAATCAACGTCCTTGGAAGCTGGCGTTAAACTTGACCTCGGCGCCGTGCTTTCCGGTGTGCAGGGCTCGGCCAATATAGCTGTGTTTGATGTTGATCAGAGCAATATTCTCATCTTCGATTCCCGGCCTGAAGCTGCTGGAGAACTTATCCCTGCTGGTGAGGCGCAAAGTCGCGGCATTGAATTTGATGCCAATGCCAGTTTCGATAGCGGTTTGCGTATCTGGCTGTCCTATGCCTACACTGATGCGCAATATACCAATAGCGGGACAGACTCGGCGACATTCACCACATTCGATCCTGGCGAGCCGCTGATCAATTCACCCGATCACCAATTGAGCGCGCAGATATCGCAGGATTTTGCTGTCGGCGGCCTTGCCATGCAAGTTGGCGGGGGTGTCCTGTATGTGGGTGAGCGCAACGGCGAAGTGGGCAGCGATTTCGATTTGCCGGATTATACTACTGTCCGGCTGTTCGGTCAGATCGAGCCGATCGAAAATTTCGCGATCCGGCTTGATGTCGATAATCTACTCGATGAAACCTTTTACACCGACTCATTTGCCAATGTATGGGTGCAGCCGGGTGCCCCGAGAACATTTCGTGTCTCCGCGCGATACAATTTCTAGGCAGCGAAAGGTTTAGTTCCATGACATCTCCGCTCGAAGCCCGTTCGCTTTCGCTTGTGCGTGAAAAGAACGCCGTTCTTGATAATGTTTCCTTTGCCGTGGCGAAAGGCGAAATCTTCGCGCTACTGGGCGGCAACGGCGCTGGAAAATCGAGCACATTGCTTACCTTTCTGGGATTTCTGAAGCCGGAGGGCGGGGATGTGCTGGTCAATGGTGCGAGCGTCAGCAGCGATGTTTCGTCTGCCCGTTCGGCTATCGCCTATCTGCCGGAGGCTGCCTCGCTTTACGGACATATGACGGCTTACGAAAATCTTGATTATTTCCTGCATCTCGCCGGGAAGTCCGCGGGCCGCGGCGAGATTGACGCCGCCCTCGACAATGTTGCGCTTCCCGAAGAGGCGCGATCACGTCGCTTGCAGTCCTATTCCAAGGGCATGCGGCAAAAGACCGCGATTGCATTGGCGCTGCTGCGCGAGACGCCGATCCTGCTCCTCGATGAGCCGACATCGGGCCTCGATCCTGTTGCCATCGACGAGTTTCACGATCTGGTAAAGGCGCTGGCCAATGGCGGGCAAACGATCCTGATGGTCACGCATGATGTCTATGGCGCGTGCCAGATTGCTGATCGGGTGGGCCTGCTGCGCAAGGGAAAATTGGTGGGCAGCTTTTCCGCGCAAAATGGCAAGCGTATTGATACCGAGACCGTCCATGCTGCATTTGCGGAGCGCGAGGTCACATGAGCAGCATCACCCGTATAGCGCGCGAAGAATGGCGGCTCTGGCTGCGATCAAAGGTGGTCGTCGCGGCGGCGCTGATCGTCGCGGTGTTGATTGGAGCGACCAGCATATTGACAATCAACCGGATCGCCGCCGAACAATCACAACGGATTCAGCAACAGATTGCGGCCGAAGAGACTTTTTTTGCGCAGCCCGATCGGCATCCGCACCGCATGGTTCATTATGGTCATTATGCGTTTCGCCCGCCTCCGCCGCTTGCCATCTTTGAGCCCGGCGTGGACGCTGTCACTGGCCAATCGATATTCCTGGAAGGGCACCGCCAGAATACGGCGATGTTTGCGGATACCAAGGCCGCAGCCGATCTAGGCGGATTTGCGGCGCTGACCCCTGCCAGCCTCTATCAGTTGCTGCTGCCGCTGCTGCTTATTGTCTTCGGCCATGCGCTTTTCCTGCGCGAGCGTGAGAGCGGGACGCTGGCGGTTATGCTCGCACAGGGGCAATCCGGCGTGCGGTTGGCGGCGGGCAAAGCGGCCGCGTTGCTCGGGGTGATTATATTGTTCACGATCCCATTGATCGCTGTGGCGGCTTATTCGGTAAGCCTGGGTGAAAGCGCCCTTGCTGCCTTTTCAATTGTCGGCGGCTATTTCATTTATCTCTGTATTTGGGGCGCCATCGTCCTTGCTGCATCGATCATCCTCAAGCAACGTGCTGTTTCGCTCGGGATATTGATTTTTGCCTGGCTGTTTGCCGCGCTTATTGTGCCGCGTTTCGCAATCAATACCAGCAGCGCGATGGTCTATGCGCCGGGTAAGATTGAGAGCGATCTTGTCATGCTCGCCGAACAGCGCAAGCTCGGCGATGGCCATAACGCTGCCGACCCCGCATTTCAGCGTCTGCAGGCCGAGGTGCTTGAGCAGTATGACACGGAGACGATCGAGGAACTGCCCATCAACTGGCGCGGCGTGGTAGCGTCTTATTCGGAGGCGGAACTCACCGACCTGCTGAACAGCTACAGCGAAAAACGAATGGATCTGGAAACAGGCCAGTCGCGTATATTCGCTCTGTTCGGATTTGCCTCTCCCACCATTTCGATCAGCACACTGTCGCGCACATTGGCCGGAACCGACCTCGCCACGCATCATCGCTTCCTGCGCGAAAGTGAGAAGCTGCGGTTTGATTTCGTTCAGTCACTCAATCAAGCGCATGTCGAAAAGCTGGATTATGAAACCGACACGAACCGCAGCAACAATGAGGCTTCGTCACGCCGCGCCCGCATTAATTCGGACAGCTGGAAGGTGCTCGACCAGTTTCGGTTTACGCCGGACAACGCGAATGATCGTCTAGTAAGGGCAGGCTTGTCGCTGACTATTCTGCTGGGCTGGCTGCTGTTGTCATGCGTGATTGTATTTGCTGCGGCGAGAAAGGTGCGGCTGTAATGTTTGGACATATGACCCGTGAATTTCGCTTTCTCGCCAAGGATCGCGGCGCGCTTTTCTGGTTGCTGCTCGCCTTTCTTCTCTCGCTAATTGCCGTGTCATTTGGTGTGGCCGAGGTCCGCGAACAACGCGAAACCATTAACACGCTGATCAAGAAAGATGCCGCTGACAGAGCCAATGCACTTAAGGGACAGGAGGAGTGGGGCAGCGCCGCCTATTATGCTTTCCATTTTACCTACGCCCCGCCCTCAGACTTTGCCTTCGCCGCAATGGGGCAGCGTGATAGCACGCCGTGGAAACATCGCGTGCGGATGCTCGCGTTGGAGGGTCAAATCCATGAGGCCGATACCCGCAACGCCGATTTCGGGCTGGTAGGCAGGTTCGATTTCGCCTTCCTCGCCGCATCGGTCGCGCCGTTGCTGTTGATCCTGTTGCTCTATGATCTGCGCGCATCAGAGCGCACAGCACGGCGGCATGATCTTCTGGTTGCTACCGCCGGCGCACCAAACAGCCTATGGTTTCCCAGGGCCTTTGTCAGGGTGGCTTGCCTTGCATTGTTGCTGCTGCTTCCTTTGTGGGGTGCTGGGCTGATTGAAGGGGCGTCAGCTGTTGTTATCCTGACCGCAACTGGCATCGTTATCGGCAGCCTTCTGGTCTGGTGGCTGATAGTGGAATGGATCAACCGCATTCAGGCTTCATCCTCTATTCTGCTCACGTCCCTTATCGGCGTCTGGCTGGCCCTGGCGATCGTTGTTCCGGCGCTTTCAAAAGCAGCGATCGAAGCCAGCAACCCCGTCCCCAATGGCGGAGAGATCTTGCTGCTACAGCGAGAGACCGTAAATGCTGCATGGGACTTGCCTAAGCAAACTACGATGGAGCCTTTTATCGAAAAGCATCCCGAATTGAGCGAATATGCCGAGATCAACGGGCCATGGGCATGGAAATGGTATTACGCATTCCAGCAAGTCGGTGACCAGAGCGTAGCGCCTGTTGCCAAGCAGTATCGCGAAGCCAGAATTGCCCGCGATCGTCAGGCTGGCATGGCCGCTTTTCTGTCACCGACGTCTTTTGTTGAACGGGCGTTTGAGAAACTGGCTGGTACAGATGCCGGTTCGATGGTTGGCTATGAAGATGCTGTGCGCGATTATCACAAGCAACTACGTTCCTTCTATTACCCGTTGATGTTTCCAGAAAAGGAATATGATCCGCAGCTGTTGGAGGAACTACCGGCCTATATGCCGTCAGCCTGAAGGATATTTTGGGGCAAGCTTCATATCTATCTCCTGCGCGCGCCATTGGTATTCACACTGCCCCCCGTCAGCGATCGATAGACCGATTGAGTTTATGCAGCATGTGCGTTTTGTGGTATCATCGTAATGACCGTAGGGAATGAAGATGAAAGCAAAACAGAAAAATTTCCAAGTTTCCGCTGAGCGGGCGGTGAAGGATATTCGCAGAGCAACCCGCAAACAATATGGCGCAGAAGAGAAAATACGGGTCGTGCTGGAGATCTTACGCGGCGATGACAGCAATGGCGAGTTGTGCCGCCGTGAAGGTATTACTCAGTGCGTCTATTACTAATGGTCGAAGGATTTTATGGAAGCGGGCAAGCGCAGGTTGGTTGGCGCCATTCGCAGCGTCAAGCAGACCGTTCCACGACACATAAGGAAACAGCTGACAATGGCGTAAGCCAAGAATTTTTCGGCTACTCTTGCTGAAAAAGCTAACTGCGAGTTTCGGAATCATTTCCTGAATACCGATTTTTTGTTTCCTGTTCGGGCCGTATAATTCCCTGTGGCGATTTTTAGGGAATTTAGCCACGGAGACCGTTTCGATCAGGACTGCAACCGTCACCACGCAGTTTATCTATATATAACTGCGGCATAATGCGTATTTTCAGCCGCGATTTAGACCGTCTGTTCCGCGGGTTGCGCGGCGATCGGGGTCACGGTTTTTACATCGGACATCCCCCCGTGGGGGGATGACTTATATGGGCGATGCTGTTTAGGTCATTTGGCGGCAGGGTGACGATCTGCCTGAATGCAGCAGGGGCAAAGGTATCGCGATGGCCGACGATGACAGATATACAGCAGATCGGCGCACGCTGGATTTGCAGCTGCTGACCAGCGTCTACGAAGCTGTGCGTGAAGACGATGCATTTGCCGCTATGGCACAGGCATGGACCGCGCGCTTCGATGCGATTGGCGATACATTCGGCGAGGTTGATGACGATCCACTTCTTGCACAGGAAATCGAGCGTGTCACTGGAATGCTCGGCGATGATCTGGAAACCAGAACCGGCGATCCGTTGCAAAGGGCCGTGGAGGAAATTCCTTCTGCGGCATTGATCCTGACCGCGACCGGGCGGGTGATCATGATGAACCAGCCCGCCGAACAGCGTTTCGATCTGGTAAGAGGCGCGCAGATACCCGAAGCGATCATCGATGCTGCATATGTTGGCGACTACCGGGCGATGCTGCGATCCGCGCATGTCGCCAATAATCGCAGCCGGGCCATCGTCCGGCTGGCCGCTGAGGGCGAGGAGGATCGTCGGCCGCTTGCCGAAATATCGCTGCTGCCGTCGCTGGGAACGTCCGAATCCTACGTCGCGCTGCGCGTGCTAGACCTGCCCTGGTCAGATGCCATCGGAGACATTCTGGTGGAATCCTTCGCTCTCACCAAAGCTGAATCGGACGTGGCACGCCGGTTTTTCATCACGCGTGATGTGGATCACGTCGCGGCACAGCGTGACGCTTCGCCGGACACTGTCAGGTCACAGTTAAAAGCCATTCTGGCCAAGACAGATTGCCATTCACGGCACGAATTGATTGATCTGATCACGCTGACGGCCGCACGGCTGGCGGTTTCTGTAAAATCGGAATTGGCCGAATGGCGCGATCCTTTGCTGCGCGAAAAAGTCATCACGCGGCCCGGCGGGGCGCAGCTCGCCTATACCTGGATGGGCGCGAAGAATGGCAGGCCGGTGATTTATTCCCCCGGCCACTCGCTGACGTTCCTGTTGCCCGGCCCTGCCGATGCAGTATTCCGCAAAGCGGGGCTGAAATTATTCGTCATCTCGCGCCCCGGCTGCGGGCTGAGCGAGCCTGATTACAATCTGACATCGCTAGAAGATCAAGCGGCGGCAATCGGCGACCTTATTAGCCATTTGGACATTCGCGGCGCGCCCGCGATTGGATGTCAGAATGGCATATTGGCGCTGCTGTCTCTTGCGGCGAATGATGCCGGTGCCGTTTCCGGCATTGTGTCCTCCGGCATGTTTTGGAACAAACATAATGGCACCGCCCAAAATCTGGGGCGGCAGGCATACGGGATCATGCATCTTGCCAGCCGCTCCCCGCTTTTGATGAACCTTTTCATTCGGCTGGGCCTGCGCAGCGTGCGCAAAAAGGGGGTTGAATGGTATATCGAACATAGCGGTAAGGAACTGCCGGTTGATGCAACCATGCTGGAAACGACAACGCATATGCCGCTGATCCGGCATGCCGTGCAGCATATGTTCTTTCAGGGGCAGGACGCAGTGTTTCGGGAATTTCAAATCGTGAATGAGAATTGGCGGGCCATAGTGGCCGACACTGCAATACCGGTTCATATGGTGCTGCCTCAATATGATCCGATTCAGAATACAGCTGACTTTGGCGATAGTTTGCCCGGCAATTTTACGCATGAAATTATACCCGGCACAGGCACGTTGATGCTCTATCAGCAACCTGCTTTGGTGGCGCAGAGGATCATCGCAGCGGTTGCAGACTATACCGATAGAAAAAAATAACGGCAGAAGCGCAATTCATACCGTCATGGGGGGATGCAC
>Ga0114952_1000694_pt1 | contig 33428 bp, 15 predicted proteins | sample SidtaG_2_FD_87303 | JGI IMG/M metagenome (GOLD analysis project Ga0114952, IMG submission 87303) | Marine algal microbial communities from Sidmouth, United Kingdom - Sidmouth_Asex2 metaG | ecosystem: Host-associated > Algae > Red algae > Unclassified | place: Sidmouth, United Kingdom | collected...
ATTTTATATGTGCTGGAATTTGAACACTTAAGTTACCTTTTAACAAATCATTGGTATTGTTTGTGAGCGCCAAAGGAACCGTAATTTGATCTCCTGTCAAGACTTCTTTAGGAACCTTAGTTATCATTTCAAAAGGCAATTGTGTAAAAAACTTATGCGCTACACGACCAATTCCCCCATTGTCTGCAAAACCTTCTATAGTTACTCTAAATTGAGTAATGGCATCATTATTATAAAAAGTCAAATTTGCCTTGCCATCTGCTCCTACTTGAACAGCAGAATTCCAATATACGGTCGATCTAAAATCTGTACGGATACTTGCTGCTGGAGTATTCTCATATTCTACTACAGGAAATTCTCGCACACGATGATAACGGGTGTTTGTAATTTGTGGTACAAGGCGTTCTCTAGCCATGTCTTTTTTCATTTTTCGACCCTCAAAATCTGCTCTTTGTCCCATTTCTGCATCAGCTACCTCTTTTAGAGCGGCTACGAGTGCTTTGTCATCAGCATTCACATTAACTAAGATCACTTTACCAGCTGGAACAACAGGTGCAGGCATAGGCTCTGCAAAAATAGCATCTTCTAACATCAGGTCTTCTTCCACCATTTCTACAAATTCTTCGTCTGGCATAGGAGCGTTAAGAGCTCTTACATTTCCTCTTCCCCCCCAAGCACTTCTAGTCTTCGTTGGATAAATCTGCTCTATATCTAAGACAACAGTAACTGCATCTTTATGCGCTTGCAGGGGTATATTTTTGCTCGCATAACCACCACCATAAACTTGTAGTGTTTTGATATTATTAGGAATCGTCAAAGAAAATTCCCCTTTTTCATTGGTGCTAGTTGCCGTCAAACCCTCTGCTCTAACTTGTACATTAGCAATTACTTTCTTTTGTTTGTTTTTAATAATTCCTGTAATAATTCTTTTTTTGAATACTTGTAAACTTAGGTTATTGTTATAATCTGTTATCCCCATTAGAACAGGGTAATAATCTTCAGACCCAACTTGAAGGTTAACAGACTCGTACAATTTCCAATCATCAATAGAAAAGAGTCCCTTTTCATTACTAATTACTTTTTTGTCCTTCCCTATCAATTCAATAGCCACTCCAGAAACAGGTTGCCCATCTTCTCCTAATACTGTTCCTGCTATTTTTGCCAATTCACCCAATTCACTTGGTTTTTGATAACTCTCAGCAGCAACTTCTTCCCAAGTAAATTTTCGCCAACCTTGCGTTAGCATCAAATGATCCAATGCTTTTTTACGACTAATTTCTGGTTTTAAACGAGTAGCGTCTTTTTCATTATCAAAATAAAAATTAGGCTCTACCAACTCTCCTTTTAAGTCAGATTCTAATAACATATAGGACAATAGATGTCCTTGTTTATCATCCGCAAATGTTAGTAATTTATCATCCACAACCGCCAAAGAGAAATTTCCAGATACAGGTTGTCCCAATTCATTGCTCACTTTTACCGTCATATTGACCTTTTCTCTAGGAAGGTATTTTTCTTTGTCTGTAATAACTTCAACATTCAATTGTTTGTTTGGATTAACAAAGACTAAACGTTCTGCTCTAGCAATTTTATCACTATCAAATAAAGTAATTTGAGTAATTCCTACAGGGAAATCTTTCGTTGGAATAGACAAGGAGTTTAAGCCAACTTGTGCTTCAATAGCTTTAGAAAATTGAACCTTTTGGCGACTTTGTACCACGACATAAAGTTCCTCATCCTTAGAAGAAACAACTTCTAGATTAATGTTTTTCAAGGATTGTTCGTTTATTTTTAAGGTATAACCTTCTTGGAGCGCCTTTGGTAATGGGTATTTTTTAACAATATTGGCAGGGCTTGTAATTTGAGCAAAATATTGTTGCCCTTTTTGAGGAGCAACTTCAAACTTTCCCATTCCTTGATGATAACTATCAAACGTCGCTACAACTTTTCCGCTATTGTCTACAATATTTCCACGAACATCAGCTGGTTTCCCAAATTCATTGAGTGCCTTAAAACCAACTCCAGCAATCATTCCCTCAACCATCTCTCCTCCTTCTGGGTAAAATGCCAAGTCAATATTCCCAAGTACAATAGGAATACTACGTGAAATAGATTCTGTTTGTCCTTTGTATTGCAACATAACATTCAACAAACCATCGTTTGTGATTAATTTTTGAGGCAAATTAAACTGAAGATAAGCTCTTCCCAAATCATTGGTTTTTCCCTTTCCTTCTTTGATTTTTTTGCCCTCTAAATTGACCACATAGTTAAAGTCATGAGCCGCTAAAGCTTCTTTAGTCAAAGTATTCAAATCTAAAGTAGCATCAACCCTAGCACCTGCACCATAAGCTTTTCGATTAAAATTAAGCTTCATGTTAAGATTTGGCAGCACTGCTTTTTGGATCGTAATTTCACGTTCAAAGAAAGTTTGCGTATTCTTTTGCCACTTTGTATATGCTTTGACTGTATACAAACCACCTTTCAAGCTTTCAGGCAAACTAAATGTTCCTCCAGCATACCCTTCTTGAGCGATCAGTGTTAATTGTTGTTCTATACTTCCTTTGGGATTCAAAAACTCTACATAAACAACACCACTCTTAGCACTCGCCTCAAATGTTTGGGCATCTCGAACATAAGCCGTAAACCAAATGGCTTCGCCTGGTTCGTAAAATGTTTTATCAAACTGCACATAAACCTTGTCTTCTGCTGTTTGCTCTTGATAAAGGGCTAACTTTTGCGCCAAGTCTTTTAAGAAAGGATGATTGGATAATAAATTAGGTTGGTAATAAACGGCACTAGCGAAGCCTATACTCAAAACCATAAAAACTAAGAAGGATGCTATTAACTTTTGTTGGATCGATTTCATAATTATAATACTAAAGAAAGAAGCATCTGTTAGCTTTAGACAAACATTGACGCTTCGGGGTTTTCTATTTTTAATCTATTATAAACCTTTTATCCAATCTAAACGGGGAACGACTAGTCTAAATAATACACTGTTTGATTGGAGTGGTTTTCAGTTTAAGAGATGCGCCCCTAGCTTATTTTGGTGTTTAAGAGTCTATTTTTTATGCTTTTAATCCTTAACAAAAAAACAAAAAGCCGTTCCAATATCAATTGGAACGGCTCTTTCGCTAAAAAAATTTAGCTTATATTATTTCTAGTATCTTCTCTTCGTTTGACGCTTGTTGGTCTTAAATTGATTTCCACCTGGTGCACCATTTCCTTTTGGAGAACCTGTACGAGTCATTGCACAACGGAACCCTAGATAAGCAGAAGATTTATCTTCTTCTAAGAAACGTCTAGTACCTGGAGACAACCAGTATGCTCTATCATTCCAAGCTCCACCTTTGTAAACACGTGTTTTGTCAGAAACCAAACTATGTTTTCCATATTCGTAAGTAGCTTCAGATTGAGCGTCACCATCTAAGTGATTAATTACATTAGAGAATTGGAAGTTTCTTCTATTTGCAATCTCATCAGCATCTAGTTCTTTGTATTTTAAACGACCAGGAGCAATAGAATCATTATCCAACTGTGGCTTACCATCAGCATCTAGCTCTATTTCCATAAAGACATTACCACGATAAGGATTTAAATCTTGTGTTTCTACATCTCTTAAAGTCGTACTAGTCATTGGACGATAAACATCTTGTACCCATTCATTCACGTTACCAGCCATATTATATAGACCATAATCGTTTGGTACATAAGACTGTACAGGAGCTGTAATCGAAGCATTATCATTTAATGCTCCAGCCATACCCATATAATCACCACGTCCACGCTTGAAGTTCGCAACAATCATACCTTGGTATCTACCATGTTGAGGGTAACGAACTGTTGTTCCATCCCAAGGATAAATTCTACGATCAGAGATACGCTCATCTCTAGCATAAGCTTGGTTACCTACCAAAGCCAAAGCTGCATATTCCCACTCTGCTTCCGAAGGCAAACGATAATCAGGTAGAATAATACCATCTTCAAATTTCACAGCTCTTTCTTCACCTGTAGAAGGACTTACCATTGGTTTCTCTCCTGGTTCTGCTTCGTAAATTCCTGCTAAGTAAGATTCTGTCACAAAGTTGTTAGCTCCTTGTTGACCTTCCATGTCACGAGCAATTTTACCACTTTCGATCAAAATCATTTCGTTTACACGGTCTGTTCTCCACTTACAATATTCTTGTGCTTGCAACCAAGTAACCCCTACTAGAGGATAGTCCATATAGGCAGGGTGGCGCAAATAAGTTTCTACATAAGGCTCGTTATAAGACAACTCCTCTAACCAAACTAATGTATCTGGCAATGCTTTTCGATGCAATTGAGGCATAGAAGAATGTACACGTTGCAACCAAAATAAGTATTCTAAATAGGCAATATTAGAAACTTCTGTTTCATCCATATAAAAAGACGAAACGGTCACACGACGAGGAATACCACGATAATCTTTCATGACATCTTCTTCTGTTTGTCCCATATTAAAGGTACCCCCTTCAATAAAAACTAGGTTTGGACCTGTTTCTTGACCTTGATAGTCCATTGGTTTTTCAAAGCCACCCCAATCTGGGGAGTTATATACCCACCCTGTAGTACTCGACCGTTCTTCCTTCTTACAAGAAGACATTGCCACTAACATACCAAGCAGTCCAAATAAAAATATTTTCTTCATTACGAGCTGAGATTTTTTATGATCTAAATAAAAGGCTAACAAATTTAGTAAAATTTTTAAATTACCTAAATATTTCTAGGCAATCATTGTATCTATTTCGATGTTTTCTTTTTTTATTTTCAAAGTTGAGTGTCAAAGAGATTTCATGTGCTCCCCCTGATTCTGCTCCCAACTTAGACACAGTTAAATCATAACTGTACCCCAATTTGAAAACACCTTTCTGAATACCGACCATAAATATAACGGCATCAGCATTAGTAAAAGTATGTCGAAACCAAATTCCTCCCAAAAATATTCCGTACCGAGCGTATGTACCTATATTTAGTTGATGAAAGGATCTTTGTTTCACAAATAAGACATTTGGTGATAAAAACGCTTGATTTCCCAATTTATTGCCCTTGGTCAAACGAATTTCACTTCCTGCATGTATAGCATACCGCAATGGCAATTCATCAGAGCCATCTTGATAAGTGCTTAAAAAACTTTCTCTGGGAGTAGTTAAATGTTTTACAGAAACGCCTGCATAAAAATAAGGCGTGTTCACCAACAAACCCGTTCCCAAATCAAAATAGTTAATACTGGAACTTCCTTGAGCTTCATTTGTAGGATTGGTATTTCCATTAATATCCACTGATCCTGTTGTTAAATTTAACTGATCTAGAAAGACCAATTTGTTCCAAGCTAGTCTAGAATTCACAAAATTTCCTTCTAAACCAGCACGAATATAGAATTTTTTTGAAAATCGAATGTCATAAGCGTAAAATAACCCTACTCGATAGGTCGCATAAATTCCTCCGCCAGCTATATCTGCTTCTACCAAAGCTCCAAAACCGCTATTTATTTTAGAGGCATAATGACTTACCGAAACAGCATAAGTAGAATAAGCATTGGGTATATTAGGCCATTGATTTCGATAATTCAAAGTAACTACGGGAGCTTCAACCAAACCTGTCAAAGCAGGATTAAGTTGCATTGGTGCAGCAAAAAACTGACTATAAATAGGGTCTTGTGCTCTTATTTTGGCACAAAACAACAATAATCCTAAAAGTACAAGAAGTCTATATTTCATAACATTCTATTTGAACTATACTTCGGATAAGAATCCTATTAAATTAATTATCAGTATTACACCCCTAAATCCATAAGGCATTAAATAATTAATAATCAATTTAATATAAGATAATTTTTTTTTTGGATAAAAACTAAAAATTCCTCGAAGTATTAATTTGAAAAGACGGGCAATTAGTAACAATTCTATCAGTTAATAGACAAAACTAAAAGTCTATAGTTCACTACAATAAACTCCTAAAAGTTTATTGTATCCTATCAACCTAAGGATTAAATTTCTAAAAAAAGAAAATTTAACATCGACCATTTCTTAACGATGATAAAAGTACACTTATTTTCAAGCTTATCCTAAATTGCTTTTAAATTCGTTTTTTTATTAAAATGTGTAGTGGTAAGTGTCACTCAACGGATGGTTGAATATTAAGAAGGGAACGTACATTACCTATAAAGATACATTATCCAAGTGATAATGTCAATATAAGGAGCAAGCAATTAATTTAGATTTTTTTAAGATTTTGTTCACACTTCTCCTTTTCATACGTTTTAGAAATAAGACGCTTCTCTTAGTCTTTTTTAGAATTTAAAACAATACCACACTTTTTTATATGATATAACTTTACCTTAATCAATACATTGGTTTTATGAATTTAATAGTTTAACAAAAACTATCCGTTACCTTTTGAATTAGTGCAATTTTGCAATAAGACATTTAAAATAAAAAAAATAAACGGATCTTAATCGTTCAGCTAGTTAATTATCAATCAAAAAGATGTACCCACTGAAGTCTCCTAAACTTTAGTTGTTGTTCTCTCCTAAAATAGATACTCCTACACTATTCGCAGAGCAATTGGATACAAGTATACGCTTTGTATTGAATCATTATATTTTTGATAGCAAATCCTATCACTGCTATATCATCATTCTAAAAAAAGAACGCTATGCTTAAATCTATTTTTAAAGCATCTCTACTAACACTTGCTGTTAGTACAAGTACTCATGCACAAACCACCACAGAGTCTATTACCATTAAATGGGAAGAACAACCCCGTCAGTACCAATTATCACAAGAACACACTTTGAATTATTTGTATTTTGAAGGCGCCAATTATGATGAAACTCGACCTCAGTATCCTATTTTTTCCAAACAAATTCGCTTAAATCAATACGGAGACCTTAGTGTACGATTAGTCAATGAGGAGTATGTGCCACTAAACAACAAGGCAGACATAGACCTATCCGAAATTGATGCTATTGAATTTCAAACAGCAAGTAGTTTTACTCGTAGGCAACCCGTTGGTGTAGTTTCATTTGTACCAATACGTAAAAATCCAATGTCTGGTCAATACGAAAAGCTCATTCGTGCAGACTTACAAATTAATATTAGTCCAAAACCATCCCCCTACAACAGTACTTCCAATAGTAGAAACTTTACAAATACCTCTAAATTATCTACTGGGATAATTTACAAAATTGCTGTAACGAATACAGGTGTACAAAAACTAGACTATGATTTTTTAGAAAGTCTTGGTGTGGATGTAGACAACATTGATCCTCGAAAAATTCAACTTCTAGGAAATGGTGGCAAACAACTGACTGAACGAATGAATGTTCCGATTGATGACGATTTACTTGAAAACCGAATTGTAGTGATGGGTGAATCAGATGGCAGTTTTGACCCAACTGACTACATTTTATTTTATGGTGTTGGCACCCAAAACTGGTCTTACAATAGCACGGCAACTTGTGGCAATTACACACACAGCATTAATCCTTACACCGATGAGAGTTATTACTTTATAAAAATTGGTACAAACAATGGGCTACGTATCTCCAATAGAGCATCTACAGGAACAAGCAACTATACCACCAATAGCTATGACGCCTTGATGCATCATGAGGCAGATGAAACCAATCTGATGGAAGAAGAATTTGCATTACCTCCTTCTGGACGAGTGTGGTATGGAGAGTCCTTCAGAACTACAAGAACTAGAAATTTTGACTTTAATTTTAAAAACAGGATAGAAAGTGAGCCTGTAATCATTCAATCTGATCTAGCTGCACGCGCTTTTACTGCTGGTTCTGCAACACTGAGAGCGAATGGAAATTTAATTGGTAATCCAATTAATATAACTACTACAACCGTTTATATTTACTCTAATTACGCTACTCGATTACGTTTTCCTTGTAGTTCTAATATCTTATCTGGGCAAACCCTTGACCTACAAATTAACTTAAATCATCCTAGTTCGGCAGCTAATATGTGGCTCAACTACTTATCTTTACAAGCTCGCTGTCGTCTAAGTTTTGATAATGGACAAATGCCTTTTAGAGACAGTCGTTCTTTGGGGCAAGGAAATGCAACCTATCAGCTGAGTAATGCAAACAATATTACGATTTGGGATGTAACGGATCCTAGTGCTGTTTTTATTCAAGACTATGTTGGTACTGGAAACATTTCGTTTGGTGCTGATGCCAACATTCTCCGTGAGTTTGTTGCTTTTGATAACAATCAGTTTTATACTCCTTTGACAAGAGGAACCGTTGCCAATCAAAATTTACACGGCATCACCACACCACCAGATGCTATTTTTGTAGTGCATAGTTCTTTGAGGGCAGAAGCCGAACGCTTAGCAACACATCGTAGAAGTCACAGCAATATGACGATTGATGTAATTGATGTGGCGGATATTTATAATGAATTTGCTTCTGGAAGTCCTGATGTTACTGCCATTCGTGATTTTTGTAGAATGCTTTATCAACGAGAAACAGCCACAAATAAATTTACACATTTGCTATTATTGGGAATTGGTTCCTTTGACTACAAATCGCTTGGAGTTAATCGTACAGAAGCCAACAATCCTAACTTAATCCCACTCTATGAGACTACAGAGTCAATGCATCCTATTGAGACTTATACTTCAGATGATTACTTTGCCTTGTTGGATGATGATGAACAAATGTCTCGGTTTAGTTTGCTAGACATTGCTGTAGGACGACTCCCTGCGGCAACACTTGCCGAAGCACAAACCTTGGTAAATAAAATTATCCATTATGATAGTAGCACAAGAATGCTAAGAGACTGGAAAAATAGAATTTGCTTTGTCGCAGACGATGAAGACGACAATCAACATTTTAATGATGCTGAAAATGTCAGTAATGTTGCTCAACAACAAGACAGTGTTTATAATGTAGATAAAATATACCTAGATGCCTTTCAACAAGTCAGTGCTTCTGGTGGCGAGCGTTATCCTGATGCAAAAAAAGCCTTGTTGGATGTTTTGTTCAAAGGGAGTTTTATTGTAAATTTCTTTGGTCACGGAGGTAACGATGGTTGGACACAAGAACGTATTTTTACAAGTAGTGATATTTCTAAACTATCGAATAAGGACAAATTACCTTTGTTTATTACTGCAACTTGTACCTTTGGTGCACACGATGACCCAACGACTGTTTCCGCAGGCGAGCTATTGTTATTAAATCCTGAGGGAGGAGCTATTTCTCTTTTTACAACGGTTCGTGTTGTTATAGCCAATGATAATGCCACACTAGTTCGACATACCTTTGATGTTATTTTTGACAAAATGCAAAACGGAACAATGCCCACCTCTGGAGAAATTCTAAGGCTTGCCAAGAATAATGCAGCTATTTTTTCTCCTGTAAATTCAAGAAAATTTGCCTTATTGGGAGATCCTACCATGACTTTGAGTTATCCTAAATATGGTGTCAAAACATCTCAAATTAACAATCGAGCGGTTAGTAATCAAGATACGATCAAAGCCTTGGATTTGGTCACCATTTCTGGCGAAATTATAGATGACAATGGAAATAAAGTTTCTAACTTTAATGGAACTATTTATCCTACTATATTTGACAAGCAAGATCGTTTGTATACGCTTGGAAATGATGTTGGTAAAAGTTATTCAGATGATTTCTTTTTGCGTAAAAAAATAATTTTTAAAGGTCAAGCTAGTGTAGTTAATGGTGAATTTACCTTCTCTTTTATCGTCCCCAAGGATATTAATTACAACATGGGCTATGGAAAAATATCTTATTACGCTGAAAATAGCAATAATTTAGATGCGCATGATTCTTATTATAATCTTGTTGTAGGCGGCTCCAACCCTAATCCGCCTACTGACAATCAGGGGCCAGAGGTACTAGTTTATATGAATACAGAAGCATTTGCCAGAGGTGGGATGACAGATCAAAACCCCAATTTGTTGGTAAAATTATATGATGAGCATGGTATTAATACTGTTAGAAATAGCATTGGGCATGATATAACAGGTATTCTTAAAGCTACAGAAACTACCAACGAGTCAACTATCGTTTTGAATGACTTTTATGAATCAACAAAAGATGATTACACTAGAGGCTCTATTCTTTATCCACTAAAGGACTTAAGCCCTGGTTCATATAGTGTTACTGTCAAAGCTTGGGATGTCTTTAATAATCCAGGTGAAGGTTCTACAGAGTTTGTTGTCGCAGAATCTGCTGACATGGCTTTGGCTCATGTTCTAAATTACCCTAATCCGTTTACAACTAGTACAAATTTTCAATTTGAACACAATTTACCTTATCAATCCTTAGATATTCAAGTTCAAATTTATACCGTTTCTGGGAAACTGGTTAAGACCATTAACCACCCAATACATGCAGAAGAAAATAATGGTTATCTTATTAATGATATTCATTGGGATGGATTGGATGATTATGGCGATAGAATTGGTAAAGGGGTTTATATCTATAAAATATTGGTACAAGCAGAAGAGACCACAGAAAGTGTAAAGCAAAGTAGTGCGTTTCAAAAGTTGGTAATTCTAAAATAGCTGCTTTTTATTAAAAAGGGGCATAAATACGGGGCAAAGAATACGATCTAAGCAAGATCATTTTTTGTCTTGTATTTTTATTTTATCAAAAAAAACGTATTTATTTTTATTTATGCATCAACACTTTTAACTTTGTATACGTTCTATGAATGCAGCCACCCTCTATATTTTTTTTAGAATTTTAAATGATACACTCAATAGCATCTATGGTATAATTTTACATTAATCAACCTTTACTTTTTTTACTAAATTTTCACGGTTTATTAATTAGGAAAAGAATCAAGAATTTGTAATTTTTTCAAACATCCCAACTTTTTAGTGAGTTTGTTTGTCCTAGTTATAGTTCCTCTTGCGTTATTCTAAACAGAGTTTGATATATTACAGATTAACTTTGTACAGAAAAATTCTATATCCTTGGTCATTATATCTTTAATATGGTAATCTCCTATAATTACTATATCATCATTCTAAAAAATAGAACACAATGCTTCAGTCAATTTTTAAGGCATTATTACTAACATTAATTGTTAGTACCAATATATACGCTCAAACCATTACGGAGTCTATCAACTTAAAATGGGAGGAACAACCTCGTCAATACAAGATTTCAGAAGAGCACACGCTTCATTATATGCATTTTGAAGATGCTAGTTATGATGAATCTAAACCTCAATTTCCAATTTTTTCTAAACAAATTCGCCTAAATACGTATGGTGACTTGAATGCACGATTGGTCAATGAGCAGTATACTCCTTTGGCAAATACAAGCAATTTAGATTTGTCTGAAATTGGTCCCATTGATATTGAGACAGCAGCGAGCTTTGTACGTAGACAACCTGTAGGAGTTGTTTATTTTACACCTATTCGTAAAAATCCAACCACAGGACAATATGAAAAATTAGTTAGTGCTGATATACAAATTAATGTTACTCCAAAAGCATCTCCTTATAATGGCGTTTCTAATAGTCGTAATTTTACCAATACTTCTAAATTATCAGATGGTGTTATTTATAAAATTGCGGTTACTAATACTGGAGTACAAAAACTAGACTATGCTTTCTTGGAAAGCCTTGGTGTAGATGTAGACAATATTGATCCTCGAAAAATTCAACTTTTAGGAAATGGAGGCAACAAACTAGAAGAACGTATGAACGTTCCTATCGTAGATGACCTTACTGAAAACAGAATTTTTGTATCTGGTGAATCAGATGGTAGTTTTGATCAAAATGATTATGTTTTGTTTTATGGTGTTGGCACCAAAAATTGGTCTTACAATAGTACGGTAACTTGTGGCAATTTTCGCCACAGTACCAATCCATATACAGATGAAAGTTACTACTATATAAAAATTAGTGGTATCAACGGTTTGCGCATGAGCAATAGAAACTCTGTTGGAAGCACAGGTTACACTACCAGTAGTTACGATGCTTTAGCACATCATGAAGTTGACGAAACAAACTTAATGGAACAAGAGTTTGCCCTACCTCCTTCGGGAAGAGAGTGGTATGGAGAATCGTTTCGAACAACAAGAACTAGAAATTTTAACTTTGATTTTCAAAATAGAATAGAAAGTGAGCCTGTTATTATTCGGTCAGACTTAGCTGCTCGTGTATTTAGCCCAGGTACAGCTACACTTAGAGCCAATGGTAATTTGATTGGCAACCCAGTTAATACGGCGTCTACTACGGTCTATATTTATTCAGACTATGCCAAACGATTGACCTTTCCTTGTAGTTCCAATCTGTTATCGGGACAAAATATTGACCTCCAAATAAACTTAAGTCATTCTAGTACAGCAGCAGATATGTGGCTCAACTATTTGTCTTTACAGGCACGTTGTCAATTGAGCTTTGCGAATGGTCAACTTCCCTTTAGAGACAGTCGTTCTTTGGGACAAGGAAGTGCAACCTACCAACTTAACAATGCTAATGGTGTCACCGTTTGGGATGTAACAGACCCTAGTGCTGTTTTCATCCAAGACTACACAGGTTCTGGAAATATTTCTTTTGGAGCAGATGCTAGTGTACTTCGTGAGTTTGTTGCTTTTGATAACAATCAGTTTTATGTTCCTTTGGAAAAAGGAACGGTTGCCAATCAAAACTTACATGGTATTACAACGCCACCAGACGCTGTTTTTGTCGTACATTCTTCATTGAGAGCAGAAGCAGATCGTTTGGCAGCACATCGTAGAAGCCATGATAACATTACGGTAGATGTTGTTAATGTAGAAGATATTTACAACGAATTTGCTTCAGGTAGTCCAGATGTAACCGCTATTCGTGATTTTTGTAGAATGTTATATCAGAGAGGAACTGCAACGAATGAATTTACTCATTTATTGCTGTTTGGAATTGGATCTTTTGATTACAAATCATTGGGAGACAGTCGTACAGAAGCGAACAACCCTAACTTAGTTCCAGTTTACGAGACACAAGAGTCAATGCATCCTATTAACACTTATACTTCTGATGATTATTTTGCTTTATTGGATGATAATGAAAGTATGCCTGTTTTTGGGCTCTTAGATATTGCTGTTGGTCGTCTTCCTGCTGCCAATATCGGAGAAGCAAGGACTTTGGTGAATAAAATTGTTAATTATGAAACCAATCCTATTGTTCTTAAAGATTGGAAAAACAGATTGTGTTTTGTAGCGGATGATGGTGATAATAATTTGCATTTTTATGATGCAGAAGGGGTCGCTATAACTGCCACACAGCAAGATAGTAGTTATAATGTTGAAAAGGTTTATTTAGACGCCTTTCAACAGGTGAGTACTTCTGGTGGTGAGCGTTATCCTGATGCAAAAAATGCCTTACTGGATATTTTATTCAAAGGTTCTTTCATTGTGAATTATTTAGGGCATGGAGGAGATGACGGCTGGACACAAGAACGTATATTTACCAGTAGCGATATCAATGCGTTAACCAATATTGACAAATTACCACTCTTTATCACGGCAACTTGTTCTTTTGGACCTCATGATGATCCAACAACAGTTTCTGCTGGAGAATTGTTATTATTAAATCCTAATGGAGGGGCTATTTCTGTTTTGACAACCGTACGAGTTGTAATTGCCTCTCACAATGAGCGATTGGTAAGAAATACGTTTAATGTTATTTTTGATAAAAAATCGAATGGGCAAATGCCAACAACTGGGGAAGTTTTACAGTTTTCTAAAAACAATGCGGCAATTTCTCCACCTGTCAATTCTAGAAAATATGCTTTATTAGGAGATCCTACCATGAAATTGGCTTATCCTAGACATAATGTTAAAACCACTCAAATTAACAATCAGGCAATTACCAACCAAGATACAATTAGTGCTTTGGATTTGGTCACTATTTCTGGTGACATTGTAGATGACAATGGAGCGAAGGTATCTAATTTTAATGGAACCATCTATCCTACTGTATTTGACAAACAAGATCGTTTGTATACTTTAGGAAATGATGCAGGAAGTTTTGCGGATGATTTCTTTTTGCGTAAAAAAATTATTTTCAAAGGTCAAGCTAGTGTAGTCAATGGAAGCTTTAGTTTCTCTTTTGTTGTCCCAAAAGACATTAACTATTCATTGGGCTATGGAAAAATATCCTATTATGCCGAAGATCAATCTGTCATTGATGCACATGGTAATTACGATGGTCTTATTGTTGGAGGTTCTAATCCTAATCCGCCAATTGACAATCAAGGACCTGAAGTACTGGTTTATATGAATACAGAAGAATTTGCTAGAGGTGGTATTACAGACAATAATCCTAAGTTATTAGTTAAATTGTATGACGAAAATGGTATTAATACCGTAGGAAATAGTATTGGGCATGATTTGACTGCTAGGGTAACAACTCCAAAGCAAGATGAAGAACTAGAGTATATCTTAAATGATTTTTACGAATCAACAAAAGATGATTATACAAGAGGAACGGTGGTTTATCCATTAAAAGATTTAGAACCAGGTCTACACACAGTTAAGGTAAAAGCTTGGGATGTTTTTAATAATCCAGGTGAAGGTTCTACAGAGTTTGTTGTTGCAGAATCTGCGGATATGGCTTTGGCACATGTCTTAAATTACCCAAATCCATTTACAACAAGTACCAACTTTCAATTTGAGCATAACTTACCTTATCAATCGCTTGAGGTTCAAGTTCAAATTTATACCGTTTCTGGTCGATTAGTTAAAACGATCAGCCACGACATTAGTGCTGAAGGAAATAATGGATATCGCGTAGATGATATTCATTGGGACGGATTAGACGATTATGGCGACAGAATTGGCAAAGGAGTTTATATTTATAAAATATTAGTACAAGCAGAAGGGGCAACAGAAAATGCCAAACAAAGTAGTGAATTTCAAAAATTAGTCATTCTAAAATAAAACGAGCAGCAATTAGCTCCATGAGAACTTAATCTATATTAATTGTAGGATAAGTTTTCATGGTGCAACTGTTCTTTGACCAATTCTCAATTAATTGTATGATTTTTGATAGAACAAGTTTGTTTTTGTTTTACAACAATTTACTCTTCTAAAAAATATTTTGTATCAAAACCATAAAGTACAGTTTTATTTGTACTTTTGAGAATAAAATCAAAAAATCAGCATATATGTAAAGAACTTTACTTCAAGGAATCATTTTTAAAGTAAAACGTCCAAAAGACACATTCTATTTTCTTGTTCCTATTGCTAGTCAATAGAGGTTACCGCATAAACCAACAAGTACTGAATTGCCTAAAAGAACGATTACAAACCAAAACAGTAATGACAAACAATAATTCTTATATGAAGATGACGGTTCTAAGAAGTTGCCTTATTATTATAGCAACGCTTACTTTTATTCAGACAAAAACAACGGCACAAGGTACTATTGATTGCCCATTTAATGGTGCATCTGCGGACGGTTCAGATTGCAACAATACCATCATTACAGCAGTTCCCTTTTTAAGAATTGTACCAGATGCTCGCTTTGGCGGTATGGGAGATGTTGGAATTGCAATGCCTGCTGATGCCAACTCCATGCATTTTAATGCTTCCGCATTGACTTTTGCACCAAAAGATTTTAGTATTTCGGCTACCTTTACTCCTTGGTTACGTGCCTTGGGTCTTAACGATGTATTTTTAGCTTATTTATCTGCTTACAAACACATTGATTATTTCCAAACTATTGGTGTTAGTCTTCGTTTCTTTTCTTTAGGTCAAATCCAATACACAGATGACCAAGGAAATCCACTACAAACGGTGCGTCCAAATGAGTTTGAATTGGCTTTTGCTTATTCTCGTAAATTAGGTAAAGAATTCTCCGTAGGATTTACACCAAAATATATCTTCTCCAACTTAGGTACAGGTGCTGTATCTGGAGGACAAAACATGATGCCTGCGCACGGTTTTGCAGCAGATTTGTCTTTTTCTTTCCGCAAACAACTACAAATTGGTAAAGAGAGAGAAGATTTAAAAGGTCAAAAAAATGCCATCTTTACAGCAGGTTTAGCCTTCTCTAATATTGGTACAAAAGTATCTTATACTCAATCTGCTAATCGCGATTACATACCCGCGAACTTAGGTTTAGGTTTTTCTTTTGAATACCAGTTTGACAAGCACAACTCTATCACTCTAGGTTTAGATATCAACAAATTATTGGTTCCAACTCCTGTTCGTCAGTCTCTTTATGATGAAGATGGAACTATTATTGGACCTAATCCTGATTATGACAATGAAAATGGTGATGGAACAGGAGACGGAGTAGCAGACTACAAACAGCAATCTGTTCCTGGTTCTATTTTCTCTTCTTTTGGAGATGCGCCAGGTGGTGCAGGTGAAGAATTCTCTGAATTGATGTGGTCTGTTGGTATCGAATACTGGTACAACAAACAATTTGCAGTTCGTTTTGGACATTATAACGAGCACAAATTTAAAGGTAATCGTAAGTTCTTTACTGTTGGTTTAGGTATTCGTTATAAAATCTTCAATATCAACTTTTCTTACTTAATTCCTTCTCAAGCAGGACAACGTAATCCATTGGATAACACCTTACGTTTCTCTATTATGTTTGATTTTGGAAAAGCTCCAGATAAGAAAAAGGGGAAATAAAGTCAGCCTTAATCAATAAGAACCTATTGGGTTCATAAAAAAGTCATTCTGAAGCAATTCGGAATGGCTTTTTTTTATTAGTGTTGTGTCTCGTCCTGAAATAGGGCTATAAAAAAGTACCTTATACGGAGTTAAATAAAGGATATCGTAATAAAAATCGCGTTACTATAAAAGCAGGTATCTATCCTGTTGTGTTTAATAATGCTGGAAGAGGTCAGACAATTGTTGATGCAATTATTCAGTAGTCCTCCTTTTCTTTCTTTTATAATCAAGAGCCAGTACTATTTTTAACTGGCTCTTGAAATTATATTCACGTCTTAATACGACCAAAGGTCATGCTCAAAGTTAAACACCTCAGATTGAATTCGTTCTGACTCTAACAAAGCATTCACACCATTTTTCGCATAATCTTGTATTCTCCTATCATGTACATTATTCTCCTTGATAACATAAGAAGAAAATAGTCGCGCTTCAAAGATATCATCCCAACTTAAACGGGCACCATCATTCATTGGATTAAAGGTTTCTGTTTGTGCAAAAATCTTGCGCAATTCTGGATAATACGCCCAAAACATAGCTCCTGAATTCAAGAAATTACCGTCATCATCATAACGATTTACAATAGGAGCAATTCCTAAAATTCGAACGCCCAAACTAGAGGTTTCTTCATCAAAATACCAAACTTCCTTGATACGGTACTTTTGAATATCTTCCCAGTTAAATTCATTATTAACCACCACTATACTATCCCTAAATGTTATTGGATCATAAATGCTAATCGTATCGCTTGATGACATCAAACCTTGAATTTCCTCCTGTGTCAAAGCTTGCGTAAAACGATCATCCCATGTACTATAAAGGGTAATATCACCTTCCTTTGCTGCATCCAAAATTGTTGTAATCAATGGTCCATGAGGACTTATAAAAACATGATTCATTTTTTCACGAGTGTCTACTTCTCTCCAGATACGTTTTTCCCAAAACACATCTTTTTCATGAATATAGTCGTAAGGCAAGGGCATTTTTTCTTTATGTAGATAACGATTATAAATCCCATCTCTAGGCGTTTTGCAAGCTTTTTCATCTTTAGAGTCAGATGCAACACGAACCCCTGCTTCTGTCATATAGGTATTTTGAGCATTTACCGTACTGACTAACAACACCAAACTTATTATAATAATCCCTGTGATTCTTGTGATTCTGTTCATTTCTTTGTGATTTTTTCAAAAGGTTTTTATTCGTTTTATTAGCAATAGAAACCTAGAATGATAGCTACATGGCGCTATTCTAGGGTTTAGGAACCTCCATTATTTCTAGTGTAAAAATTTACTAATAAGCATCTTTTTAAAAATCAAAGCAATCACACAAAGGAATATCTTTGTATCTTATTTATTCTTTTAACGCCTCTATTTTTCAGTTTAGTATGTTTGTTTTATAATAATAACAATTCATTAAGATTAACGCTAGGTATTAGGCAACCTAATTCATTTTTATATGTAACAGATACCTATTAAAATGCAAGACCTAGAAAAGGTTACAAAAAAAGTCGATTGCAAACCTAAGTTCACAATCGACTTTCAAATAAATCTTAGAAGAAAATACTAATAATCTTCATCTATTCCATAAATGTCGGTATTAGTAGCATCGCTTGCTTTGTCATTTCCACCACCTGTTCCATCAGCAAATTGATTGTATTTTAGACAATCCATTTCTCGTTCAATAATTTCTGGAATAGGAAAACGAGATTTAGAACTATAAACCTTATCTTCTTTTAGGCTAGCATCTGCCTCCATATTCAATAGAATGTTTTGAAAAATAGGTCGAGCCATTTTTGCACCTTGCCCATAAGTTAAGCTTCTAAATCGAATAAATCGATCATCACACCCTACCCAGGTTCCAACTACTAAATCGGGCGTAATTCCCATAAACCAACCATCTGCTTGAAAGTTTGTTGTACCAGTTTTCCCACCATAAGAAGACTTCACTCCTCTCAAACGACCACTTTGAATTTTCTGTAGCATCTCGTTCATTACATAAGCTCCTTGTTCTGACAGAATCGCCTCAGAGCGCTGATCCTGTCCAGCAGAGTAAATTAAGTTACCGTTTTTATCTTCAATTCGATCAATAAAAATAGGTTCTGTATAAGTTCCTTTGTTAGCAAAAATAGTATAACCTCCTGCCATCTCAAATGGTGACAAGTTGGGCGTTCCTAAACAAATTGCTGCCGAAGATGTAACTCGCTTATTAGAAGTATCAATTCCTACATCAGCTAAGAAATTTCTGAAGGGTTCTGGTCCTTTCAACTCTTTCATTAAATAAGCAGAAACAGAGTTTAAAGAGCGATTTAAAGCTTCTGTTAGTGTTATTTCATCTCCACTATACCCTCCTGCATTCTTAGGTGTCCAGTCTGCCAACAAACCAAACTGTCCTTCTCCCTTAGAAATTGTTGTGGGTTGATCCCAAACCTTAAAGCAAGGAGAATAACCTTTTAAGTCTACTGTTAAAGCATATAAAAAAGGCTTAATCGTAGATCCAACCTGACGTGCAGCTTGTTCTTTATTAACATGATCAAATTGAAAATACTTGTGGTTAATTCCTCCCACCCAAGCTCGAACAGCACCAGAAACAGGCTCTACAGCAATCATCCCTGTTTGCAAATGCATTCTATGATAACGAATAGAATCAAATGGACTCATTAAGGTATCTTTTTCCCCTTTCTTATTATAAGCAAAAACCGTTGTTTGTACTGGTTTTTTCATATAATCCATAATTGCCTTGTGTTGCTTCTGCAAGGAATCTATTGCTTTGGTAGAAAGTACATCTCTATAGATCTGTGCTTGTTTTTCAGTGATGAAACCTGTTTCTTCCCATTTTTTCAACAACGCTTTTCCATCCACCTTAGGGGAATAGCGATTTTTTTGCTTAGGATTCTTTTCATATTCTACAATTTGGAACAATCGATCAACATCAATATCTCTCAGTTTTCGACGGGCTGCTGTTGGCATTAGTTTAGGGCGAACAGCTTGATAACGATCTGTTTTCCAAACTTGTTTCGCCAAACTCAATCGACGGATTTCCATTTCACCATCTGTTGTTTTAGAAGTTTTTCGAGTCCAAGGGTTTTTAATTTTTGAACTTACCTTAGGGTTAGGATGGTTCCAATCAGACCAAGCCTCAAACAAACGTTTTTGGTGTTCTTTTAGATGATCTCTCGCAGCTTTTTCTGCGTGTCTTTGTACTCTAGAATCTATTGTGGTATAAATTTTAAGACCATCTCTATAAATATCATAAGGTGTTCCATCTGGTTTTTGGAATTGTGGATTGTCTTTTGCCAGTTGAACCAATAATTTTTTTAAGTGATCCCTCAAGTACATTCTAAAATAGGTCGCAATTCCATCATTGTGATCTTTGATTCGAAATTTAGACATATCAATAGGCGTTTTTCGCAACTCATGATATCTTGCTTCTGTGATATGCTCCTTAATTTGCATATTTTTTAATACCTGTTCACGACCTTTTTTGGCACGTTCTGGATATTTTCTAGGGTTGTACAAAGATGGATTCTTAAGCATTCGCACCAACATAGCAGCTTCCGTGATGGTTAAATCTCGTGGATGCTTGTCATAATAAATTTCAGCAGCAGACTTAATTCCATTTGCTCCATACAAGAAATCAAATTCATTAAAATAGAGCGCAATAATTTCTTCTTTGGTATAAGAACGCTCCAAACGCACTGCTGTTAACCACTCCTTTAATTTGGTAGATAACAACAACCAAGAACGTGTTGCTATTCCTTTATTTCTAGTATTCGGACGTCCAACCAATAACTTAGCCAGCTGTTGAGAAATTGTACTTCCTCCACCAGCATTTCGTTGCTGAAGAATTACTGTTTTGACAAGAACACGTGCCAAAGCCTCTGCGTCAATTCCTGAATGCTCCAAATAACGAGCATCCTCTGTAGCAATTAAGGCATTTATTAGATGTGGCGACAAACTATCGTATTCAATAGGAGTACGATTTTCAATATAATACTTTCCTAATACCACATCATCCGAAGAATAGATATTCGAAGCAATTCTACTTTTTGGATTTTCCAATTCTTCAAAAGAAGGCAAATCAAAGGAAAGCATTACAAAAACACCAATGACAACTAGGATTCCCAAGGCATACAAACGCCACATCCACTTGATAAAATTCCTATACTTAGCAACTCGCTCTTCCCTACCTTCTAAATTAGCTCCATTAGAATTCGATGACTCCTGTGAATCCTCTATATATTTAGGCATAACAGATTATTTTTTGATTGCTGCAATTTAGCAACATTTTAATTGAATCCTAGATTCTAGACTTAATCTATGAATCTGTATTCCAACACTTATTTTACAAAGATAAAAAAAGAATTGGCATCTCTTTCTAGAAGAAATGCCAATTTTATCAACAGGTTGATTCTATTATTTATCGGTAGTGCTTTTCAAAAAACGTACTGTATAGATGAAATTTTTGGGTAGTCATTGCGATCCCATAATTTTCACTTGAAATAGCATAAATCGTATACCCTTTTGCCTCTGGCAAAAACTCTGGATTAGAACGAGCATCAACAACATATTTCATTGCCTCATCAGCATTGGGGTATGCCCCTCTCACAATTAGCGTTGGAATACTTCCATCTACCAAAATGGTAGATACGCCCAATTTTTTATTTAGATGAAACTTGTTATTGTATTCCGTCAAAGGTGCACGATATTGATTTACTTTTGTTTTCTTACTATCAAAAACAATCAAAATAAAATGCTTTATCTTTTGATTAACCTTAAAAGGGTTTTTACTATTATTTAAGTTCTTATTCTTAATCGCACTTCCACCTTTACCTCCTTTCTTACCATTCAAAATAGCAATCATATCTTTCGCTTGCTTTTCCTCTTTAGTATCAGGGAAACTCGTTACAATGATGCGAAGTGCCTTGATGTAATCCTGTTCTCCTTTCATTCCTCCTACACACATTGCTTCAAGAATAGCAAAACGAGCTTTCATCTCATAATTACTTCCAAATTCTGTTGGAATTGCACGTACACGTCCCAATGCTTTTTCTGCTTTTCCATCTTGAATCATAGCATAAGTATCATCATAATATTGATTAATTTTCTCATACTTTAGTTTTTCAGAATTAGCAAACTCTGGATCGCTCAGCACTTTAGCAATATTAGATTTAGGATACTTTTTTAAGATTTCATTTTTATAATAAGTAGCCTTACTAATATTATTTTTTTCAGAATAAATATTATATGCTAAGAACATACCTTCCACAGCATAAGTATTATTAGGATATTTTTGAACCAGTTCTTCCACCAATTCTAGAGCTTTGTCTGTACGTCCCAAATCCTCTCTATAGTGCTCTGCTGCCTTGTACATTGCTTCTCCTATCTTAGCTTTCATGGACGCTGTTTCTTGATCGCTTTTAGGCACGCCTCTCTTTTTTAGATAAGCATCAATTTCTGCTTGCGTCTTAGGCTCTACAACGGCAATTTCATCTACATCAGTGTTCACTTCTTCCTCTCTATCCGAACGTCTCCAATTATCTGCCCAAGCACGGTTATTCCAACGTTTTTCAAACTCACGTTCTCCTTTCTTCTTAAGAGAGGCATTATATAGTGGAAATTTCGATTTTTGAATTTCTGCATCCGAAATAGTAATTTTTCCAGAAGTCGTCTTTCTATTCGTTCGAACAGGCAAACGTCCTCCTTCTGCCCCTGCTCCTGATTCAGCAGCCATGCTCCTTCCTTCACGCTCTCTAAATCCTTTTCCACCTGCTCTTGGAGCTTGCACAGCAGACACTTGCGTTCCTCCATTCTGAGCATTCAATTCATCCATTTCCATTCCTTTGATTGCCCAAGCTTCTTGTTTTTTTCGTTCCCAAGATCCTACAATCAACATACTATCTTTATCCTCTTTGATGGCAACATGAGTAGCGACACCTTCCAGTCTTCGTTTATACATTTCGGTAGTTGCATAACGCTCATCCTTCTTATCCATCACTTGTACTGTACTATCATAGTAAGCATAGGATTTAACAAAATCATCTTTCTCATAAAATAACTCTGCCAATAATAAAGCTCCCTCAGTACGTTGTGTATTACTAGCACTATAATTTAAAGATTGCTGCAAAGCCAGAATCCCTTCATCTGTTTTACCTGAGTTTAGCTTGATTTTAGCCAACGCAAAATAAATTTGATCTTTGTATTCCTCATTCTTAGAATCACGCAACATACGTTTCAGTGCTATTTCTGGATCAATTACCTTTTTTCCTGATGCAGAAGCGGCATTAGTAGCCATATTTAGACGAGCATTAAATTCCATTTCATAACTAGGACGCAAACGCAAAACATCATGGAAATTTTCCATTGCCATTTGATTATTACTTTGCATTTGATAAATCTGTCCTAAAATATATACATAACGATTCTTAATCGTCTTCTTTTTAGTCCCCTTAATTGCCGCATCCAAAGGCTCTACTGCTTTTTCATATTCTTTTTGAGTAATCCAATTGTAGGCAATTACGGCCTGTACTTCAGAACGTAGTTTTTTAGGTACTTTTTTATCATTTTCTAACTGACGCAAGTAGTAACCTGCATCGTCGTATTGGCCTAGTTCAATATAGGTTTTTGCCAACCACAACATTGCTTGGTAACGTACAGGACGATGTTTCAAACCATACTTAATTGGTTTCTCTTCTTCCTCAGGGTCTCCATTTGGTTTTTTGGTTCCTTTCTTCTTTCCCTTTTTCTTTTTGCGTTTTTTCTTTTTGCGTTTTTTACGCTTTTTCCCTTTACGTTTCTTCTTCTTTTTTTTCTTTTTAAGTTTTTCTAATTCCTTAGCAACATTCTCAGGGTGGTATTTATCAACAATGTATTTGAAGGTATTTGCCGCACGCTCGTATTCTTGTTGTAAGAATTCAGCTTTACCCATAAGATGGTAACTATCATCTGTCCAATTACCGATTTCATGTAATTTAATATTACGAGCACATTTTGTAATTGCCTCGTCAAGTGGTTGTTTAACGGAGTTAGCATCCGCTGCTGCAGCATAAGGATACATATGCAACAGTTGATTGTAATTATCTTGATGTTGGCTGTTTAAGGTATTAAAACTCTCTTCAACGCGCAAATTGGCGTTGTAATAAGCATTGTATCGACCTGTTAGATTGTGATAAGGTTTGGTTGCTAAGTTTTGTTTCGCACATCCTGCTAATAAGAGGATTGTTAAGCTTATACTACCAAAAAATATAAATAGACTTTTCATGCAATGAATCGTTTTGCTTTTGTAATGATGGGTCAACGTGTTTTGCGTTTATTCCAATTTTTAGGTATAAAATGCTCTATACTCAAAATTAGTCTACTACAAACATAAAAATAAGCGCACACTGTATACAAAAATACGCTCTTTATTTAACTTTTGCTGCTTTGTTCCTATTTTTTAACGAAAGTGTAAGAGTTTATGTGACAATTACCTCTATTCTTTTTGTACTTTTGCTCTTTATAATTATACTTTGAAAAAGTGAATTTCAATTTATACCGTTTTTTTAGGTTCAAAAAGTAACGAACTATTATTTATAATAACGTACAACAATTGTTTTTTAGGTAAGAAACATTGTTAAAATAAAAAAAATCTCATGTTCAAGTGGATAGATGGTAAATATCGTTTGGTATTGATGAACGATGAAACATTTCAAGAAGAACGTTCTTTTCGTTTACTTCCATTTAATGTTACAGCAACTATTGGAGTAATTGTGATGACCGTTAGTTTGATTACTATTCTGCTGTTGGTTTTGACACCGTTGGGTAGAATTGTTCCCGAACGCAGTAATCAAAACATTCGCTCTCAAATTAGTGAGATTTATGTCCACATTGATTCTTTGGAACAAGCTGTTGATGATCGAGATGCCTTTATCTTAAAAGTAAAAGATTTGGTCTATGAGAAATTTGAATACGAAGATAGTGTGGAAGATCCTGCTAATCAAAAAACAGGAAAGGATGTTGAAGTCCCCCAAAAATCAGATGAATTAAAACTCTTGATGGAAAGTGTTGATAATGAAGCAGAGTTAGGGAACTTAATTGAAAACACACTGCAAGAAAATACAGATATTAGCAATATGATTTTTATGGCGCCAATCAAAGGAATGGTTTCCGACACCTTTGCTCCTACCCGTGGACACTATGGAACAGATGTTATTGCTCCCAAAGGAGCCGTGATAAAAGCAACTCAAAAAGGAACTGTGATTGTTGCCACTTGGTCAGTAGAAACAGGGCACATGGTTGCCATTCAGCACGAAAATAATATCATCTCTTTTTACAAACACAACTCTTCTATCTTGAAAAAAGCAGGAGATATTGTTGATGTAGGTGAAGGAATTGCAATCATTGGAAATACAGGCGAAATGACAGAAGGACCTCATTTACACTTCGAAATGTGGTTCAATGGTCAGCCTATCAATGCAGAACGCTATATTGATTTTAAAAATTAAACGTTACAAATCTCTAGACATAAATACTTGATAAGATATAATTAGAAATACAACGGTATAGGTAACTGTAATTCCTGTTGCGGTATCATAAGGTAAGATGATATTGGAAATATCCTCGTCAAAAGAAGGTAGTTTTTTTGCCATATAAAAGGGAACAACATCCCAAGCAGCACTTCCAGGGAAATAACTCCCCCAATAAAGATTGTCTAGTACATTTAGAAAAACCAAATAACGAATAATACGCTCAATAATTAGCAAATAGGCAAAGAAGATAATCATAGCTAAACCACTTCGTTTGAACAAAACAGCTAACATCAAGGCAAAGCTCATGTAAAACATATTCTGAACAAAAAATCGCCAAATCGCATTAATTTCATAGCTTAAAGGATTTCCATAACCTCCCGCAAACCAACCAAAAACAAAAGCAACAATTGCCATATAAATGGTTGCAAAAGCAGCTAACATGGTCATCATTGCTATTTTTCCTAACAAGAAAGAACGACGTTCCATTCCTGTAATCAAATTTTGACGCATGGTTTTAAAGGTATGTTCTGAGGTTATCATCCAAATAGATAGATAAATTAACAGAAAAAAGGTCAACCAACTCGCCCAGTAAGATACCGTATCCCAAATATTTGGAAACACATAAAAAGACTCTATAATCGCCATTTCTGCACCACCACCTGCCGATGGTTTAATCATTGACTTAATCGTCAAGTACAATAATGGCAGTAGAATAATATACATTCCTGCTGCAATTTTGAACGCACGGTTAGGCGCCAACTTTTTCCATTCTAACTGTAATAAATGTATCATTGGATTCTTATTCTTTGTTTGCTAATTGACCACAAGCCGCATCAATATCTTTACCACGAGAACGACGCAAGGTAATTGCAACGCCATTTTTTCTTAAAAACTGTGCAAATCGCTCCATTTTGTCTTCTCCCGACTTGACAAAATCGACCCCGCTTACAGGGTTGTATTCTATGACATTTACTTTTGCTGTTGGCACTTGACGACAGAGTTTTAATAAGTTTTGAGCATCTTCTATAGTATCGTTAAAACCATCAAAGGCAATATACTCAAAAGTAATTTTACTATCTTTTGTTTTATTATAAAAATAACGCAAAGCCTCTGTCAAGGTTTTCAAATTATTACTTTCGTTAATTGCCATAATTGAATTGCGCTTCTCATCGTCAGCGGCATGCAAAGACAAGGCTAGGTTAATTCTTGTGCCATCGTCTGCTAACTTTTTAATCATTTTGGCAATGCCAGCCGTACTCACGGTAATTCTTCTAGGTGCCATATTTAAGCCTCCTTCAGAAGTCAACATTTCAACACTACGCATAACTGGTTTGTAAGCCAATAGAGGCTCTCCCATTCCCATATAAACCACATTGGTAATTGGGTGGTCATAATGTGCTTGGCACTTCATATTCACTTTCACAACTTGGTCGTAAATTTCGGCAGTCGTCAAATTTCTTAGACGATCCATTTGTCCTGTTGCGCAAAATTTACAAGCCAAACTACAGCCGACTTGAGAAGAAATACAAACAGTATATCTATTTTGAGCTGGAACAGGAATCAAGACGGATTCTACCAAGTGTCCATCATGTAACTTGAATCGAGACTTAATCGTTCCATCGGCACTCACTTGAGACAAATCTTCTGTAATTGGCAAAATCACAAAAGCCTCTTTTAAGCTTTCTCTTAATTTTTTAGACAAATTACTCATGTCGTCAAAGGAATAAGCACTCTTTTTCCACAACCACTCATAGACTTGTTTAGCTCTAAATTTTGACTCTCCAATGCTAACAAAAAAACGAACTAAATCTTCTAAATTTAGTTCTCGTATATCTTTCTTTTCCATTTTATTCTATTCTATTAATTCTAGACGTTTTGCTTGGAGTATGGGATCTACCACTTTGAAAGCGTCTGATACCATACTCTTGAAAATCTTACATTTAGAACACTACTTAATTTTGACGCTATTACCACAAAGATACAACATTATAATGTGAGTTTTAGACTTAAAACTATTTATAAATAGAATAATTCGACTTACATCAAGCCTTCATCTGCCAAACTAGTATAGCTATTCCCTGCAACAATCAGATGATCTAAAACAGAGATGTCTAAATACTGCCCTGCTTCTTTTATTTTTTTGGTAATCGCAATATCTGCTTTACTTGGATTCAAATTATCAGAAGGGTGATTGTGTCCTAGTATAATACTAGCAACCAAAGGATTTCCCAACACTGCCCGAAATATTTTCTTCACATCTACAACTGTTCCTGCAACACCTCCCACACTTATATAAATTCGGTCAATCACTCGATTGGCTTGATTCAGTAATAAAACCACAAATTCTTCATGAGGTAAATCCATCAAATCAGCAACCAATACATTATAAGCATCTGAACTTTGTGTAATTTGGGGTTTTTGAATTAGAGGCATTGCTTGCCGACGAATTCCTAGTTCTAATGCAGCGGAAATAGCAATGGCTTTGGCAGGACCAATTCCTTTAAAAATTTGTAATTCCTTGATGCTCCGTTTCCCCAATTCATTCAAATTATTATTAGTAGAACTTAAAACGCGCTGTGCTAAACTAACAGCAGATTCTGTAACAGAACCAGACCCCAACAAAATGGCAATAAGCTCTGCGTTAGACAAATGCTTTCGCCCTCTTTGCAGCATTTTTTCTCTCGGTCGGTCTTCTACAGCCCAAGATTTGATAGAGGATAATTTGGTAGAATCAGAGTATTGCATTTTTTTTGGTTTTTAATAACAGGTAGGCAAGGTCAATTAATCAAGAAAAGAGCCTAATACTCAATTTAATCTTGACAATAGATAAGAACCTATCCTTAGTTCTGAGAAATCTTAGTATTTTTATGCTGTTCCAAGAAAACTCCTTCTACGGAAGTTATTCTCAAAATGTTTGGACAAACATCCTATATTTTTACCCAAAAAATAATAGAGTCTTACAGACTCTAAAAAAATGAACTTTTGAACAAAAAAATGAAAGCAGTCTACTTATTGTTAATTGGCTTATTAAGCAGCTCCATTCTTTGGGGACAAGATACTTTGTTATTAAAAGCAACACCAGAAGCTGGTTTTCACAAAACAGGAATGGCTGTTGAGTTAGAAGCAAGCAAAACTTCTGCTACGATTTACTACACAACAAATGGCAGCCGCCCAACGGTACAATCCAAACGTTACCAAGGTGCTGTATTGGTTGATTCTACTACTATTATCAAAGCTTTGGCAATTGACAGCGACCAAAAAAGTGCTGTACTAACCAATAGTTATTTCATTGGTGAAGATTCAATTACACTACCTATTTTATCGCTTTCGATTCAGCCCTATATACTATTTGATCCTGTAAAAGGGGTTTTTAAACGAGGTCCTAGAGCCTCTGCAAAATTCCCACACAAGGGAGCTAATTATTATTCCAGAAAAGAATACCCTTGCTATGTAGAAATTTTTGAAACCAACAAAGAACGTGTTTTTGATGGAGATCTTGGATTTAAGATTTTTGGTGGCATGAGTCGCATCTTTCCTCAAAAGTCCTTTTCACTCTATGCTAGCAAATCTAGACATGGTAATAAATATATTCGTCATCGTATTTTTCCTAAGAAAAAACAGAAGAAGTACAAACGATTGGTTTTGAGAAATTCTGGTAGTGATTTTGGAGAAACACATTTTAGAGATGCTTTGATTACTAGTTTTGGTAAAGACATTGGATTAGAAGTACAGGCTTATCGCCCTTCTCTTGTTTTTATTAATGGAGAATATTGGGGGATTTATAATTTTAGAGAAAAATTAACCCGTCACTACTTAGTCGAAAATTTTGGTTATCACAAAGATAGTGTCAACCTTGTAGAACATCGTAAAAGTGTACAAGCTGGGAGTAGAAAGACCTACGATGCCATGCGTATCTTTATGCGTAATAACAGTTTAGCTGTTCAAGATAATTTTGATTACATCGATACACAAATGGATGTTGAGAATTTTATGGAGTATGAGATTCTCCAGATTTATATTGACAATCAAGATGCAGGAGGTAATATTAAATTTTGGCGACCAATGGAAGAAAGGGGGCGATGGCGTTGGATTTTGTTTGATACCGATTTTGGCTTAGGGCATTATGGTCGCTATGGCTTTCGCAACAACAGTTTGGCCTTTCATACGCGCCCTGATGGTCCAGGATGGCCCAACCCGCCTTGGAGCACCTTAAATTTGCGCTCTTTATTGCAAAATAAACAGTTTGAAGCCAACTTTGTTTCTAGGTTTTTGGACCGTTTAAATACCACCTTTGATTCAACTAGTATTATTCCTAGAATTGATGAAATGGCAAGTGTCATTCTTCCTGAATTGCCTAGACATTGGGAGCGTTGGAATTTAACCTCCAAACGTTGGTACAAAGAAGTAGATCGAATGAAGGAATTTGTTAAAAAACGCCCTGAATACATGAGGACGTTTCTACGAGAACGTTTTCCTAAATATGGTCGAGATGTTCTTTTTAACATTCAAGTAGATAGTGGTGGTATCGTGGAGCTAAATGAGGTTATTGATGTCAACAATAAGTTTAAAGGCGTCTATTTTCAAAAACTCCCTGTTCAAGTAAAAGCAAAACCATATTTTGGTCATCAGTTTTCACATTGGGAAATGGACAATGAACGAATGGATGGCAAAGAGTTGAGCATTCGCTTCGCTGATACCTTGCATACTTTAAAGGCGATTTTTGTTAAAGGCGAGCACCCAGCCGTTCGACAAATGATTATCAATGAAATTAGTTGTGCAGATAGTGCTTCAGGAGATTGGATTGAGTTTTATAACGACTCCGACAAAGACTTAGACATTAGCAATTGGATTATTGCGAGTACCAATAAAGAAATATTTACTTTTCCTTCTACCATCATTAAAGCTAAAGATTATATGGTGGTTTGTAAGAATACAAAACGCTTCCAAAAAGCCTACCCTTCTTGCAAAAACTTTATTGGTGGCTTACCCTTTGGTTTGAGTTCAAAAAAAGAAATCATCATGATTTATGACGATGTCTCTAATCCTGTAGACAGTATTGGGTATCATTTTTCTAAAGATTCGGCCGATTTAATTCAAACTATTGTGTTAAGAGATTTTAATTTGGATAATAATACCATAAAGAGTTGGGAAAAACTACAACGAGGGGGCAGCCCTGCTTCTATCAATCCTGACTACGTCAAAGTTAAAGAACAAAAGGATTGGAATCGTTTTTTAGATTATGTAAAAATTGGAGGAATAACAGCTGCAATTTTTATCTTGATTGTAACGGCATATATTATGGTCAGAAAGCAATTCAAACGCTCCAAATAACGATTATATCTACCTTTCAAGAATAAAAAGCCAAATCATAAAGCCAATGATTTGGCTTTCCCATTCTCTTTTTCTATCTTGAAGTACGTTTCCCAATCTTATGTCCCATTTTATTCGTTAAACTACACCCTAGTTTTTCATATAGTGAAGTTACCGCTTAATTCTTAATCAAAATTAACAGCGTTAATCTGGCATCGAAAGATTGTCCGAAGAAGGGATCAATGGAACAAAATAAATATACAGACAATCAGTACCAGCAGGTTATTTTTAGGAATGCCTATCTTCTCAGCATAGGTATATGTCTCATAGGTTTTTTAATTAATATCTTTTATCTACAAAATTTCGCGGTTGCAACCTTAGCTCTCTTAGAAGGAGTGCTATTGGCTTTCATCTATTATTACTCTCATAAAGACAATGTTCAGTGGGGAATTTGCTCCTATATTATCATCACCTTACTCTCTATTAACATTTCTTGGTTTTATACCAATGGCATCTTAGGGGCTGCTCCTTTTATGTTTATTGTATTTTCTACTGTAATAACGAGTATGGTTCCCTTAAAGAATTTTCCTTACTTTTCAGGGCTAGTTATCTCTAATTTATTACTACTAACTGTAATCCAACGTTACTACCCTCCTTCTATTCTCAATTATCCAGATTTTGCAACTCAAAGCATAGACATTGTATTTCTAACCTTAGTAACCATCTTGTTATCGAATGCTGCTATTCTTTATTTCAAAATAATGGATCATAAAAGGCAAGCCGTTCTCAAAGAAAAAAATCTTACTTTAATTGCCTCTAAACAAGCCTTAGAGATAGCGAAAGAAAAGGCAGAAGATGCAAACAAGGTGAAGTCTAATTTTTTATCTGTCATGACGCATGAAGTTCGAACGCCCTTAAATGCTATTTTAGGAATTTCCAACTTACTCAATCAGTACCAATACGATACCACCGAAAAAACAGAATTGGTGGAAGCTTTAAGTAATTCTACGCATGACTTATTGGGGTTATTAAATGATGTCTTAGATTTTAATAAATTAGAGACTGGACAAGTTGAATTAGAGCTTACAGGTATCAATATCCTAGATTTAATAAAAGAGATGGAAGATAGTTTTGCTCTAAAAGCAAAAGCAAAGGGAAATCGCATTCTTATCAACACAATAGGTAATATCCCTCCTTCTATCTTAGTCGACGAACAAAAATTGCGACAAATCTTTAACAACCTCCTTTCTAATGCTGTTAAGTACACTTCGCAAGGTTTGATTGAAATTAAGGTACAACACCTTCAGTCTAGTGAAAATAAAGCGAGCTTACTTTTTGAAATAAAAGATACAGGAATTGGCATTCCAGTAAATCATCGTCACAGTATTTTTGAAGAATTTAATCCTTTACCATTAACCAAAAAACAAACTTCAGATGGCGTTGGTTTGGGGCTTACTATCACAGCAGGCTTGTTAAAACTAATGAAGAGCAGCATACAGGTTGAAAGTAATCCAAATCAAGGGACACGTTTTTACTTCACTTTAGAATGCGAAATACCACCAACTAAAAATCTTAATCTATTGGTAGAGGGCCAATCGGGACATTCTAAAATTCTTTTGGTAGAAGATAACAAAACCAATGTTTTAGTTTTAACCCACTTTCTCAAAAAATGGGGCATTGCCTATGAAGTAGCTTGGAATGGACTTGAGGCACTTTCTTTCTTTCGAAAAGAATCGTTCAACCTAATTTTAATGGATATGCAAATGCCTGAAATGGATGGATTTGAAGCGACAGAAGAAATTAGAAAAAAGAACGATTCCATTCCCATTATTGCCTTAACAGCCTCCGCTACTTCTCATGAAAAAGAAAGAGCAAAAACAGCAGGTGTCAATGATTACATTACTAAACCTTTTGATCCTAAACACCTACTAAGAGTTATTCAAAAACATACGCTTGTCTAAAAATAGTCTATTCTAGGGTCTGTTGGCTTTGATAAAAGCAGTTGGATCTACATATCCTTTATAATAACTAGAATAACCTCCTCCAACTTCCATTTCCACACTATCTCGAATTTCTAAATGTAAATGAGCATAATAGGCACCATCTGCATTTCCAATGGTTCCAATTTGTTGTCCTCGTTTTATTCCTTCATTGGATTGAATCAACATACTATCACAATGTGCATAAAGTGACTCTACATAGGTACTATCATCCAACTGATGTATGACTCGAATTACTTTTCCCCAACCACTCCCAATATCTTTTGCCAATACAACATAACCATTTGCAATACTATAAATAGGATCTCCTAAATCTGAATTTCCTCCAGTCACCGCATTCCAGTCATCTCCTAAATGATCGTTTTTCATAAATGGTTGTGCGTTGTAATAGCCTTTTCCATCTGGCTTACCAACTGGAAAATCAAAGCCATCACAACGATAATTAGGCTGTTCTACAAAATAACGCTCCCATTTACTCAATGTATCTGCCTCTACAACTTCTATTCCTGTTGGTTCCTCTTTTTTTTCTGTAGAAACATTCGTTGAGCAGGCTATTAGGACAAAAAATATACCGCTAGCTAATATTTTTTTTAAGATGCCTTTTTGTCTTTTATTTCTTGAGCTATTTTGTTTTCTTTCAACCATTTTTTTAAATTTTTATACCCTTCAGCATCTAATATATTAAAATCTATATCGTATTCATCCAAAGGCATATGCTTTAAGGCAGCAATCCGAATTCTATTAAGTTGATAACCTCCAAAATCAAGTTCAAGTTCCTGTTTTAGAGCCTTGATTAATTTATTAGGAGCTTCCTGCAAAGCTTGATAGTTGTATTGATTAATTAATCGTTTAATTACAGGCACAAACTTTGGTTCAAAGATTTTTTTCAAGGTTTCTTTATCCACAGCAGATTCCCCACTAGAAGACTTTG
>Ga0114952_1000698_pt1 | contig 33208 bp, 24 predicted proteins | sample SidtaG_2_FD_87303 | JGI IMG/M metagenome (GOLD analysis project Ga0114952, IMG submission 87303) | Marine algal microbial communities from Sidmouth, United Kingdom - Sidmouth_Asex2 metaG | ecosystem: Host-associated > Algae > Red algae > Unclassified | place: Sidmouth, United Kingdom | collected...
CAACTTTACTTAAATGAATTTATCTACAAACTCAATAGAAGGTACTTTGGGGATAAAATATTTGACAGGTTAGTGATAGCCAGCATTACAGCAACTGGACGATAAACGGATATACAAAAAAATTATTTTCGTTTTGATTAATTAAATAAAAATTACAAATGCAAATTTTAGGAATAGGTTCAAGAATACTACATAGCGAATATGGAAAAGGAGTAGTTACTAATGTGACGGCAAAAGAATATTGGGTTACTTTTATTGATAACGGATTAGAAACAATACCTGTAGGTGATAATTTTGAAGTTATTGATGCTGTGCAGGACGAAGTAGATAGCGTAAGTTTTTCAGAAGTTGAACAATCGCTTATATCTATTTTGAGAAAATGGAGTGATGCTAGCCAAATTAGCGCTATTGCTGACAAATGGAAAAAAGGAAACTTGGTACTACAATCTGCTGATGCTAATTTATCTAATAAAGAAATTCCTATAGATACTTTTTTTCATAAAATAGTAATGGTGCGCGATAGAATAAGGGTAATGGAACAAAAGATTAATGCCAGTAAAAATTTAGATGACCAAGAAAAGATAGATTTACAGCAGTATATTACTAGAATATACGGTAGCCTTACTACGTTTAATGTGTTGTTTAAGAATAAAAGCGACCATTTTGTAGGGGAGCGTTCTAAGTAACTATTAATTCATTGATTTTGTTATAGTTAATGGTTTTTTCTCAGATACCTGACTCTTACTGTGTATTTGGTAAAAACCGATTATTGCTAGTTATACATTATTAATTGTTTATTTTTTAATTGAATAGAGCATTGTTAATTAATAATTGGAATATATCCATTTTTTATTTGGATATATTCCATATTTTGTATATTTGAATATGGGAAATGAAATAGCTATAGAAGTTAAGCGCTTTATAGAGGTTAGGAAAGAACAAGAATATACACAAGCAGATTTTGCTAAATTACTTGGTATATCTAGTACTACAACAGATATAGAACGGGGAAAAACAAAACTCTCTGGAGTTGTTGTAACAGAATTGTTAAAACAATTTAATATTAACCCGCTTTGGTTGTTTGGTAGTTCTGATATAAAACATTTGGGAGCTGTAAATGTGAGTACTATCCCTAAAGTAGTTACTGTTGATACTTCTGATAATGAAAATATGGTTTTGGTAAATGCTAAAGCTGCCGCTGGTTATCCGCAAAATATACATGACGCAAGTTGGTACAGGCAGTTACCCGCATTTGATTTACCTATTCCAGAATTTAGAAATGCTACTTATAGGGGCTTTCAGGTAGAAGGTGATAGTATGTTGCCTAATATACGCTCTGGAGAGTGGGTAATAGCAAAAGCAATAGATGGTTTAGATGCTATTACAGCTAATAAGATGTATGTAGTGGTTCTTTATGATGCTGTACTAGTTAAGAAAATAGAAAAACTAATAGATATTACTAAGGTTTCGCTTGTATCACTAAATGAATCTTATTTACCTTATGAGATAGGAAAATTGCAGATTCAGGAATTATGGGAAGTTACCAGTAAAATTACCTTTGGTATAGACGCTACTACAGAAACAGGACTTTTAAAACAATTGCAAGAATCTATGGAAGAATTAAAGAGTCAGTTACGTGGTAAATCAAAAGTAGTTCCTGGAGAAGCTTAGATATAAGCTATTAAAATTAATAAATAACTAATGGCCGGAGCATTACTTTGGACATATATACATACCTCGGCTAATTTTTTTCATATATGTTGTTTGTTTTTAATTATAGCTTTATTTGAATCACATTTATGAAAGAAAAAATCATTACTATCTATCATTAAGTAGAAGACTCAATGCTTCGGTAGCTTTTCCCCGTTCTAAATACAAATTGGTCAATAAATGACTAGAAATATGTCTGAGATATTTTTGTGATGCCTTAGATTCAATGTACAAACGCAATTATTTGGTTAAGAAATAAAAAAAAACCTATCAGTTTTGAATTTGACCTAGGTTAAATTTAAAATGGTTTAAAACTTATAAAAAACGCTTGATCTAAATAAAATAAAACAATATTAAATATATTACATGCTTAATAACTATAGGCTTTTGCAAAGTTTTTATGACCCCATATTTATTTAAAGGTTTTTAGGTATTACGTAAAAATTTGGGTCAATTTTAAAATTAGACATCTTTTTCACTTTTACCTTTATAGTTTTCCATTTAGATGATGGAAATAACCATTTTTCTTTTTCTTTTATAAAAACCTTTACAGGCATGTCAAAATTTTCTATCGTACTGGTATAACGGTATTTAATGTTTTTTTTGCGTACTTTGTATTCTAAAACTGGAACTTTTTTAGTTCTTAAATATTGATTAAATAAAGCAGAGAAGTCTTTTTGGGAATGTTTATTTATATAGGCTTCAATCTGTTTTGTTGTTGCTGTTTTATGATAAAATTCTTTATTGAGCCCTCGTAATATATCTCTCCATTTTTCATCATCTTCAAGTAGCTGACGCATTGTATGAAGCATATTTGCTCCTTTGTAATACATATCTCCAGATCCCTCGTTATTAACATTGTATGTTCCAATTATGGGTTTATCATTCTTAATATTTTTTCTAATACCAATTATATATTCAGAAGCGGCTTTTTTGCCATAATAATACTCTAAAAATAAACTTTCAGAATAGTTAGTGAAACTCTCATGAATCCACATATCTGCAATATCCTTGTTCGTAATATTATTTGCAAACCACTCATGCCCAGCTTCATGAATAATGATAAAATCAAATTTTAAACCCCATCCAGTTCCTGATAAATCTGTTCCTAAATAGCCGTTTTTATATTGGTTGCCATAGGTAATGGAACTTTGGTGTTCCATACCCAAATAAGGGACTTCTACGAGCTTAAAACTATCTTCGTAAAAAGGATACGGACCAAACCAATGCTCAAATGCTTTCATCATTTTTGGTGCATCTTTAAATTGTAGTTTTGCTTTTTCTAAATTATCACGCAAAACATAATAATTCATATCTAAAGGCCCTTTTTCTCCAGAATATACTTCATTAAAAGATACATAATCCCCAATATTTACATTTACACCATAGTTGTTAATTGGGTTTGATACAAACCAATGGTAGGTATTTGTAGTTGTATCTATTTTTCGCAAGCGCCCGTTAGAAACATTCATTAATCCTTTAGGGGCTTTTACGCTAATTGCCATACTATCTACCTCGTCATACATATGGTCTTTATTGGGCCACCAAACACTAGCTCCTAAGCCTTGACAAGAAGTGGCTATAAAATCATTGTCATTTGCATCTTTTTTCCAGGAAAAACCACCATCCCAGGGAGCTCTTTTAGCTTCTGTTGGTTTACCAGAATAATGCACTATAATTTCGTTATAGGTTCCCTTTACTTGTGGTTTTTTTAAAATTATAAAATGTGCATTTATATTGGAAGTAAATTTTAACGCTTTCCCATCTTGCGTTACTTTATTAATTATTAAGGGAGGTTGTAAGTCAATCTGCAATATTTGTTGCTCTTCTAAAACTTTATATCTAATAATATTGGACCCAGAAATAAATTTTCCTTCAGGTTTTACTTCAATATCTAAGTGGTAAAAATTTAAATCCCACCAGGCTCTCTCAGCAGTAATACTACCCCGCAAAGTATCTTGTTCTGTAAATATAGCTTTATTAGACAGTAGTTTTTGAGATTGTAGTGGTGCTACTGTTAAAAATATAATAACCACTGATAAATAAAAAGAATACTTCATTGGTGTAATTTAATTGTTTACCACTAATTTTTTTCTAAGATTTACTACTCCAATAATTGGTCCTAGCGCCAAAATCATAAAAATAATAGTAGGATTTATTTTTTCAGAGATATAAGATAGTAATTGAATGCTGATTATACTAATGGCAAAACCAATACAATTAATGAGTGTAAAAGCGGTTCCTTTTAAATTTGAAGGAGTAGCTGTTGCAATTAGTGTAGAAAACTGAGGAGAATCTGATGCTACTACCATTCCCCAAATACATAAAAGACCTAAAAAAAGCGGTAGAGATAAGTTAAATAATAGGGGAGAGACCAAACAAAAAATTCCAGATAGACTTAGTGATACTAATGCTACTTTTTTATTTCCTACTTGCTGCGAAAAATAGCCTCCTATAATGCATGAAATACAACCCATTGCTATAATTACGAATGACCATAATGAAATAGAAAACAATTCATTATATAAACGACTATAATTTTTTAATGCAAATGGAATAAAGGCCCAAAATGCATATAGTTCCCACATGTGACCAAAATATCCGAATGCTGCTTTTTTAAATGCTGAAATTTTAAATAGTTGTACGCCTGCTTTTAATTGTAATTTCTTATTTTTTTGTCTAAAGGGTCCATTTGGCACTAATAAATAGATAATAAGTCCTCCCAGTAAAGCTAATATGGAAGTAGTTTTTATTACTGTGGTATAATCTCCAAAATTAAATCCTTTTATAAAATGAGGAAAAGCAGTTCCTAAAACCAAGGCGCCTACCAAATAACCCAACGCTTTACCCAATCCTTTGTCAAAATAATCAGCTGCAATTTTCATCCCTACAGGGTATATTCCTGCTAAAAAAAAACCGGTGCCAAAACGAGCTAATAATAAATAACCAATTGAATTTAAGGGTATTAACAATGCTAAATTGCAGGTAGCAGCTAAAAGAGCAGATAGTAGAAAAACTTTTGAAGGTCTGTATCTATCTGCTATCATGAACAATGCAAAAATAAGTGTTCCTGTAATAAATCCAAATTGAACTGAGGATAGTAAATACCCCAAAAATGCTTCATTATGGTTTGCTTTTAAAGGTAAATTGGTAATAATTGCATTTCCAGCAAACCATAATGAAGTACACAAGAATTGTGCAATAATAATAGCGGGTAAAATATGTGTTTTAGGTTTTACCTGTTGCATTAACTAGTAAATAATTTTAAAAGCTCCCGTACTTTTAGGGTGTTTTCTACAAAATACTTGGCACTTGTTTTTTGCATTCCAACTTTTACAGTAACAGCTGTTTCAGGAAGCTCCATAAACATAAATTCATCGGTCCAATCATCACCAATTGCAAAAACAAAATCGTAGCTATCTTCTCCCAACATACGAACAGAAGCTCTACCTTTATTTACGTTACTACTCTTAATTTCCATCACCTTATTTCCATCCAATACACTTAGGCTATCATTACTTGTTAAACTAGTAAGTACCGCATTTAATTCAGCAGCTCTCTTTTTACCAAAATCTGGATCGGTATTTCTATAATGCCATGCTAAAGAATAATTTTTTTCTTCTATAAAGCTACCAGGGGTTCTGTCTACAAATGATTCTAACACTGGTAGAATTTTTTCCATCCAATCATTTTTTACATTTTCTAAAAGACTAAACTCTTCTCCATTTCTAGAGATCCAAACACCATGCTCCGTAATCATATTGTATTTTTTATGAAGGAACCATTTAGAAAAAGTTTGTTTATCTCTGCCACTTATTAAAAATAATGTGGTGTCCTTTTGATTATGAATTTTGTCTAATAATTCATATAAATCTTCATCTGGAGAAGCATTTTGGGGATCATTTTTAAAACCTACTAATGTACCGTCGTAGTCCAAGAAAATAAGCCTTTTTTTGGCTTTGGTTAGGTCTTTTGTAATTCTATTTGTAATTGTATCATTTATTTTTTTAGATACTACTTCTTCATTGTTTTCCATTTGGTTGTTAAGTGCTTTCATAAATTCTTGTGCCCAAACTTCTACATTGTACCTAGATAACCTATTTTGTAAGAACGTATTACGAGAAATTTGTTCTTTTTTAGGCATATTTATAGCTTTAACAAGTGTTTCTGCTTGTTGCTCAAAATTATTGGGGTTAATAAGTAAAGCTTCATTCATTTCGTTAGCAGAGCCTGCCATTTCACTTAAAATAAGAACTCCAGTTTTATCTGTTCTCGTTGCAATATATTCTTTAGCAACAAGGTTCATGCCATCTCGTAGAGGTGTTAACCAAGCAATATCACTAGAAGTGTATAAATCTATTAAGTTTTCAAAAGGTAAAGATCTGTAAAAATACCAAATAGGAGTCCAATTTATTGTAGATAATTCTCCATTTATTCTACCTACAAGTTCATCAATCTCTTTCTTTAATAATTTATATTGTGGAACATTAGATCTAGATGGTACGGCTAAAATAATTAAACGAACCTTCTCTTTATATTCTGGATATTTGTTTAAAAAATATTCAAATGCATTTAATCGTTTTGCAATTCCCTTACTATAATCTAGCCTATCAATAGATAAGATTAGTTTACTATTTGGGTCCGATTTTTTGTGCTCATCCAATCGTTTTTGAAAATCGGAACGACTTGTTTCCTTTAGTTCATTGTGTTTTTTAGCTGCTTCATGAAACTTATTGTAGTCTATTCCCATAGGAAAAGAATCTACTTTTATAACTCTATTATCTAAATGAACATCATTAAAACTAACTTCTAAAGATAATAATCTACGTACTGAACTTAAAAAATGACGCTCATAGTCATAGGTATGAAATCCAATTAAATCAGCACCTAAAATTCCTTTTAAAACTTCCTCTCTCCAAGGCAATGTTCTAAAAATTTCATAGGAAGGAAAGGGAATGTGTAAAAAGAAACCTATAGATATGTTTGGAAGCTTTTCTTTTACCATTTGTGGCACTAACATTAATTGGTAGTCGTGTACCCAAATAGTATCATCTTCATTCGCTTTTTCTATAATAGCATCTGCAAACTTTTGATTTACAGATTTATATACTTCCCAGTTCTCTAATTCAAATTCTGAATATTCTAAGAAATAATGAAATAAAGGCCAAATAGTACGGTTACTAAAACCATAATAAAAACCATCTTCCTCATGTTCATTTAGGTTTACTTTAGAACAATTGTGTTCTTTTAAAGCTTCGTCTATTTTTGGAGCTAAACCATCGGGAATATCTTCATCTGTTAATCCACTCCAACCAATCCATAAACTATCCCCTCCAGAATGTACAGATTTCATTCCTGTGGCCAAACCACCAACACTTGGTATTGCAGTGATAGTGTTATTATGAATTTGTAATTGTACAGGTAGTCTATTTGAGATTATGATAGTTTTGCCCATTAATTGCTTTTTTATGATTTAGTTCGAATTAATTTTTCATAAATTTCGATAAAATAAGGGGTAAAACCAATTATATAGGAAAAATTAAACATCGATTTATTATATGAATAATTTAGATTACGGAATTATAGGAAATTGTAGAAGTGCAGCACTAGTTTCTAAGGTTGGATCAATAGACTGGTGTTGTTTGCCAGAATTTGATTCATCCTCTGTTTTTGCCAAAATATTGGATGAGAACAAAGGAGGAAGTTTTGCTATTACAGTTGATGATAGTTATACAATAGAACAACAATACGAAACAAAAACAGCAATTTTGGTTACCAATTATACCTCTGGAGAAAATAGTTTTGAACTTCATGATTTTATGCCTAGGTATTATAAAAAAAAAGGGGATTATCATGCGCCACCAGAAATAGTAAGGTACATTAAATATGTATCTGGAGTACCAAAGTTTAAGGTTATATATAATCCAAAATTAGAATATGCTCTAGGTAAGACGGTTACGCATATAAAACCAGATTTTATTGCAAGTTTAACGCATGAAGTAAAATTTGATACTGTTTTTTTATACTCCTCTTTTGATAAGGAAAAAGTTGTTAATGGTGATGAAATTATTCTTTCTGAAAACGGATATTTTCTTTTAGGATACAACGAAAAAATATTTGTACCCACTACAGAAAAAATACATTTAGAATTAGAAAGAACTAAATTATATTGGTTAAACTGGGTAGAACGCACGCCTACATATAAAAGGTTTAATGAGCAAATTATACGTAGTGCTTTAACACTTAAATTACTAAGTTACGATAAAACAGGGGCTGTGTTAGCAGCAGCAACTACATCGTTACCAGAAACAATAGGGGAGGTTCGTAATTGGGATTATCGCTTTTGTTGGATTAGAGATGCCTCTATGGTTATAAAAGTAGTTTCTGAATTAGGACATAAAAATATTGCTAAGCGTTATTTACAGTTTATTATAGACCTTATTCCAGACAAAGATGAGAAGCTACAGATTATGTACGGAATTAATAAAGAAAAGCAATTAACCGAAGAAACCTTGGACCATTTAGATGGTTATAAGGGCTCTAAGCCTGTACGTGTTGGAAATGCCGCTTATAAACAAAAGCAAAATGATATCTACGGTATATTAATGGATGTTATTTACGAACAATTAATGAAATTTAGTACTGATATTGATAATGGCGAAGAATTATGGACCATTACTAAAGGTATTGTTTGGATTGTAGAAAAACATTGGAAAGAGGCTGACAAAGGCATTTGGGAATTTAGAACTGAAGACCGCCATTTTACTTTTTCTAAAGTTTTATGTTGGGTAGCTATTGATAGAGCCATAAAAGTGGCAGAGATTTTAGGGAAGACACACAAGATTGATAAATGGGCCCCTATAGAGGAGGAAATACGTAAAGATATTCATGACAATGCTTGGAACGAAGAGAAACAAGCATTTACACAATCCTATGGTTCCTCTTATTTAGATGCTTCTGTATTATTAATGGAATCTTATGGTTTTATTGATGCGAAAGACCCCAAATTTATTGGTACGGTTAAAGGGATAGAAAGGGAATTGAGCAATGATGGACTTCTATATCGTTACAAGAACGAAGATGATTTTGGTTTGCCTTCTTCATCTTTTACCATTTGCACTTTTTGGTTTATAAATAGCTTGTTTAAAATAGGAGAGGAAGAGAAAGCTATTAAACAGTTTGAACAGTTATTAACTTATAGTAATCATTTAGGATTGTTTAGCGAAGATATTGATTTTAAAACGAAAAGACTTCTAGGGAATTTCCCGCAAGCTTATTCACATTTAGCATTAATAGAATGTGCTATTAATTTCTCCAAAAAAGCAGAAAATGAGACTATACTTGAGTCTATGAGGTAAAATTATAGCTTATTAACGCAACAAAGGTCATTCTAAAATAAAATAGAATGACCTTTGTTATTTATAGTGTTTAAGTATTCTAATTTACGGTAAAACTACTTACTTGTGAACTTGTTTTATTTCCAGATTTATCTACGGTTGTTACGCTCCAATAATATACTCCAGAAGTTAAATTATCCGTAGTAAATGTAGAACTAGTAGTAGTATTTAAGAGTGTTACAGGTGGATTTTCTTGTCCAAAAAATATACGGTATAGTTCTATATCAGATTCACCATCACCATCTACCCCTTGCCATTCTAGATTAACAGTTGCAGTAGTTATTATATTATCATTATTTGGTGATACTAATTTAGCAGGGAAAGGAGCATAATTTTTAACTCCTTGTGATGCATTATAAAACTGCCACTCATCACTAACACCTGTTTCTTGCGTAGCATTGGATTTTGATGTTACTTTCCAAGAATATGGCGTATTTTGTTTTAACGTAATTACTTTTGTTGTAGTGGTTGAGTTAGTTTTTGTTTCTTGATTAGTATTTAAATCTTTTAAAACAATTTCATAAGAATCGGTATTCTTTGTCGTATTCCATTCAAATTCTACTTTACTCTCTACTTCAGAGATAAATACACCTGTATTACATATTTCATCTTTTAAAGGAAAAACTAGTGCAGATGCTTCTGGTGTTTTTACTTCTGATGTTTTTATAGATATATCTGTATCTCCGTTGCTGTTGCTGCAACTTATATAAAGCAAAGAAATCCACATAAAGAGATACTTGGTTATTATTTTTTTCATGGTCTATTTTTTTATAAGATTTATGGTTTTAGTTTTACCATTGTAATTATATTTAGCAATATATATTCCTGATGGTAAGTTGGACATATCTATTGAAACAGGTGTGCGGTTATTTGTTTTAAAACTATTAGTGTAGACTAAATTTCCTGTTACAGTAAATATTCTAACCTCTAAGTTTGGTGATTTAAAATTTGATGCTACATTTAAGAAATCATCTATTGGGTTAGGGTAGACTACAAGATTGTCTTTATTAATAAGAATTTTTTGTTTGTGAATTCCTTGGCAATCTTTATCTGTTTTTAGCACTAATTTATTTTCTCCTTCTTTAAGGTTTAAAGTAATATTGTTTTTGCTTGTAACAGTAACAACATTGTTTAGTTCTATTCTAAAAAGTTGTCCTCCCTTAAGAGCTATATTTACTTGCTTTTTACTAGAAGATATCTCTACATCAAACTCAAAATTATCTGGTTCACTTACAACCAATTCAAAACACTGTTTAAAATTTGGTGTGGATTCCGTAGTAATACAAACATCATAAGTACCTGCTTTTAAATTATCAAAAGAGACCGTATCTGTAAAATCTTTAGTAAGCGAGTTGTCTCCAGAAATTGTGGCCTTGTAATTTAAATTTTTTACAGCGGTAATTAAAATACTTCCGTCATCATTTTTACTACAAGTTTCACTCGTAACAAGAACTCTGAAATTGTCATTATCAATTATATTAGTAGAACAAACTTCTCCTGGAAGTCCATAACATTTATTCGTAGGTCCCGTTGTTTTGTTCCAATCTACACCAGGTACCCATGCATCACCTCCAAATTCATAAGCACCAGCATCCGGATTAGCACCCGAAAAACCTTCTGTGTATCCAGTAATTTCCCTGCCAAAATCAACAGCTTCTGAGTTCTCTTTTAATAAAAAATTATTATTTACGTAGTCTATAAAAAGAACATCACTTACAATATTATTTTGTTTGTCAGATTGTGGTTCCCAAGTTGCTTCTGTTTCTTGATTTCCTTGGTTATTAACAGCTTGTTTATCTGTAATATTATTCCAAACTTTTACATTTGTAAATGCCGTACCTTCTTTATGCCAAGCACCCATTGTACCTCCTTTAGCTTTTACAAGGGTATTATTAAATATATCTATGTCTTTGCCATTCCAGTTAATTTGTATAGCTGTCCACTCCACATTCCAGACTACATTCCTAGATACACGTACATTACCAGCATCATTATCTAAATATATACCCGCAGCTTTTTTTAAATTACCCCTACTTTCTGCATCATGAAACCAGTTGTGGTGTATATCCATATTAAGGTCTTCTCCTATAGTATATAATAGCGCACAGTCATCTGCAATTAAATTACTATATGAAAAATCGTTCCAAGCAACTTCTGATCCTTTTGATATAATTTGAAGCGCATCTCTACCGCCTCTAGTAATTGTGTTGTTTAATACTTTAGCATTATTTTGACCTCTTACCATTAAAGGCGCGTCATAGGAGCCTAAATAATCAAAATCATGGATATAACAATTTTTTATTACTGTATTTGATCCTGAATCCCATATGCCAGTTCCGTCTCCGTAACCAACCTCACATTTTTCAATGCTTGTATCTTTTGCATCCCAAGTAACATTAATTGCGTTGGCTTTCGAATTAAAATTTGGAGATATACCTCTTGTCATACTTCCGTAAAAGCTAGAAATACCATATAATTTATTTCCAGTACCAGTTATTTCAACACTTCCACCAAAAAGAGCTAAATTCTTAACCTCTATATAATCTCTATTAGATAGGTCTATTGTGTTTTCTCTTCTTGCCATTTTTATTTCACCATCAACAGGAGTAGCTCCATTTGGTAGTTTAATAAATATTTCTTTCGTTTTTTCATCAAAATACCACTCATTTTCATAATCTAAAGCTTCTTTAATTCCTTCCAAATAATAATCTCCTAAATCTCCAGGTGGATGGGCTGTAATAATCCAAGATTGATTTTTTATGGCGTCAAAATTTATTCTTCCTGCGGTACTACTTTTAATCCATGATCTCCATGTGGTCCAACCAGAACCTGGTCTATCTCCATAAAACACAAGGGAACCACCTTTAGACCAGTCCCAAGAGGGAATTTCGCTATCTGTTAAAAATGCATTTGTAGATACTTCATCCTGGCTTCCCCCATCATTTCTTAATGAATTTAATGTAAACCTATCTCCATCTGTATTATTTGGCCAACGTGCTAAATCTAAAATGGAGGAACCATTCACTACAAAATTCCGTTGTTTTAAATCCCAAGTAATGGAACTCTTATAAATTCCATTTTCATCTTGAGTCCATCCACTTATAGCTTGCATTGCAGATATTATAACGCTTTCATTCTCGTAGGATTGAAATGTAATTGGGTTACCATTGGTGCCTGAATTTGTTGGACGTAAAATTTCTTCATAGGTACCTTTTCTAATATATACATTATCACCAGCAACAGCTACACTTGCAGCTTTGGTTATTGTTAGATAAGGAGATTCTTGTGTACCTAAATTAGAGTCGTCACCACTTTTAGATACATAGATGTCTTTTGAAAAAGAAAAAAAACATGTAAAAAGTAGAATTGTCGTTAAAAATATTTTCATATTATGAGTTTATAACTCAAAAATATTCAAAAGATTTGTGAACGGCATACATAAATGAATTATTTTACGAATTAAATGGATTATTTTGCTGTGTTGTTAATTTTATAAAGGTAAAAGCATAATCTGAAACTAAAATGTATAAAATGTCAAAAACAGGGTCGTACCAATTTTAGTTGTTAGCCTGAATTTAATACATTTAAATGACTTGTTCTGGGCATAAAAAAAATTCGACAGGAATTCCGTTCCATTTCCTTTGGATTAAAAATGTCAATTTTATTGTATAGATGCTATTTTTTCACTTGTTTAAATTAATGAATTATCTAAAGCAAATTAGGGGAATACTTTAAGAAGATTTTTGGCATAAGCCCTATAAAGTATATAGGGTATAAAATAACTTAAAAAACGATCACACTTCGGCTAGGCTTCGTAACCGAGTGTGATGGTTTTTAATCATAGTTAGTCAAAGGTGTAACCGTTGTCTGCCGCTATTTTATCTGCAATTTGTATGCGTAAATTTGCGACATTTGGGTTATTAGTATATTTTGTAAATCGTTTTAATCCCATAAACATCATGCGTTGTTCATCGCCTTCTGCAAAGGAAACAATTGCTTCTTTTCCTTTTTGTAAAATTATATCTACAGCGTTGTATAAATATAATTTAGCCATTGCTATTTGAGTTTCCTGAGCGCTTTCTCCAAAACGTTTTACATTTTTCTCAGTACGTAATATGGTAGACTCTGCCATATAAACTTCAATAAGTATGTCAGAAGCTGCCATTAATAGTTGTTGGTGTTCATCTAGAGCTGGTCCAAATTTTTGCACTGCGCTTCCTGCGACCATTAAAAATACCTTCTTAAGTCTAGCAACCAAGTCTTTTTCTTCCGCAAAAAGCGCTGAAAAATCGGGAGTATCAAAAGATGGTATTCCCATTAATTCTTCTCCAACTGCAGTTGCAGGTCCTAATAAATCTACATGGCCTTTCATTGCTTTTTTAATGAGCATACCAACCGCTAACATTCTATTAATTTCGTTGGTTCCTTCATAAATACGTGCAATTCTTGCGTCTCTCCAAGCAGATTCCATTGGTGTGTCTGCGCTAAAGCCCATTCCTCCAAATATTTGGATTCCTTCGTCAGCTGTACTCTGCACGTCTTCTGAAACTGCTACTTTTAAGATAGAACATTCAATTGCATATTCTTCTACACCTTTAAGTTCTGCTTCTTGGTGTGAATTCCCTTCAGATTCTCTAATTGCTATTCTATCTTCTATATTTTTTGCTGCACGGTAACTAGCAGATTCTCCAGCATAGCAATTGGTAGCCATAGTTGCTATTTTAGCTTTTATTGCACCAAAATTCATTATTGGAGTTTTAAACTGAACACGCTCATTTGCATATTTTGTAGCTTCTGTAATTACTCTACGTTGTGCATCTAAACAAGCTGCTGCTAATTTTATACGTCCAATATTTAAAGCATTCATAGCTATTTTAAATCCGTTTTCTCTAGTAGAAAGCATGTTTTCGACTGAAACTTGGGTATCACTAAAAAATACTTGACGGGTAGAGGAGGAGTGTATTCCTAACTTCTTTTCTTCATCTCCTAAAGTTATTCCATTTGCAGGGTCGTTTTCAACAATAAACCCTGTAATGTTTTTATCATTTTCTATTCTTGCAAAAACGATAAATAAATTACAGAATCCCGCGTTGGATATCCACATTTTTTGACCAGTGATACTATATGTTTTTCCATCATCTGATAAAACGGCTTTTGTTTTTCCAGAATTTGCATCGGAACCTGCTCCAGGTTCTGTTAAACAATAGGCGCCAAACCATTCTCCACTAGCAAGTTTAGGTACGTATTTGTGTTTTTGTTCTTCATTACCATATAAAGTTATTGGCATTGTCCCAATTCCTGTGTGTGCACCAAATGCGGTACTAAAAGAACCGGAAGCTCCAGAAATATAATCACAGACAAGCATTGTAGATACAAAACCCATTCCTAAACCTCCATAAGATTCTGGAACGGCAACACCAAGTAATCCAAGTTCACCTGCTTTTCGCATGCATGCTTCGGTATAGGCATAATCATTCTTTTCAAATTTCTCCCAATGGGCCCAAAGTTCTCTATCTACAAATTCTTTGGTACTCTCACGCATCATTTGTTGCTCTTCAGATAAATCTTCAAGCGTAAATATATCTTCGCAGTTGGTTTCTTTTACTAGAAATTGTCCGCCTCTTAGTATGTCTTTGTTCATAGTAGAAATAGTATTAAGTTTTGAGTATTACGTATTGAGACTAGCTAAATCTAACTACTCAATACTAACATCTAATCTGTTTAATTTAGAAATTCAAAAATCCCTGCAGCTCCTTGTCCTGTACCTACACACATGGTTACCATGCCGTATTTTCCTTGCATATTTTGCTTACGCATTTCATCAAATAATTGTACTGATAGTTTTGCTCCTGTACAACCTAGTGGGTGTCCTAATGCAATAGCTCCTCCATTTACATTTACAATGTCTTGGTTTAACCCTAATTCTCTCATAACAGCTAGTGACTGAGAAGCAAATGCTTCATTCAATTCAATTAAATCAATGTCATTTTGTTTTAATCCTGCTTGTTTTAATGCTTTAGGAATGGCTTTTACAGGACCTATTCCCATAATACGTGGTTCTACACCAGCTGCAGCATAGTTAACAAGTCGGGCAATAGGCTCAATATTTAGTTCTTTCACCATATCTTCACTCATCACTAAAACAAAAGCAGCACCATCACTCATTTGTGAAGAATTACCTGCGGTAACACTTCCTCCTGCAGCAAATACCGCTCTTAACTTGTTTAAAACTTCTATACTTGTACCTTTTCTGGGGCCTTCGTCTTTTGTTACTGTATATTTTTTAATTGCTTTTTTCCCATTTTCATCAATATATACTTGTTCAACATCTATAGGAACTATTTGATCTTGAAAACGGTCTTCTGCTTGTGCTTTTAAAGCTTTTACGTGAGAATTATAGGCAAACTTATCTTGGTCTTCACGAGACACTTTAAATTGATTAGCTACAGCTTCTGCAGTATTCCCCATGCCCCAGTAATAATCTTCATGCCCTGCTTTTACGGTATCATAATTTAACTCTGGCTTGTTGCCTGTCATGGGAACAGAACTCATGCTCTCCGCACCACCAGCAATGATACAATCTGCCATACCGGCTTGTATTTTTGCTGTTGCAATACCAATAGTCTCTATTCCAGAAGAACAAAACCTGTTTACTGTTACTCCGGGTACATCTACAGTATCTAATCCCATTAATGAGATTAAACGAGCCATATTTAAACCTTGAGAACCTTCTGGCATTGCATTGCCAACGATTACATCATCAATACGCTTTTTGTCTAATTGAGGCAGTTCATTCATCATATACTGTATGGTTTCTGCTGCCAATTCATCGGACCTTTTAAAACGAAAAACTCCTTTTGGTGCTTTTCCTACTGCTGTTCTATATGCTTTTACTATATATGCTTGTTTCATTTTAGTACAAAGTTTTTGGTATTAAGTATTAAGTACTTAATGATTTCTTCTTTATTATTATATTATTGTAAATTACTTAATACTGAGTACTAGGTACTGAGTACTTAGAGCAACTTTTTAGTTGCGTAACGGTTTCCCAGTTTTCAACATGTGTTGAATTCTTTCTAATGTTTTACGTTCTGTACAAAGTGATAAAAATGCTTCACGCTCTAAATCCAATAAATATTGCTCTGTTACTAACGTAGGTTCTGATAAATCACCACCAGCCATTACATAAGCCAGTTTATTTGCTATTTTTTTATCGTGTTCACTTATATAATGACTAGCCTCCATAGAATCTGTTCCAACTAAGAACATTCCTAATGCTTGTTTCCCTAGGACTTTTACATCTATACGTTTCACTGGTTGTGTATATCCGGATTCTGCCATTAGTTTTGCATGTGCTTTTGCAGTAGCAATTTGTCTGTCTTTATTTACTACAACAATATCTTTTCCTTTTTGTAATAATCCTAAATCATAAGCTTCATAAGCAGAAGTTGATACTTTTGCCATTCCAATAGTTAAAAAGTATTCTTGCAATACATTTAACTCTACATCACCTTTAGAAAAACCATCACTAGCTCTAAGAGCCATCTCTTTAGAACCACCACCGCCAGGAATAACCCCAACTCCAAATTCTACCAGTCCTATATATGTCTCAGCTGCAGCTACTACTTTATCTGCATGTAGAGATAATTCACAACCACCACCTAAGGCCATACCATGAGGTGCCGATATTGTTGGAATAGCCGAGTAGCGCATACGCATCATGGTGTCTTGAAACATTTTAATAGCCATATTAAGTTCATCGTACTCTTGCTCTACAGCCATCATAAATATCATTCCGATATTTGCTCCTACAGAGAAATTAGCAGCTTGGTTACCAACAACTAATCCTTGGTAATTTTTTTCTGCTAAATCAATGGCTTTATTAAGTCCTGCGAGAACGTCTCCACCAATAGTGTTCATTTTAGATTGAAATTCAACGTTTAGAATTCCGTCTCCTAAATCTTCTACTACAACACCACTATTTTTAAATACTTCTTTGGATTTTCGAATGTTATCTAGGATGATGAAGGCATCTTGACCAGGTATTTTTTCTGCTGATTTTTTAGGTATATCATAAAAGTATGTAGCTCCTTCTTTTACTGAATAGAATACAGTGGTACCAGAGGCAATCATTTCTGATACCCAAGCAGCAGGCTCTTCACCTTCGGCCTTCATTATTTCTAATCCTTTTGTAACACCTATGGCGTTCCATATTTGGAAAGGACCATGTTCCCACCCAAAACCAGCTTTCATAGCATCATCAATCTTATAGATTTCATCTGATATTTCAGGAATTCGGTGCGATACGTAGGCAAATAGAGCAGCAAAACTCTTTCTATAGAATTCACCCGCTTTATCTTTACCATCAACCAGTACTTTAAATCTATCTACAACCTTATCAATAGTTTTTGTTAGCTCTAAAGTTGTAAAATTTGCTCTTTTTTTAGAACGATATTCCATCGTATCTAAATCCAACGTCAATATTTCACTTTTACCTTCAGCGTCTTTTACTTTTTTATAGAAACCTTGTCCGGCTTTACTTCCTAACCATTTATTTTCCATCATGGTATTGATGAAATTTGGTAGTTTAAATAAATCTAGCTTTTCATCTTCTTTACAATTGTCTACTATACCATTAGCAACATGTACGAGTGTATCTAATCCTACAACATCTACGGTTCTAAAAGTGGCAGACTTGGGCCTTCCAATAATTGGACCTGTTAATTTGTCTACTTCTTCAACTGTCATCCCTAATTCTTTTACCATATGAAAAAGACTTTGGATACTAAAAATACCAATTCTATTTCCTATAAAAGCAGGGGTGTCTTTTGCAACAACAGATGTTTTTCCTAAAAACTGTTCTCCGTAGGAGTTTAGAAAATCTAAAACTTCTGGTGCTGTTTTTGGACCTGGTATTATCTCAAATAATTTTAAATAACGAGCAGGGTTAAAAAAGTGAGTTCCACAAAAATGCTTCTGAAAATCGTCACTTCTACCTTTGCTCATGAATTTTATAGGAATACCAGAGGTGTTAGAAGTAATTAAAGTGCCTGGTTTTCTATATTTTTCAAGATTTTCAAATACTTTTTGTTTTATATCTAATCGTTCTACAACAACTTCTATAATCCAATCTACGTTTGATACTTTTGAGATGTCATCTTCTAAATTTCCTGTGGCTATTCTAGAAGCAAATTTTTGACTATAAATAGGAGAGGGTTTAGATTTTAATGCTTTTGTTAAAGCATCATTTACCAATCTATTTCGTACTATTTTATCTTGTAGCGTAAGGCCTTTTGCTTTTTCTTTATCATTTAATTCTCTGGGTACGATATCTAATAAAAGTACTTCTACGCCAATATTTGCAAAATGGCAAGCAATGCCACTACCCATAATGCCGCTACCTATTACTGCTACTTTATTTATGTGTTTATTCATTAGTAAAAAATCTATGAATTAATTGTTATGTCTTGTATATATTTTCTTTTTTGAAATCATTTTATTAATAGCATCTGTTACCTCAAAAAAATGCTTTAATTTTTCTTCTGGAATATTTTCTTTTAAAGTGCCATTAAATTTTAATACAGCTTCTTTTGATAAATTTCGCCTTTCTAAGCCTATTCCTGTTAGATGTATTAAAACACCTCTACCGTCATTTGGATTAGGTTTACGTACTATAAAACCTTTCTCTTCCATTCTTTTTAGGATTCTAGATAAGCTCGTAGCTTCCATTCCCATTTTTGGACCTAAAGAAGTAGAAGGAGTTCCTGTTTTTGGATCTATGCTTAATAACGTAAAACCAATAGCCATAGTACTTTTAAAATGCTTTGCTTCCTCATTATACATTTTAGATACGGCTTGCCAAGTGTTCCTAAGCGCATAATCTATAGTTATCTCCTTCATAAATATGATTTGGTCTGTTACCAAATATAGTAAAATATATTATGCATGCATAATATATTTTACTAAAATTTTGTTTAAATTAAGTAAAGGAAAAATTATTTGTCGTAAATGTTATTGTAAAGGTCTATGTAAATGTTTTTGATAACCTTCCGTTTTAATTTCATGGTAGGAGTAAGGTGTCCTGCATCTATATTCCAGGTATCTGGTGTTAAACGAAATTGTTTTACTGTTTCCCATTTTGCAAAACTTTGATTAGCTACATCAATTTCTTTCTGATATTTTAATAAAACAGCATCGTTGGAAATTAGATTTTTGATGTCTGTAAATTCTATTTTTTCTTTTTTTGCCCATTTTTTTAAAACTTCAAAATCTGGCTGTATAATTGCTGCTGGCATTTTTTCTCCTTCACCGACTACCATTAATTGTTCTATAAAAATGGACTCTTTAAACTTATTTTCTAACAATTGGGGAGCTACATATTTACCTCCAGATGTTTTAAACATTTCTTTTTTGCGATCGGTTATTTTTAAAAAACCCTCGTTATCAATTTCACCTATATCTCCCGTATGGAAATAACCATTTTTTAAAACCTCTGATGTTTTATCGTTATCTTTATAATACCCAAGCATAACTTGTGGTCCCTTAATACATATTTCACCGTCTTCGGCTATTTTTACTTTGGTATGATCCAAAAGCTTTCCTACGGTTCCTATTTTAAACCCTTTTTTTCGCATATCATTAACAGATACAACAGGAGATGTTTCTGTTAGTCCGTAACCTTCCATTACTCCAAATTCAGCAGCGTTAAAAATACGTGCTAATCGTGGTTGTAAAGCAGCGCTTCCAGATGCCATTACCGATAAATTACCGCCTAATGCTTCTTTCCATTTACTAAAAATTAGTTTGCGAGCTATTGCTAATTTTTTCTCATACCACCAACCATTTTGACCATAGGGTTCATATTTTAATCCTATTTTAACTGCCCAGAAAAAAATGTTCTTTTTAATCCCTGTAAGTTCATTTCCTTTTGCTATAATTTTATCGTATACTTTTTCTAGTAAACGAGGAACCGCTGTCATTACATGTGGTTTAGCTTCTTTTGCATACTCACTTATTTGGTCTAATGGTGCATAATAAATACTGGCTCCGCAATATTGATACAAATAAATTAACATACGTTCATATACATGACATAATGGAAGAAAGCTAAGGGCTACAGATTTTCCGTACTCAATGGGAATTCGTTCAAAGCTACCTAGAGTATTACTTACTAAATTATCATGAGACAGCATAACTCCTTTAGGTTTTCCTGTTGTTCCAGAAGTGTATATAATGGTGGCTAAATCATTAGCTTTTACTTTATTCTTTAATTCATCTACTTGTTTTTGGTTGCTAGTATCTTTTCCTAATTTCAATACTTGTCCCCAATTTTTGCAATTAGTTAAATTATCAAAAGAGTAGACATCAATTAGACTTGGAACTTTATCTTTTACTGATTTTACCTTTGCATATACTTCTGAACAAGAAACAAAGCAATATTTTGCTTCTGAGTGATTTAATACATATGCATAATCTTCTTCTGATATAGTAGGGTATATAGGTACATTTTGAGCACCTAATTGCAATATTCCAATATCCATAATATTCCATTCTGTACGATTGGTCATAGAAATTACTGCAATTTTATCATTTGGTTGTACCCCAAGTCTAAGTAAAGCTCTACTAATAGTATTGGCTTTATTTATATATTCCTGAGTAGAAGTTTTTATCCATTCTCCATTATACTTAGTTGCAAAAGCTTCTTTTAGATTATATTTTTCTAATTGATAATATGGAAAATCGAATAAACGGGAGATTTTATGCATAATTTAAAATTCAATGTACTTGCAAATTAAGAAAAGGAAATGGTTTTATAAAAAGGAATTCTTAGAATAATATCATAAAATTAATAAATATGATGATTTTATGTGTTAAGAATTAAATATTAGTTGTTTTTTAAATAAGAGAACTATTTATTATGGACAGAAAAGCATCCAATAAAAAAACCATAAATTTTATTTTAATAAAATTTATGGTTTTTGATAGTTATATTAAGTAAGATTTCTTCCTTTTTAAATGGGCTTAATTTTATTTGTCAGCTAATTTAAATGAACGAATGTAATCTACATAAGTGGTTCTATCTTCTAAACTTGCTGTTTCTACTTTACTTCCAACATCTGGGATTGGATTCCAGTCATAACTTTCTATAGAAAATTGCACATACATTTGTTGATCAAAAGGTACAGGAGGATTTAAAGTGTATTGATACTCACCATCTAAGTAAAAAAGAAGTTCAGTAGTGCTTTTCCACCAAAAACCGTAAACATAATATCTTTCATGGTTTTTAGTAGGAGTATTTACTTTTTTCTCATCTTTATCTTGCTTACTATTACATTTGTCTTCTCTACGTATAGAGTTTGAATGGTAAATTTCATCCCATTTCGCTGCTTTTGCCCACTCGTGAGTAAGGTCGGTTAAGTGTCCTACGGATTCAGTAATGTCTATTTCGTGTTTTTTATCACACTCATTATTAAACCCCATCAGCCAAAATCCACCACCCATTTCAGTTTTGTTCATCTTCATTCTACATTCATAATAGTTGCCTACAGTAGTCGTAATTTTAGAGCGTAGTATGCCCCCATAATAAGTATACGTTAATGGTTTTCCATAGGGGCTTATCGTTACAGGTTCACTCAGTTTTCCAGCTTCAATGACCATCTTACCATCTTTTGTTTTTATGTTTTCTGCCTGAAACAATGCAGGTGGTCTACCAGGCCATATTAGATGAGGATGTGCACTTGGTTCTGTATACCACTTGTTTAAATCTATCTCTGCGCCTTCAAACTCATCTGATAAATCTGTAATAGGTTTCCATGTTTTATTTGTAGGTATAGGGTTTTTTCCAACAAGAAAAGGTGTATCTTTTGAGGCAGCTTCTCTAACTATAGTTACATCAAAACTACAATTAATAGTATTTCCAGCGGCATCTTTAACGCTAAATGTGTTTGTAGTAGTACCTAAAGGAAATAAGCTACCTGATGAAAAACCTGCTATCTGGGTGGTTACTGCTCCTTTAAGATTATCTTTTCCTACTGGTGTGGTATAAGTTACTGCAATTTCATTTGTAAATGCATCAACAGTAACACTAACAGACTCTGGGCAACTTATAGTAGGTTGTTTTATATTATCTTTTGCTGTTTCTTGTATTTTTTCATCTCCATCACCGCTAGAACCACAGGATACAACAGAAATAATTAGGGATAAAAATAAGTACTTGATTTTTTTATTTTGTTTAAACATAATTTTTGTATGTTATAATTTTTTTGACAAAAATGCTATTTTAAACTAAATTGGATGTCTTCAAATGGTTTTATATATAGAACAGATGTCTTTTTAGTAATTTTATGCGTTAAAAGCGATAGTATTTTATAGGTACTACTAAAATAAAAACCACAAATTTTATTAACAATAGAATTTGTGGTTTTAGTAAGTGTATTTATGAATGTCTTCTTATAGGTTTTCTAATTTCCAAGATCTAATCCAGTCATATTTGGTCGTTAAATCATCAAAAGAACCTGTATTAAATATATCACCATCAGGATTAACCGGATTCCAATCATAAGTTTCTATGGCCATTGTTAAATGTCCTTCAAGATCAAAATCTGCTGGAGGGTTTAATATAGAGTGCGTTAATTCTCCATCTAAATAAAATAAAATTTCGGTAGAAGATTTCCACCAACACCCATAGACAAAATATCTTGAATTATTTTCTTCTGTTAAAACAGTTTTAGAAGGCGATTGTTTAGATTCATCAAATGCAGTATCACAAGATCTGTTATGTCTCCATGTATTAGAAGCAAACACGTTAGCATAATCTTTTGCCCAATCTGCTGTATTACTATGTACACGACCTACACATTCTTGTATGTCTAACTCTAACTTTCTAACTGGTCCAGTGCTACAATTTTGCTTAAAAGAAATCCAAAAAGTAGAAGACATAATTGTTTTATTTGCTTTCATTCTACACTCGTAGAAGTTACCTTGTTTAGCTTTTTCTTTTGATCGTACAATGGCACCACCATGAGTCCAATCTAATCTATTCACATTTTTTGGGCTAGTGAATTTTTCTGTGGTTATATTTAAATTTCCATCAGCTACAGTCACATTATCAGATTCAAACAAGCCAGGAAACCTTCCTATCCATCCAAAACCATCTGTAGACGGGTTTCTATGCCATTTAGCATCATCGAAGGTAGTGCCATTAAATTCATCGGACATATTATCTAATTTTGCCCATTTTTTCCCAGATGGAGTAGGGTTAGAACTAATAAAGTATGGCATGTTTTCAGAAGCTTCATCTTGCGTTACTATTACATCAAAACTACAAGTACTAGTATTTCCTGCAGCATCTTTCACACTAAATGTATTGATTGTAGTTCCTACAGGAAATAGTCCTCCTGAAGGAAGACCTGCTGTTTGGGTTGTTACTGCTCCATCAAGATTATCTGTTCCTACCGGTGTGGTATAGTTTACTTGGGTTTCATTGGTAAATACGTCTACATTAAGAGTAATTGACTCAGGGCAACTTATTACAGGGCTTATGTTGTCTTTTACTATTTCTTGCATTTCACCATCTTCACTTCCATTGTCACTAGAGCCACAGGATGCAAAAGTTATAGCTAGAAGTATAAATAAATAATTGAAGGTCTTTTTCTTTTTAAGCATTTCTTTAGGGTTTAATAAGGTTTAGTAATTATTATTACCAAAGTTCACTTTTTTTTATCAGTTTAAGTATTTTAAATGGTTTTTTTTATAGAACATATGGTTTTTTTGCTTAATATATATGTTTTTCATATCAGTATTTGTCATTAATTTATTGGTTATTTAATAAGTACCTATTATTCTAACAAGAAAGCAATTATTTGCAACTAATGATTTGTGTCATGTTAAATTAAAAATTAAAACGTGCATTATGCTGTTGATTATACTTCTAAAATAAAGTGTATGACTCAATGATTCTTCTTTATTATTAGCTAAAAAAGGTCTTTAAAGTGCTAATATCTGTAGCAATTTATTTAATAAAACCTTTTAAATATTTTGCTAATCTCGCAATTTATTAAAAAGATAAATTTTCATACCATATGGGTTTTAAAAATTAAGCAGCATAGTACTTTATTTATAGAAATTTTTATTTTTTTGATATAAATCTTGCTGCTCAATACTAATTATATTATTGATACTGCGCATGAAACTTTAATTATTCATATTTAAAAAATATTTTAAAAAAAGTAGGGTAATCTTCTTTGACTGTGTTTTTGAGAGGGTTAAACCTTTTAAATTCTAAATATATGAATTATGAAAACTATTAATATTTTATTTATTTCAGCTTTACTAACTGTATCACTATCAAATGCACAACAAGAAAACGATCATGGATTTAACAATGTGTTGCGAGTTGGGGTATTTAAAGCATTAGCTGGCGGTATTGATGTATCGTATGAGCACGTGTTGGGTAAAAGAAGTTCCTTTGATATGGAAGCAATTTACATAACCTCTGCCATACGAGACAGAGAATATTACCGTAATCAAAACTTGAGTGCTGACTATTTCTCCTTAAATTTTGGTTATAAATTCTATTTAATTAGAAAAGAAAACAGGCCTCAAGGTTGGTACTTACGTGGTGGTTTTCTTACCGACTTTGGTAAAGTTAAAAGAACTAAAGAAATCAAGAAAAAAGCAAATTATCATGCTTCAGGAATACAGCTTAAAACTGGTTATCAGTTGGTTTTACCTAAATTTTTAAAAGGATTTACAGCTGATGTAAGTATTGGCGCAGATTATAGACATTTTTTTATCAGAAATTTAGCTAACTACGATTCTAATACCATTTGGCCAGTGATAGACCTATCTATGGGATATTCATTCTAATTTGCTACTTTGTAGAAATTGAAACCTCTTATTTATGATTGGTGAATTATCCAATGTTTGCGAAGAAAAGCATCATGAAGTTTTGTTTTATGAGTACTATAAAAAAATACGTAACTATTCTATATTATAAATGCGCAGATACGCTAAGAGCATAAGATATTTTTAAGAAAAGTTACGCCAAATTATGGCAATCTGTGCAAAAATAATTTATACATTATTAAAAAGCTATTTGTATAAAGTAGTAAACAATGCAGCGCTTAACGTCATTAGTAATCAAGAAATTTCTAATGGATGACTCATTTGGGAGATTTTATACTCTTGCGGAAACTCTTACAGAAAGTCATAAAAAAATATTGATAGAAATAGTATAGAATACACGGATTATAAATGCAACTATAAAGCAGCTTTTTATATGGTTAGAAAGCCTTTAAAAAAACAATATGATTGATTTTTTAAGAGGTAATTTTATGTTTTAGTAAAAGCTCAGCACAGCTAAATATTTTCCTTCATTACGATTTAGAAGTAAACTGAAATATGTTTACAATAGAGAAAAAAGTGCTAAAAAATAAAAATATAAGTTTTAATTCAGGTAATTATGTAGCTTGTACAAAACACTTTTTCTTCTAAACAAAACAATGTTACAGGTATAAAAAACCCTGCTAATAATATGTTATTAACTAATTTTCATTGGGGTATTCAAAGAAGACTAGGAGATAAATGGTTATTTAATGTTAATGCAGGTGTTGGATTTGCTGGTGATTTTAGTTCAAAAATAGGAAAATTTTATTCAGCTTTTGGATTGAATTTTTGATATGTTATATTCTAAAATACTTTTTAGTTGTAAATAGATTACGAATAGCGATGCTCAAAACATCGCTATTTTTTATGACATTATGTTAAATGTATTTGATAGATGTAGGGATAATATATTGAATCTAAGTTATGTAAAAAAGTAGTTAGAAAATCTTCTCGTGCCTTAGCAAAAGTCTCCTTATTTTTTCAAATATATACAGCATAAATGACTAAAATAATTCCTATAAGTAGGAGTTTTCTAATTTACGAAGCTTTTTTATATCGCTTCTAGAGGCTTCTATTGAACTAAGAATAGACTTAATATTAAGTATTATTTTGAATTTATTACTGAACTGATTATCAATATAACATATTATTTTTAGAACTATATTCAACTTATGAAATTCAGTAATAACAAGGGATAGGAGACCTTTTAAGTCTGTAATATGTAAATTAACAGAAATTAAAGTGTGAATTTGGGCTGAGTGTAACGTGTGTGAAATGGGTTGAAAAAAAAACGTTAATTAATTACCAAAAGATAGTTTAGTACAAAGCTCATCGTTTTAAAAAGAGGAAACTGATATTAAAATTAGGTTTTAGAAAGAAATTACAAACTAAAACATTGATACAAATTTCTGAATAATGTTTAAGAACAGAAAAGGTTACCCCTAATGGGTAACCTTTTATTTAAAATAATTTAATTATTTTAAACTTTCTAACAGTTTTTCTACTACTAATCCAGATGAAGCTGGGTTTTGACCTGTAATCAAATTTCCATCTAGAACAGCATATGGCTGCCAATCATCTTTTTTAGAATAAATACCACCATTTTCGTTCAGCATATCTTCTACTAAAAAAGGTACTACATCTGTAAGACCAATGGCTGCTTCTTCGCTATTTGTAAATCCTGTTACTTTTTTACCTTTTACTAATGGTTTGCCATCTGTATTTTTTACATTTTTTAATACTGCTGGTGCATGACATACAAACGCTATGGATTTTCCCTGCGCATTAAATTTTTCAATTAAAGAGATAGAAGTCGCATCAATAGCTAAATCCCATAATGGACCATGTCCTCCTGGATAAAATACGGCATCAAAATCATCAGAATTTATATCAGCCAATACTTTTGTATTTTTAATTTTTTCTTTCGCTTCTACATCTTTATTAAAACGCTCTGTAGCTTCTGTTGCAGCATCAGGAGAGTCGCTACTAGGATCTATTGGTGCAGCGCCTCCTTTTGGCGTAGCAATAGTAATATTGGCTCCTTTGTCTAATAAGGCGTAGTAGGGATTTGCAAATTCTTCAACCCAAAATCCTGTTTTCTTTCCTGTATCTCCTAATTTATCGTGAGATGTTAATACAAATAATATCTTCATTTGTTTTTCTTTTTGTAATTCAGTTTTTTCTTCCGAAACTTTTTCAGAAGTTGTTTCTTTTTTTTTGTCTTTACAACTTGATACTGTGATAACAGTTAGCATTAATGCTACAATTTTTAATCTTTTCATATTCAAATTTAATAAGTCATTTTAACAATTTCCTCAACTTTTTCTGGCGATAACGACTGATGTTCTCCTAACCCTAACCAACCACGATCTGTAAAACGTTTTGCAATTTCTTTTGCTGTTCCTTCGTAATCGTTAGTATAATCAGACAGCTTTGTGTCGATTCCTAAAGATTTAAAAAATGCAGTTGTTTTCTCGATAGCCGTATAAGCTTTATCGTCGACGCTTCCTTCAGTAATATTCCAAACACGCTCACCATATTGTGCTAATTTTTCTTTTTTAGCTTCAAAATTATATTTGTAATGGCTTTCAGTTATGATGGCTAGTGTTCTTGCGTGATCTATTCCATGTAAAGCAGTTAACTCATGTCCCATTGCATGGATAGCCCAATCTGTAGGCACTCCTTTTTGGATTAATCCGTTTAATGCCATGGTACAACTCCACATAAAATTAGAGGCCGCTTTATAATCAAACTCATCCTTCATAATAGTCGGTGCAATTTCAATCAAAGTTTGCAAGATGCTTTCTGCAAAACGATCTTGTAGTTTTGCATCTACCGAATAGGTCATGTATTGTTCTAATACGTGGGTAAATGAATCTGCTAGACCATTGGATAATTGAGGTTTAGGAATAGATTTTATACTCTCAGGATCTAGAATTGAAAATTGCGGAAATAGACCAGGGCCACCCATAGCAAGCTTTTCTTTGGTTTCTTTACGTGTAATTACAGATCCAGAATTCATTTCAGAACCAGTTGCAGGCAATGTAAGAACAGTTCCAAATGGCATTCCTTTTTCTGTTCTAATATTTTTAGTTAAAATATCCCAAGGCATGTCTCCATCGTATACTGCCGCTGCAGACAAAAATTTAGTTCCGTCAATTACAGAGCCACCACCAACAGCTAATAAATAGGTGATATTTTTAGCTTTAATTAATTTTAAAGCCTCCATTAATGTTTCGTAATCTGGATTTGCAGGAATACCACCAAACTCAGTCACATCAACATTTGCCAAAACTGTTTTTACTTGCTCATAAATACCGTTCTTTTTAATACTTCCACCACCATAAAGCAATAGTAATTTGGCATCTGTAGGAATTTCTTCTTTTAGTTTCTTTATTGTGTCCGTACCAAAAATAATTTTGGTTGGGTTTTTAAATTCAAAATTGTTCATCTTCTTTTTATTAATTTTAATAGTGCATTAACTTGGTAGATCAATTCATAACTATGTGTTTAGATTTCAAAAAAAATTACAAATGAGTCCTAAACATAGCACATTTTAAAGGGTTTTTCATTAGGGTAGTTTTCTCTAATTGGCATTATTTGCTTTCCTCTAATAAGATAAAATTTTGTCAATTAGCTCTTCTATATTCGTGTATTGTACACAAAAATGAAATGAACCAATATTGAAAGGATTAAATTCAAGTGCTTTTTTATTCCGTTCGGAAAGGAAAACAATTCAATTCCGGTTGCGTCTGTAGTTACCAAATGAGCAATTTAAAATTTAGTCCAATCATTTTTGAAAACGTCTATACACATTTGATTAATAGAAGTTTACTTATCCTTTTTAACTTTTAAAGGTTCCATAATTATGTGTAAACCCATTATTTCTTCTTTTAAATTAGGGACTGTTATACCAATATGTGAAACTGTTTTTGAATAATTTTCATTAGTAATTATAAGTTGTATTTTTTAAATTATTACTCAATAATAGTAACTAAGTCTTCAGTACTTTTTCTAACTTTTACAAGATTCACCAACCAATCGTTATCGGTATCTCTGTAACCAATGGGTAGCATTACTGCACTACGTAAACCTTTTGCTCTTAAGTCTAATATTTCATCTAACTTATCAGCATCAAAACCTTCTAAAGGTGTTGCATCTACACCTTCGTAGGCTGCAGCTGTAATAGCTTGTGAAAATGCTATATATGCTTGTTTAGCAGCATGATTAAAATTTACTTCTGCATCTTGTTGCGGATACATTTGCAATAATTTTTGACGGTATTTTTCCCAACCTTCGTTTTTAAATCCTCTAATCTCGTTTGTTAAATCAAACATATAGTTAATTCTATCTTCCGTATAGGTGTCCCAAGCAGCAAAAACAAATAGGTGAGAGCAGTCTGTGATTACAGACTGGTTCCAAGCTATTGGTCTAATTTTTTCTTTAATCTCTTGATTTGTTATTACAATAATTTCAAAAGGCTGTAACCCACTTGAGGTCGGTGCTAAACGGGCAGCTTCAATAATATTGTCAATTTTATTTTGAGATACTTTTTTGCCATTCATTGCTTTTGCAGCATATCTCCAGTTTAATTTATCTAATAATTCCATTTTTATAATTTTTTATTTATTGCTATTTTTTTCTTTTGATATTAAATATTTAAGTGCTCCTGTTGACCACAAAGCCCATATGATTAAAACGGGTTGAAAAATCAATCTTATTAATCTCTGCCTATCTGTATTTAAGCCAAAAGAATCAATTTCATTTACATATTGATTGATATTTCCAGGGAAAATAAGAATATAGAATAGTGCTAAAACAAAGCCTGTTTTTATTTTTAGTCTACCTCCTAAAATCATTAGCAAACCAAAAATTATTTCTACCACGCCAGACGCTAATACTATAAAATCCATAAATGCAGTATCTGTTGTAATCCAAGTGGGAACTTGTGCTTGAAATTCTATCCTAAGAAACGTTAGATGTCCTATTCCTGCATAGAGCATAAAAGCACCCAATAAGATTCTTAATATGTTTTGAATGGTACTTGTTTTATTTAAATTATTTTTCATATCGTATCATGTCTAAATAAGTTATGCTTTTGAAAGTAAATTAATACTTGCAGATGTTATTATTGTTTCTGCAGAAGTTGAGTTTGCTAAGTTTATCATAGTTTGTGCAATGTCTTCGGCTTCGGTAATTCTATATTTTTTTAATTTCCCGAAGAGCAAAGGTTGTAGAAGCCTAAATACAACCAATCCTATTTTTTCTACAAAACGTTTTTCTTGCCTGTCACCACCAATAATGGAAGGCTGTAAAATGTATGTTTTTTCAATTTTTTCTGAAAGCACAGCTTGTTCCATTTCACCTTTTGTTTTACTGTAAAAAATAGAGCTTTGTGCATTTGCGCCCAATGCAGAAACGACTAAAAACGTGGGTATTCCATTTGCTTTTGAAAGTTTTGCAGCTGTAACCGGAATTCCGTAATCTATTTTTTTATAAAGTGCATTATCTGGTGTTTTATTGGCCGTTGTACCAATACAACAGAACACGTCCTCTGCAATAAAATCCTTCTTAAAGCTTTCTAACTCTAAAATATCTCCAACAAACTGTTTTACTTTTGAGGGCAACCCATCAATTTTTTTTCTGGAAAATAATTTGATTGTTTTATAGCGATCATCATCCAGAAGTTTTTCTAAAAGAACTGAACCTGTTAAACCAGTCGCACCTAATATAATTGCTGTTTTTTTCATTTTTAGATTTTAATACTATCCCAAGCTGTTACAAATGCTTCTTCAATATGCTTTTTGGTTAATTTAAATTCACCTTGTTTTTGAGCTATCATTAGAAATGACAACGGATTTATTGAATAGGCATATAAAATATGATTTGAAATGGGCTTAATAATTCCTTCTTTCTTTCCCATTTCCCATAGGTCGAGTAGGGGTTGTAGATGCCTAATTCCCTCTTTTCTAATAGGTTCATCAATTATTGGGGTATTATTACATTGATTTAAAAAAAATGAATATTCACATTCATCAATATTAAATTCTGCAATACGTTTCCAGATAAGTTCAAAGCCAGTTTTAACAGATGTATTCTCATTATAAATCTTAAAAACAAAATCTGTGTATGTTGTTTTTACTTCTAAATAAGTTTGGTTTACCAAGTCTTGCTTATTTTCAAAATATAGATAAATAGTAGCGGGTGATACATTTGCTATTTTGGCAATTTTGCTCATAGGAGTTGCATGGAAACCACTGTTGTTTACTAATTCTATGGTTGCCTTTATAAGTGCATTACGTTTATCTATGCTTTTCTGAAGCTTAGCCATGCTATTTTCATAATTAGGATACAAAGATAGTAATTAAAAATGAATATTCATTCTTTTTTTAAATTTAGTAAAAAAGAGGTGAAAATAGAAACTCAATGCTAACTTTGTACTCATAAAATTTTAGCTAAAACAATAAGAGAAATGAGCATATGTATATTAGGGGTTTAGTATAGCATTTAAGAGCTTAATTATAAAAGGGATTTCAAAGCAATCTTAAAAAGTTATAATGTTTTATAACATATAGCGAATGAGCCGATAATTGTTTTCAAAATTATATACTGTCTTTAATTTTATTTCTTTTGTTTGAAGCTAACGAGAATAATCTAAATTTTTACTACGTACATTTTTATGGAGTACGCTATTTTTAATAAGAGCAAAAAAGGTTAGCTTTTTTTTTGGTGCTGGCAATGCGGTTCCAAATTGTGTTTTAAAAAAAATATTGTGATAGCATAATTATTTTAAAAAAGCAATCGAGCATTTGGCTGTGTGGCAATTTTCCATAAAGACAAATTATAACTTAGAAACTAGATTACTAAGGCTAAAACTAAATATGACATATTTATACCATAATGTCTTGCGTTACAAAACTTTGCTTTGGTACGTCCTACTGCTAAAGATTAGGAGCGAGTAGGAGTGCTGGCTTTATTACCCCAAATTTTATTTATTTTTTCTTCTAATAATTAATTTAGTGAAGCAAGAGTTACTTCTTCCTCTTGTTTTAAATTACTCCGCATTGCTATATGTATTTTCATACCTATTCTAGCATCTAAATAACGCTCTTTTCCTCTTAGGTCATTAGGGAAATAAATATCTTGTGAAGCATCTACTTTTAAACGCAAAGTCAGGGCAAAAGCATTTAAAACCCTAAGATTTTGTCTCGGTATATTTGATTTATCAAAGCCTGGACTACCTAATTACTTCTAATGGTTCAGACTCGCTTGGTCCATAAAAAATTAAATCATAAAAATCTATACTTTCATCATTTAACTTAGCAAGTAATAATGGCTTGTTTTTATGCTCTCCAAAATTTCTTACTAGAGAAACTAGCTTGCCTTTAGAATGAAATACTAGCGAAAACCCTTCCCAGTCAATAATTTCTTCAATTTGATTAATAAAATTTTTAATTTCAATATCGTCTTGCTTTATAATTTTAGCATCTAAATAAAGTGATTTTGCTATTTCTAAGTCACGTTTTTTTGTTTTTGAAATAAAAGCTTCTGAATCTTTATTCTCTAATATTTTTCTAAATTCGTTGAATTTAGAGAGTAATTCTTGTGTTAATTCCTTCTTATTTTCCTTAAGTAAATTAGTAGAACTTTTCCATCCATCAATATTATAAGGGATTTTTGCTTCAAAAGTCCATGTTTTTGAAAACGTTGTTTGATTTATAATCGTAGGTAGTTTACAGGCTAAAATTTTAGTGAAATTGATTAAATCTAAATCATTTGACTGAATAATTTCTAAAGTGAAATATTTATCTATATTTTCAGAAATAAAACTTTTTCCTTCTCTTGAAAATAGTTCTATTTTTAATTCTTGAATTCCACTTTCAATTATTAAATCGTTAAAAGGTTTATAAAAATCTATAGCACCATTACCTTGATATTTAAAAAATATTATATCATTAATATATAGGTTAAAAGGAGTTGCTATGTCGCAATTAACTCCATAATATATTTTTTCTGTGTCTGTTTTTTTCGGTTCGCTTATACGATTATTTTTTTTGTTTGTAAAACTTAAAAATATTATTTAGCCATCCCCCGAAAATCATTTAACACTATGTCTTATAGCTTGATTTTACTGGTGTTTTGCGATTGTTTAAAATAGGAAAACTGTTTGAAAAGTTGTATTTTGTAGATGGAAAAAAACAAAATTTACTTCAAAA